>Ga0172368_10002490_pt1 | contig 23392 bp, 23 predicted proteins | sample Lak11m_FD_114540 | JGI IMG/M metagenome (GOLD analysis project Ga0172368, IMG submission 114540) | Freshwater microbial communities from Kabuno Bay, South-Kivu, Congo - kab_022012_11m | ecosystem: Environmental > Aquatic > Freshwater > Lake | place: Democratic Republic of the Congo: South-Kivu...
CTCTCCACAAATAATCCAACATCAACTTGCGCGTCAGTTCATGCACGTTGTGTCCGCGCCCGCTAAAGGGTTCAACGAAGGGCAGGCGTTGTAAGTCGTTATAGAGCTGTTCGGCTTTGTCTTTCAGTTCGGGGCGCAGGGCGGCGAGAATTTTGGCGTCGAACCAATGCGGCACGGCGGCGGCGTAAGCCATTTGGGCGAGATCGGGTGGCAGAGAGTCGAGCAAACGCTTTGTGACAAACCACTGACGCTCATAGTCACTGGATGCGTTTTGTAATTGCCGGAGAAAATTATCGCTGCTCACCGGGTTTGCCCCCGTTCCGCTTCACTTTCGAGCATGTTGGCAATCGTCAGCGAGTTGCCTTGCAGCGCGCGGCAGAATCCGTCAATCCAATCTAAGGTGCAGTCTAATTTCAATTGTTGGGCGTAGCTCAACCAATCTTTTGGCTGTATGCTCTCTAGTACCTGCACAACACATTTGGATTTCAATGCGCCTTCGGGCTGCGGCACTTCTTGTCCGGCAAGCACCACAGTTAATTGTTTGCGGCGGCTTGCGCGTGATAAAAAGATTCCTGCGAACCAAGATCGGATCGTTCCATCACAGGCGTTAAGCGTATCGAAAATCAGTGTGGTGTTGCCCAGTTGATCGAGATCGTTGAGGAAGGCGTCGGTCAATGCCGCTCGTTGTCGTTCATAGTCCGTTTCGTTGGAGGCGGAAAGATAAACGTTGAGTTGGCTGCTTTGACTCAAAGTATTATTGGCAATGGAGATGGGGGCATCACTGTTAGACGAGATCAGCTCATTAAGATGTTTGAAGTTGTTAGCGCCCAATGCATCACACAGCTCTGAAAAAAGCTCCGGTAAACTGAGATTACTGTCTTTAAAGTTTATATAAGCCAGCTGCCCCGCTTCGGCGCTATGCTCAATAAATTTTTCAAGCAAGATCGTCTTGCCCATGCCGCTCCCCGCCTGAATCAGCAAAATGCGCTCGCCGATTTTTCCAGCGATCATCTCGCGGAATAAGGCAATCTCTTTTTCGCGATCAACAGGCGCGGCGCGACTCATTTTCTATTTCGTCCCTTGCCCGTTTTCGATTTTGATTTGGGTTGAACTTTAACACGAATTGCGCTTTCGTCTTTCACCACGTTATTTTCTATTCGTGTATTGTCTCGTTCAGTTTCAATTTCGCTTTTATTCTCAACGGTGTTGCCGCTGATCGTTACCGATGTGGTCGGAGAAGACTGCGGAGCTGGCGGAGTCGTTTTGCGCTCAAGCTCGATGGGTCCCAGCGTAACCCTTTTGATCACGAACCAGCGATAGAGCAACACGATCAAAATCGTCAGCGCGACGATCAAGACGAGAATTGCCAACCAATAATCTGTGAGGAATTGTAGAACGAAGCTCATGCTGCCCTCCATTGAGAGGTGATAGCGGAGATTGTATATCAAAACGACTCTTTCCCCATTTTCCCTTGTTTCCCCCATTTCCTTTGTTTCCCTATTTTCCTCTTATGCTTTCGGCTACTAGCTGGCGTATATCCTCCAACATAATCTCTCGATTCGCCGCGTGAAGTGGCTGGCTGCTTCGACTGACCGAGAAGAAATAATGATCGCCCAACGCCACACGCACTTGGCGTGACGTGAAACCCAGAGTGGCTAACAGATCGAGCATCGGCGAGATGCCGACTAAACGATCCGAGTGACCTAAGATAACTCGAAAACGATTCCACTCTTTGCCGTGACTCGGCTGCTTTGCCTGCCCCATCGCGTCAAAGGTGCGGGCGATGGTTTGCTTATGTGTCTTTCTGAAGATGCGTTTGTGTTCTGCCTGCACCGCTTTGCTCGCGCCAGCGATCAACTGCCCGATGATGAACGGTGCGATTCGGTTTTGCAATTTATCCAACGCCAGCAGGTTGCCCGCAAAAATCCCGGCGCCCAGAGTGCGGTAAAAACTTTTCTTGATCATGTCGTTGAGCAGCAATGCCGGGGCAACGGCGTAACGCCCCACCGTGCGCCCGCTCCACAAACGCTCGTTGAGATAAAACAGAGTCGCCCCGCCCATCGAGTGACCGACGAACACTGTGGGGTATTCGCGTTTGCTCCCCAGCAACTTTAATGTGGAGAGCCACTTCTCCAGCGCGCGCATGTTTGCCTGAGGGCTGCATTGATCGGGCGTGAGGCGCTCGGGATGAGCAAAGGGGCTGCCGCCGAATCCGTTGACATCGGGTACCAAAACCAGACAATCATTTTCGGCGGCGCACACTTGCGCCGGTAAGTTTTCCCATATTGCGCCACTGCCATCCCAACCGTGAACGAAGATGATCACGGCGCGCGCCCCGCGCAAAAAGTTTTCGCGCCCGCCCGCTTTGGCAACCGCGCCGCGAGTCCACATCGCCCGCCACGAGAGGTCGGCGAGTCGGGTGACTCTCTTGAACGAATCAAAGGCTTCCTCTTTGATCGCGCCGCGCCGCGTGAGTTCTTCAAGCGAGTACGTTGCGCTGTAGACTCCGGCAGCCCCTTCGGCTTTGAGCGGCGAGCTAATGTCAATCCACGATTTGCGAGAGGGTTTCTGTTTTCTTTTGCTCATGTTGACTATCTCTTTTTAATCACTCACCCCCTCAGTCCCCCCACTTTCGCTGATGAGTTCAAATCTGTTTAAGTGCCAATGCGAAAATGGGGGGATGCCCTTTAGGGCAGGGGGGTAGAGTGATTAATTCAACTCCAGCTTCAACTTCACCCGTCCTACCTCAATCACATCCCCCGCGCCAACCGGCACGGGATGATCGATTTTGGAATTGTTGAGCAACGTGCCATTGCGCGAATCTAAATCTTCCAGCCACCAACGCCCGTCACGCAAATGAACGAGCGCATGTTCGAGCGAAGCCGTGTCGTCGTTAATGTGCGCCGTGTTGGTGGGGGCGCGGCCAATAGAGGTGAGGGTTAAAAGAGGAAAAGAGTCGCCCACGTGAATCGGCGGCGACTCGCCCTCGATCACGATCAAGCGTCCACGCACTTTATCTCGCGCTTGCGATTCGATGGTGGCGCGAGACACGTCCTTCCATAACAAAAAAAAGATCGCGCCGAGAAAAATCAGAATCAGCAAGGCAAGGATGATTCGCAGAATAAAAAAAATAAGGTTGGGAGACATGGAAGGATGAATTAAGAATTATGAAGGATGAAAAACATTTCATAATTCCTCCTTGGGTTTAGCGTTCTTTCGGCGTTGGGTTCGGGTCGCTGCGTGCTGGCAGAGGGTTGGTCTCGCCGGTGTCGTTGGGGTTGAGCGAGGGTTCTTCTTCGCCATAAATGAGAGTCGTGCTGGCGAGCGTAATCACATCCCCCGCGCGCAATACACATTCTTCGACGCGTTGGTTATTGACGTACGTTCCGCTGGCGGAACCTAAGTCGTACAGCACCCACTTGCCGTAGCGTTGGCGAATCTGCGCGTGATGGCGCGACACACGCGGGTCGTCAAGGATCACCACATTGTCGAGTCGCCGCCCAATCGTCACGACGGGTTTATCCAGCGGCACGTGTTTGCTGCCGTTGATGATCAAAAACCCCTTCGGCGCGCGCGAGCTTTGCTGCGCCAGCTCCGTCGTGGAAAGCGGCATGGGGCGCGTGGTGTCGTTGGGGTCGCCGACGGCTTCGACGACAATGCCATTCGGCTCCACCGTAGGATCGGCTTCGAGGGTGATAGTCGGACGTGTGAGCAGAACCAGATCGAGTTCGCGGGCGAAGATCAGCAAATGCGCCGACAAACCGCTAATCAAACTCGGGGACGCCGCCTTGAGTGCGTTGGTGTCTTCGGGGTTGAGCCGCACGCGATATTGAGTCGGCGCAAGTTTGGAGTCTTTGGGTCCGGGGATGGAAAAATCTTCCATCGCCCGCGCCAAGCGCACGGCGAGTTCGCGCGGTTGAAGTCGCCCGGCGAGCAAACGGGTGAATGTCCCTTCCACAATTTGTTCGATGTGCGATTCCAGTTTTGCCAACCTGTCACTCATGCGCGGGATTATAGCATCGCTTGACAATGAACAATTAGCGGATAGCATATAGCCTACTTATGACCACCGCAAAACAAATTCGCTTAACTTCTTACGCCACGTGCGCCGGTTGAGCCGCTAAACTCGACCCCCAAGTTTTGGGGCAAGTGTTGAAGCCGTTGAGCGAAATGTTTCAGGCAAAAGATTATCCAGCCCTGCTGGTCGGACTCGCCGCGCCTGATGACGCCGCCGTGTATCAATTAAATGAATCGCAGGCGATTATCTCGACGATGGATTTCTTTCCGCCGGTGGTGGATGAGTCGTATGAGTTCGGAGCGATTGCCGCCGCCAATGCCCTGTCGGATGTGTATGCGATGGGCGGCGAAGTGTTGTTCGCTCTCAACCTTGTGGCTTGGCGCGATGATCTGGACCCAAGCCTGCTGACGGAGATTTTGCGCGGCGGCGCGGATAAAGTTAAGGAATCCGGTGGTGCGGTGGCTGGCGGTCACACCGTCACCGATAAAGAACCGAAGTACGGTCTGGCGGTCACCGGCATTGTGCATCCGAATCACATCTTCACCAAAGGCGGCGCGCGGGCGGGCGATACAATTATTTTGACGAAGCCGCTTGGCACCGGCGCCATCACCACGGCGATCAAACGAGAGCAGTGTGATGCCGCCGACGCGCGCGGCTGCGTGGACTCTATGATGAAACTTAATCGGGACGCCTCGCGCGCCGCGAAAAAATTGGGCGGAGCGGTTCACGCCGTCACCGACGTCACCGGTTTCGGGTTGATCGGTCATGCCCATGAGATGGCGCACCTTTCGGACTGCGCCATTCGATTTAATTTTGAATCGTTGCCGTGGCTGAACGGCGCGCAAAATTATGCGCGTCATGGGATCTTCCCCGGTGGTTCGGAACGCAATGAAGCATTTTATTCTCAATGGGTGAAGTTTGAACGCCGTTTGGAACAATGGGAACAGCGGCTGATGTTCGATCCTCAAACAAGCGGCGGCTTGCTCTTGTCGCTCGACCTGTCCCGCGCTGAAGAATTCTTGAAGACCGTACCGTCTCGGAAGATTGGCGAGGTTGTAGATGGAGCGGCTGGCGGCGTCATTATTAGATGAAGCAGTTGCAATCAGACGAAGGGGCGACTCCTTCGGATGCGTCGCCCGTACACAATGAAGCGTAAAAATTCCAAGCAGATTGTCGTTGCGAGGAGTGTCTTTCGCGACGAAGCAATCTTGAAGCGTGATCGGGATTACTTTGTGGAAAGCGCTCGCCATGACGAAGCGGGACGTTAGATGACTCACAAATCGTCTCGTGTAGTGAAAAAGAAGCCAGCCCAACAACGCCGTACTCGAGTGCTGCCTGCGGCAGCCGTTAGTCAGAACGCTTTGCTTGGCGCAATCACCGACGTTGTGCTTGTTCTAAATTCCGAAGGTCGGTATCTTGAAATCCTTCCAACCAACCCCAACCTTTTATACAAACCTGCCGAACACATGCTTGGCAAAACGCTCCACGAAATTTTTCCACAACCCAAAGCAGACGAGCTGTTGAATTACATTCACCGCGCATTGGAGTCCAGCGACACGGTTCACTGTGAATACCGTCTTACCATCGAGGGCAAGGATGCTTGGTTCAATGCGGCGATCTCACCTCTGACAAAAGATTCTGTCGTCTGGGTCGCGCACGACATCACCGAGCGCAAGATCGCCGAAGAGACCAGTCGTGAACAATCTGCTCAGATGCAGGAAGTGTTGAGAGCCAGTTTAAGCCTTACCGCCAATTTAGAGCTCAATGATTTGCTGAGCCGCATTCTGGAAGGCGCACTGCATGTGGCGCACGATGCCCAAGATGCTCACTTATTCCTTTACGACTCTCAACGGGATCAATTATCGTTCGGCGCGGGGATGCCGCTCGAGAATTATCGTGATCGACCCTACTTGATGCCTCGCCAGAACGGGATGACCTACACCGTTGCGCGCCGGGGCGAAATGATCGTGGTACAGAACATGTATACCGATCCGCTCTTTGCTGGATTAAATTGGCGTGGAGCGATTGTCGGCCTGCCCTTGAAGATTGGACAAGAGGTCGTGGGCGTGATGAATGTGGCGTACGGCGCGCCGCGTGAGTTTTCGAGGCCGGAACTGAATGCGTTACGCTTATTAGGCGATCAGGCGGCAGTGGCGATTGACAGCTCACGACTCTTTAATGCGGAACACATGGCGCGCGCTCAAGCCGAAGCGTTGATCGAAGTAGCCCGCACGTTCACCACAAATTTGGAGTTGGGCAGCTTGTTGCAGTTGATTCTCGAACAACTTGCCCGCGTAGTGGACTATGACACGGCGTCTATCATGCTGCTCGTCGGCGACGATTTAAACATTGTGGCGGCGCGCGGTTTTGATCTTCACGGGGAACAAACTGCTAACTTAAGGCTTGAGAATTTGGCTCATGTGCGTGAAGTGATTTCGGGGTGCCGCCCGGTGGTGATCGCCGACACTTCCACCGACCCCCGTTGGCTGCGGCGAGAGACGGGAGTGTACATTCGTTGTTGGCTGGGCTTGCCGCTCGTGGTCAAAGATCGGGTTATCGGCGTGTTGAATTTGGATAAAGAGCAAGTCGGTTTTTACAAAGATTTCGATCCCGGTTTGGCGTTGACCTTCGCCAGTCAGGCGGCGGTGGCGATTGAAAACGCGCGCTTGTTTGAAGAGAAAACCCGCTTGCTCGATGAGATGCGGCGCGGAGATTTGATCCTTCAAGCGTTGGCTTATGTCAGCCGTAAGCTATTATTGCCCGGCGATCTCGAAGCAACGTTGCCCGACGTGGTTGCCCATTTGGGTCGGGCAACCGGCGCCACCTATGATTTTATTTTTGAGAACTACCATGAAGGCGATGATCTTAAAGGTAAAATCCGTTATCTATGGTCGTCGCGCACCAATGTCACGAGTACCCGCGCCAAGCTATTACAGGATTTTTCTTACCAACAGGTTGGGCTTGAACGTTGGGCGGATCTTATGGAGAAGGGATCGGCGATCTTTGGTTTTCCAAATGATTTTCTACCTAAAGAACGCTTAGTTCTCATTAAGCAAAAGGTGCATTCGTTAGCGGCGGTGCCAATTTTTGTCGGCGATGACTGGTGGGGTTTCCTTGGCTTCACCGATCATCTTCACGAGCGGCATTGGTCGGTCGCGGAGATTGAAGCGTTGAAGAGCGTGGCAGGAGCATTGAGTGCTGCGCTGGGTCGTCAAAAGATCGAGGCGGCAGAACGCCAACACCGCGCGTTGACCGAAGCGATGCGTGATAGCGCCGCCGCGCTCAACAGCACACTTAATTTGGATGAGGTGCTGGATAAGATGCTCGACATCATCAGCCGGGTCGTGCCGCACGATGCGGCAGAAATTATGTTAGTGGATGAAGCCACCTCGTCTTGCAGCGTGGCTCGCGCGCGCGGGTATGACGAGCGCGGAATACGCGAGTGGCTCGCCCAATTGCGTCTTTCGATAACGGACACGCCGAACTTGCGCCGCATGGCGAACACTCTGCAGCCTTATGTCGTCGCGGACCCGCACAAAGATCCGCAGTGGATTTCATTCCCCGAGACGGAATGGATCAATAGTCACGTCAGCACTCCGATCCATGCCAAAGGAAAATTGATCGGCTTTTTGAATCTCAACAGCACGACGCCGAATTTCTTTACCCAAGCCGATGCCGAGCGTTTGCAAGTGTTTGCCGATCAGGCGGCGGTGGCAATTGAGAATGCGCGGCTCTATAATGCAACTCAGCAAAACGCCTCCGAACTTGCCTCGTTGTACTACGCCTCGTCCGAGCTGCTGAATCCGGGCAGCGACCTTAAGGCGCTCGGCCTGCGCGTGGCAACCATTGTCACTCGAGAATTCAATCAAGCATATTGTACGGTGCTGTTGTTGAACGACGCCAACCGCGAATTGCGCGTGATCGCTTGTCTCGGCGATGCGCGCTTCCACCCGCCGAGTCTATTGTCACTCGATGGCTTGGGCTTGATCGCCACTACCGCTCGCACAGGCGAAGTGGTGTATTCGCCCAACGTTGCTGTGGACCCGCGTTACTTGCTAGGCAATGCGATCACACGATCCGAGCTGTGTGTGCCGTTGATTGCCGGTGAGCGGGTGATCGGCGTATTGGATGTCGAAAGCCCGGACCTCGACGCCTTCGATGAACGCGCGCGCCGCGTGATAGCCGCCTTTTCCGAACAAGTGGCTATCGCCATGGAAAATGTGAACTTGCTCTCGCGTTTGGAACTGGCGCGTGAGACGGCTGAAGAAGCGAATCAAGTTAAAGGTCAGTTCCTTGCCAACACCTCGCACGAGCTGCGCACGCCTCTCACCGGCATCATCGGCTCATTGAGCATGGTCGTGGATGGTTTGTGTGACACACGAGAAGAAGAGCATGAATGTGTTCACATCGCCTATAACGCTTCGCAGCGTTTGCTGACTATCATCAATAGCGTCCTCGACATTGCCAAGATCGAGTCGGGTTACATGGACGTACACATGCAGGAAGTAGACACTTCGGTTGTATGTGCCGACGTGTATGCGTTGATGAGAATCCAAGCAGACGAGAAGCGAATCGCCCTCACCATCGATCTCCCTTCCGAGCCATTGCCTGCGGTGTGGGCAGACCCGGACCTGCTGAGGCAAATCTTGTTGAACTTGGTCGGGAACGCCGTCAAGTTTACGCATCAAGGCGGTGTCACCGTGCAGGCGCAGATCGAAAATTCTAAGATGAAGATTTCCGTGATAGATACTGGCATCGGCATTCCGCATCATCTTCAATCCAAATTATTCCAGCCGTTTGTGCAAGCCGACGGCAGTATGACTCGCAAATACGGCGGCACCGGTTTGGGGTTGAGTATTTCGCGCAAACTTGCCGAGATGATGGGGGGGAGTGTTGCCATGCGTAGCGAGGGGGAAGCTAAAGGTTCGACGTTTACATTAACCGTGTCACTTGCCTCGAGCGTTAAACATGCCTAAGAAACAACACGAGCGTATTCGTTTAAAAGACCCTAAAGAGATCGCCGCCATGCGCGACGCCGGGAAGCTGGTCGCCGAATGTTTTGCTGCGCTGAAAGAGGCGGTGCGACCTTCGATCACTTTGCGCGAATTAGATCGCCTCGTGACCGATCTCATCGAACAGCGCGGCGCGCAGCCTCTTTATAAAAATTATCGCGGCAATCCGCCGAATCACCCGCCATTTCCCGGAGTCATCTGCGCCTCAATTAATCAAGAAGTGTGTCACGGCATCCCCGATGCTCGAATTTTGAAAGAAGGTGACATCGTGGGGGTGGACATTGGTTTGAAGTACAACAACTTTTGCGGCGATGCTTGCGTGACGTATGCCGTTGAAAACATTTCTCCGCAGGCGCAAAAATTAATGGATGTGACTCAAGAGTGTTTGCAGCTTGGCATTGAAGCGGCGCGCGCCGGAAATCATTTAAGCGATATTGGTCTGGCAATTGAAACTCATGCCAAGAAAAATGGTTTCAGCGTGGTGCGCGAGTGGGGCGGTCACGGCATCGGGCGCAATTTGCACGAAGCGCCGTCCGTGCCGCACACGGGTCCCGGAGGATTGGGCCCCGTCTTGTTGCCCGGCATGGTTTTCACCATTGAACCGATGATCAACGAAGGACGACCCGAATGGAAATTGTTGAACGACGGTTGGACGGTGGTCACAAAAGATGGAAGGCTCTCGGCGCAGTTTGAACATACGGTTGTCGTGACTGAGAATGGGGCGGAAGTGTTGTCGAAATTGTGATTCGTTTTAAATCTTGAAGGGGATGAAGGGGATGAGAAAATGATCATCCCCTTCATCCCTTCATCCCCTTCACTTCCACTCCATTCACTCGCAACACATCCCTCACTGCCCTCGCAATCGCCACTGCTCGCGCGTTGTCTCCGTGAATGCACAACGTCTCCACATCAATCTTTAATCCATTAATCTTTAATCCTTCAGATGCCATCCTCAACGCATTTGCCGCCGCCTCTTCCGGTGATTCGATGATCGCGCCCTTCAACTTGCGTGACATCAACGATCCGTCCGCGTTGTAGCCTCGTTCTGGAAAACCCTCATTCGCCACGCGCAAGCCGACTCCGATCCCGGCTTCGATTAGCTTGGATCCCGCTAACCCGACTAAAATTAATTCGTGGCTGAACCGCTTTACGCCTCTAGCGATTGCCATAGCCAGATCACCCTCCTTTGCCGCTTGGTTATACAACGCGCCGTGCGGCTTCACATGAATCAATTCCGCGCCCTCGCTCTTGGCAAAACCCGCCAACGCGCTCACCTGATACAGGATCATCGCTTCAACTTCATCGGGCGATAGAGACATCTCTCTGCGCCCAAAGCCTTGTAGATCGGGATACGACGGATGCGCGCCGACTCCGACGTGATGCTCTTTCGCCCACCTCACCGTCCTCTGCATCACGGGCGGATCGCCCGCGTGGAATCCGCACGCCACATTCGCCGATGTGATGAACGGCATCAACACCTCATCGTTGCCCAATGTGTAACGCCCAAAGCTTTCGCCGAGATCAGAATTGAGGTCAATGTGCATTTTGTTTCCTCTGTAGGGGCAACCCTTGCAGTTGCCCTTTTGGGCAGGGGCAAGCCCTGCCCCTACGAAAAATAAAAATTCTCTTCAGGTTCTACAATCCGTTTCAAATTCATCATCATCACCCGATAACGTTCTTGCGCCGATTCGATTGGTGTTTGCCGAAATCGTAGGGGCAACCCTTGCGGTTGCCTGTTCTGCGGTTGCCCGCGTTGGGCCGGGGCGAGCCCTGCCCCTACAAATAAACGCTGCGCCACGATGGGAATATCCGCGCTTACGACGGCGGCAATTTTTGGATAACCGCCTGTGGTGGCGTGATCGCTCATCATCAGAATCGGTTGACCATTCGCCGGAATTTGAATCGCGCCCCGAGCCAGGCCATCCGAGATGATGTCGGGGCTGCCGCGATGGGTGAGGGGTGAACCGTGGAGGCGATACCCCATGCGATCTGAGGTGGGTGTGATTTCGTATTCAGATGACAGAAAAATTTGGATCGTTTCATGGGCAAAGTGATCGTCTTGAGGTCCTAAAATTATCTCGATCATTTTCTCCTCATAGTGTGGTCGTTTATCTTGAGGCAGAGTGCGTCCGGCGCGTTCAATGTTCAAAGATGACTCGCGGATGGGGATCACATCGCCCGCTTCTAAGGCGCGACCTTCAAACCCGCCGAACCGCCCACGCAGATACGTGGATCGCGATCCCAAAACTTCTTTCACGGTGACGCCGCCACCGATCCCCAAATAGGCCCACGCGCCCAAGACTTCCGAAGTCTTGAGAATCTTAATCTCCCATCCTTTTCTCGCGTAGATCGTAGTCCACAGATTCATCGGACGATCATTCACGCGCAGCTCAAACCCTGCGCCCGTCACGGCGATCAAACAGGGGTCGCTTGCCACGAATGACGCATCGCTCAATCCGATCTCGATCCCCGCCTCACTCTGTTTGTTGCCGACGAGCTCATTCGCCGCGCGCAGGGCAAACGCATCCATCGCGCCCGAAGCCGGCACGCCGAATCGCTGATAGCCAAAACGACCCAAGTCTTGAATGGTGGTGAGAGGACTGGCGTCGAGAACTTCTAAAGGCATGGCAATGAATAATGAAACAATGAACAATGAACAATGACAAATGACTTCGTGTTTTTTAATTCTTCGTGGTTTTCTCTTTGTGATTAAACGGGTACGAACTTCACACGATCATTGGGTGCAAAGAGAAAGGGTGGGTCCCGATCAAGGTCAAAGAGCTTCACCTCGGTGCGCCCGATGAGTCTCCAACCGCCGGGAGAGTCAATGGGATAAATCCCGGCTTGCTCACCGGCAATGCCCACGCTTCCGGCTTTGACCAATTGGCGCGGCGAGTCGAGTCGCGGCGTGACGATCTTTGAATCGAGTTTGCCCATGTAAGCAAAGCCCGGTGTGAAGCCCATCATGTAGACACGGTACTCGGTTTCACTGTGAATGCGAATCACCTCTTCTATTGAAAGATGATTATGCTGCGTGACAAATTCCAAGTCTTCGCCGTCGTAGCGAGTTGGAATTTCGATGAGGCGGGAAGAAGGAACCGGTAATTGGTAATTAGTAATTTCGGATTTTGCTTTGAGCCATTCGATTATTTCTTGATAACTTAATTGCAGTGGATCATAATGAACGAGTAATGAACAATACGTTGGCACGCACTCCCCGATGCCGTTGAGGGGTTCGTGCTGGATGAGATCGGCAAAGGCGTGAACGCGCTGATTGATTTCGGGATCGATTTGATCGCCGAATGGAATGTTGAGGGCAGAGTCGCCGAGGGGTTGATAGCGGGTAGCAGATGGCATAGAGCGAATGGCAGATAGCGCAATACGCTATACGCCATTCGCTATTATACTTTTGTGTATGACCTATCCAGACGAAATCGAAAAAGAGTTGAAGCGCGGCCGAGAGGCCAAAAAAGATGGCAACGAGGGGATGACTCGCGTTTGTGCGCGGCGCGCGGCGGGGGTAGCGATCCGTTTATGGAAAGATAAGCGCGGGCGCGATGTTAAGTGGGGGACGAGTGCCATGAGCCAGTTGAAAACGATGGCGCTGGAGGAGACGTTCCCCGAAGCGGTTCGCCACGCGGCAGAGCGTTTGACGACTCAACAATTGCCCGATCACACCATGCCGTTCGACAATGATCCATTGGAAGATGCCGCGATTGTGGTTGAGTATTTGATCAATGAACAATGATCGTGTTGTGATCTCGCGCCCGATTGAACTGGAGCTGATGCGGATTCCGGCGGGGGAGTTTTGGATGGGCAGTGACAAGTCGCAAGATGGAACGGCGGGCGACGAGGAGTGTCCGCGTCACCGTGTGGAGTTGGGCGAGTTTCATATTGCCCGCACGCCGATCACTAATCGCCAGTTCGACGTGTTCGCCCGTTTCACCCCAAAAAAATTTGACGTGCCGACGGGCAAGGGCGACCATCCGGCGGTGAATGTGTCGTGGCGGCACGCGGTTTGGTTTTGCAATTGGTTGAGCGAGCGCACTGGAAAAATTTTCTGTCTGCCGAGTGAGGCGCAGTGGGAGAAGGCGGCACGCGGCGACGATGGTCGCATTTATGTGTGGGGCGACGAGTGGGACGGGCGCAAGGCAAACACGATGGACGGCGGGGCGCGCATGACGACGCGCGTGGGGATGTATTCGCCGCAGGGCGACAGTGTGTTTGGTGTGGCGGATATGTTGGGCAACGTGTGGGAGTGGACCGGTAGTGTGTGGGGAAAAGATTCGACGCAAGCGAAATTTAAATATCCGTATCACGCCGACGACGGACGCGAAGATTTAACTTTGGGCGATGAATACCTGCGCGTGATTCGCGGCGGGGCGTTCAACTACGACAAAACTTTTGCTCGCTGCGCCCTGCGCTACCGTGACGCGCCGTATAACTCCTATTGGAATTTGGGGTTTAGAGTGGTGATGAAATAATTTTCTTCATCGCCTCAACCAACTTCTCCATATCCTCTTCCGTGTTGTAGCCTTGATACGAGACACGAATAAAATGTTGATTGTTCCACATCACCACCGGCGCTTCGATTTTAAATTCATCGTATAAACGCAGTTTGAGTTGATTCAGATCGCACAGTGGGATTCGGATCGTCACCATTTGATTAAACCACTCGCCCGACTCCAGGGATATGGACTCTAGCCCTGTCACTTGATTCAACCTGCGCCGTGTTTCAACGGCGAGCGCGTGGCAGCGTTTTCGCACCTCATCCCAATTCTGTTCGCGTTGAAACTCAATGGCGGCGGGCGTTGCCAAAAATGCGGCGAGATCGCGCGTCCCTTGCCATTGATGAAAGCTGACGAACTGCGTCTCGCCCATATCGGGTGAGGGCGCGATTGTCTCATCGCCCCAACCCCAACTGATTACTAATGGCTCGAGCCAACTCTGCACCTCACGCCGCGCATACAAAAACGCCGAGCCTTTGGGTGACATGAGCCACTTATGTGAAGCGCCCGTATACAGGTCGCAACCCAGATCATGCAGGTTCAACGGAATATGTCCGGGGACGTGCGCGCCATCTACGATGGAGAGTATTCCGGCTTCGCGCGCCCGCCTGCAAATTTCTTTCACGGGGAAGATCAACGCGGTGGGGCTGGTGATGTGGCTGATGAAAATAATTTGGGTGCGCTCGTTCACGCTGCTCCAAAAACTTTCCACAAAATTTTCCGGCGTGGTGACGGGCAGGGGGATGGGGTAATGCACATACTTCGCGCCGATCTTTTTGCACCGCAAATGCCATGTGCGATCCATCGCGCCGTATTCGTGATCGGTGGTGAGAATTTCGACCCCCTCCCAACCCTCCCCCATCGGAGAAGTCACCGATGGGGGAGGGCGAAGGGAGGGGGTTGAACTTTTGGCGACCATGTTGATGGCATGAGTCGGATTGGGGAAGTAGATGATCTCCTCGGCATCCGCGCCCACGTAGGCAGCAAGTTTGGATCGCGCTTCCGCCAGCAGACTCACCGCCCGCCGCCCAAGAAATTCGACGGGTTGACGTTCCAGTTCACGCTGCCAGCGTTGGTATTCCTCAAAGACAGGTTTGGGCGTTGCGCCGAATGAGCCGTGATTTAAAAATGTGATAGAGGGGTCGAGGAGGAAGAGGTTTTTCATATTTCTCTGCCCACCAAGGACACCAAGAAACACGAAGATATTTTTAGTGCAACTTCGTGGACTTCGTGGGAGAAAAGAGATTTCTGCGTAAGGGGAATTAAAAACTCTGCGCCCTTTGCGTTCTCTGCGTTTAAAGATCTTAAGCGGGAACTACTTCAAAGTGAGTCTCAAACACTTTTCGTGGCGCGTTGGGGTCTTCGCCGTAAAAAAGTTCGCCGCGCAAAGTGTAGCGCCCGCTCGGCTGCGGTCCGCGCAAGTGAGCCGTCATCTCAAACGTGTGGTCAATCGATTCGACGACGGACATCGAAGCAACTTCCTGCCCGTCGGTGTTGGTGATGAAGAACTCCATGTTGGGGCGTTCCAGAAACGGTGTCACCTTGATGTTAAGCCGCACGCGGCGACCATCAGGGTATACTCTAGCTCCTAACTCGATGAATTTAACTTGCTCAGGCGGCTGAGGCACTTCGTCAAAAAATTCGATCTCGTTGTCCATATATGGGAGATTATATCAATCAATGAAAAATGAAAAATGAAGCAATGAACAAAATTAAAATTCCGAAACTTAACTTGCTAACCACCCAACCACCGAACCACCCAACCACCTAACTATTCACAAGGAAAACTATGCCTTACAAAATTGAAACCCTCTCCATCCACGCCGGTCAACATCCCGATCCTGTCACGGGCGCGGTGATGACTCCTATATATCAAACGTCCACTTACGTGCAGAGCGGCGTCGCCGAACACAAAGGTTTTGAATACTCGCGCACCGACAACCCGACTCGATCTGCCTTGCAAGAATGTTTGGCGCAGCTGGAAAACGGCAAATACGGTTTAGCCTTTGCCAGTGGCATGGCGGCGATTGATATGGTCTTGCGTTTGGTGAAAACGGGTGAGCATGTGCTGGCGGGCAACGATGTATATGGCGGCACGTTCCGCCTTCTGGATAAAGTTTTCAAAGACTATGGCGTTGAACACTCGTTTGTCGAGATGACCGATCTCGATCAAGTGAAAAAAAGTTTGCGCCCCAACACACGGCTGGTGGTTTTAGAGACTCCAACTAACCCGCGATTAAAAATTTTCGACATCGCGGCGATTGCCAAGATCGTTCACCATCACAACGCGCAGACTCAGGTGGTGGTGGACAACACCTTTGCCACGCCCTATTTGCAGCGCCCACTCGATCTCGGCGCGGATATGGTGATCCATTCGACGACTAAATATCTCGGCGGACACTCGGATGTGATCGGGGGCGCGGTCATCACCCGTGATGCCGCCACCTACGAGCGGCTGAAGTTTTTACAAAATGCTGTGGGTGCGGTGCCGGGCCCGATGGATTGCTTTTTGATCTTGCGTGGGATCAAAACTTTGGCGGTGCGGATGGATCGTCACGCCGAGAATGCGTTAGCCGTCGCCCAGTTTTTGTGCGATCATCCTAAAGTGAAAGAGGTGATCTATCCGGGCTTGAGCGATCATCCGCAATACGAGATCGCTAAAAAGCAAATGCGAAACGGCGGCGGCATGATCTCGTTCTTGCTGCATGGCACGGTGGAAGACGCCAAACGACTCGCGGCGAAGACTAAATTGTTCGCGCTCGCCGAATCGTTGGGCGGAGTCGAATCGTTGGTCGAACTTCCGGCGGCAATGACTCACTTAAGCACGCAAGGCTCGCCGCTCGAGGTGGACGCCGGTTTGATTCGCGTTTCGGTGGGTCTCGAACACAAAGATGATTTGATTGATGATCTGCGACAGGCGTTAGGGTAAAACAAAACTTCCGAAGTCTTGAAGACTTCGGAAGTTTGAAATCACACACTCGGCGTTTCCTTTATTTCCTTTTATTCTCTTTTGTTCTCTTCCACTCCTCATAAATCCGTTCCATCTGCGCCACGTGTTCCGGCACATGGTGATCATACACATCGAGCCAATCGTCCATTGTCATCAATCCGTTTTCGGAATGGTTGACGGTGTGCGCCCAAATTTCTTCAGGCAGATTCTTGATCAGTTTATAAGTGTTGCCGCGCAGCCATTTAAAAAGTTGGATCGCCTCTTCGGGCTTTTGTTCGAGATAATTTAATCCGCGCGCCCATTGCATTTCGTCGTAGCCCAACACGTCTTTGCCCGGCTCGGCGATGAAGCGGCGGCAGCGGACGAAGCTGTTGGCTTCGCTGTCGGTGATGTGGACGATGATCTCGTGGATCGTCCACGGGTCGTTCTGCCCGCGCCACTTCCACATCTTGCGCGGAAATTTTTTAATCGCGCGGGCGAGTGCAGCGTAAGCTTGGCCGTACGATTCGATTTTCTTTTTGCGTTCCAAATGATTCATGGTTCGTCCTCTCCGCAGGTTTGCTTCAACAGATTCGTGGAAGCAATTCTCCTGCGGGCAAGTCTACCACGCGCGCGCCGCCGATGCCGGTGCGCGCGACAACCAAACCATGATGATCATCCACCACCGAACCGATGCGCGCCGCCTCTTTGCCTAACGGATGCGCCCGCATCGCCGCTAAAACTGATTCCGACTCTGCGCCGGGAATCATCGCCACCAACTTCCCCTCATTCGCCACGTAAAACGGATCGAGCCCTAACATCTCACACGCGGCGTGAACTTCGGGGCGAACCGGAATTTGTCTCTCATCAAATTCGATCCCGATGTTGGATGCGGACGCCAGCTCGTTGAGGACGGCAGCAAGCCCGCCGCGCGTGGCGTCGCGCAAACAGTGAATCTGCGGTGATGCCGCCAACATCGCCTCAACGAGTCCGTTCAAGGGCGCGGTATCACTTTTAATTGGCGTTTCAAATTCGAGTCCTTCGCGCACCGACATGATCGCCATCCCGTGATCGCCCATCGTGCCACTGACGATCACAACATCACCGGCTTGGGCGCGGTTGGGCGCGATGTTTACATTTGGCGGTATCACCCCAATGCCTGAGGTGTTGATGTACAGCCCGTCGCCGTGACCTTTGTTGACCACTTTGGTGTCGCCCGCCACAAGCTGAACATTCGCGGCGCGGCAGGCGGCGGCAACAGAAGCGGCGATCCGTCCCAGAGTCTCCATCGGCAGTCCCTCTTCCAAAATAAATCCGGCGCTTAAAAATAACGGCTTTGCTCCGCTCATCGCCAAATCGTTCACTGTTCCATTAACTGCCAACTCGCCAATATCGCCGCCCGGAAAAATGAGCGGACTGATGACAAATGAATCAGTGGTGAAGGCGAGTCGCTGATGGCTGATGGCGGATGGCTGATGGCCGTTGGCAAAACGCGCGAAATCAATAACCGTAGAGTCGCCAAGTTGTTCGAGCAGATCATTTTTAAGCAGAGGCGTAAAGAGATGTTGAATGAGATCGCTCATCATCTTGCCGCCACTGCCGTGACCCATGACGATGGTGGGGTAATTGCGGAGAGGGAGAGGACAAGTCCAGGAAGAAATCATTTTTTAAAATCCCAAATCCCAAAAACCCAAATTTCAAAAATCAAACGACGGAGGTTTGGAGTTTTGAAGTTTGTTCTTTGGAGTTTGAAGTTGCGTTTGGGTTTACAAAACGCGCATAACGATAATACGCGGCGCACGCGCCTTCGGATGAGACCATCGTTGCGCCGAGAGGCATTTGCGGCGTACATTCTTTGCCGAACGCCGGGCATTGATTCGGTTTCTTGAGTCCTTGCAACACTAAACCGCTCATGCACAGACTCGATTCTTTGGTGGCAATCGTTTGAATATCGGGGAAGCGCATCTCGGCGTCGTAGTCGGCATACCCTTCGCGGAACTTGTAGCCGCTCTGCGGAATGACTCCGATCCCGCGCCAGGGACGATCACATGGTTCAAATACTTGGTTGATGATCGCTTGCGCCGGTTCGTTGCCTTCGCGCCGCACGGATCGGGCATAAGCATTTTCAACTTCAGCGCGACCCTCTTCCAATTGTTTAACACACATCAACACGCCGTGAACGATGTCCACCGGTTCAAAGCCGGTGACGACGACTGGCACTTTATATTTTTTTACCAATGGCTCGTATTCCCAATAACCCATCACCGTGCAAACGTGACCCGCCGCCAAGAATCCATCTACGCGCACGTCCGGCGATTCGAGCAGCGCCGAGATCGCCGGTGGCACGGTGACGTGCGAGACCAGCATGGCAAAATTTTTGATGCCTTGTCGTTTTGCTTGGGCAACTGCCATTGCATTCGCGGGCGCGGTGGTCTCGAAGCCGATGCCGAAGAAGACGATGGTCTTATCAGGATTCTCGCGAGCGATCTTTAATGAGTCGAGCGGTGAATAAACGATTCGCACATTTCCGCCCGCCGCTTTGACGCTGAACAGATCACGTTCCGATCCCGGTACGCGCAGCATGTCGCCATACGAGACGAAGATCACATCGGGGCGTGAAGCGAGGGCGATGGCTTTGTCAATAAGTTCAAGCGGCGTCACGCACACCGGGCAGCCGGGTCCGTGAATCAGTTCGATCTGCGGCGGCAGAAGTTGATCCAGCCCGCTCTTGAGGATCGAATGCGTCTGCCCGCCGCACACTTCCATCAATTTCCATTCGCGCGTGACGATGCGCCCAATCTCGTCGAGCAATCCGCGCGTCACTTTCTCATCGCGATATTCGTCAATGTATTTCATGGCGCACCTCTGTTGCGTAGTCTAGCGCCTTGTGCGCGCTGATCGCCCACAAGGGGCTAAACTACGAATCGTTTTGTCGATCTGCAAGCTCCGGCAACTCTCCCGCAATCATATCCATCTCCTTCAACAGTTTCAGCGTTTCGTGCGCTTCTTCTTCGTCGAGCTGGCTGATGCCGAAGCCGACGTGGACGATGGTGTAATCGCCGACTTGAATCTCGGGCAAGTATTCGAGGCAGGCCTCTTTCACTACACCGCCGAAATCCACTTTGCCCATCTTCATGCCGTTTGCTTGATAGAGTTCTGTTACTTTGCCGGGGATGCCTAAGCACATAATTGGGAGTCAGCAATCAATTTGTAGAGACGTTGCATGCAACGTCTCTACAAACTGTTCACTGCTCACTGATAACTGGCAATAACTGCCTGCCCTAACGCAATGCCGCCATCATTCGGCGGGACGAGATGATGAGTCAATACTTCAAAGTCGGCGCCGCGCAGAAGTCTCAATGTTTTGCCGAGCAAGGTGATGTTCTGAAACACGCCGCCGCTTAACGCCACTTGATTGATCGCATATCGCTCGCGCAAACGAATGCCTACGTCTCGAATCATCGTGGCGACGCCGTTGTGGAATCGCGCGGCAATAATGGGAGTCGGCACGCGCGCGCGGAAGTCGTTGACCACCGATTGAATGACGGTGGTGGCGATGATCTCGTTTTCACTGATCTTGAATGTGTAAGCATAGTTCTCTGTTGGATCGGATATTGCTTCAAGTTCAATCGCCGCCTGCCCTTCATAGTTCACTTCCTGCCGCACGCCAATGATCGAGGCGACAGCATCAAACAGACGCCCCATGCTTGAGGTGAGCGGCGCGTTGAGCCCGTTGGCGATTTGTTTAGTGATGATATTTTGCTCGGCGGTTGATAACGCAGCCACAGAGGGGAGATCAAGATCGAGCGAGACGTTAGCGGCGAGAAGATGGGAGAAAGCAACACGCGCCGGTTTGCGGGTGGCGGCGTCGCCACCGGGGAGAGGCGTATAAGCAAGATGAAAGGGACGCTCGAAAGATCGGTAATTAGTAATTAGGAATTCGCCGCCCCAGATGGCGCCGTCACTGCCATAGCCGGTTCCATCCAAGGCGACGCCGATCACTCTTCGATCCCCTTTGTGATTATTCTCTGCCATGCAGGCGGCGATGTGGGCGTGATGATGTTGAACGGGAATGCACGTAGCGTGCTGCGTATTGCGTATTGCGTAACGAGTGGATAAGTAATCGGGGTGGAGATCGTGAGCGATGAGTTCGGGAGCGATGCGGAAAAGATTCTGGAAATGTGCTACGCTGTCTTCAAACGATTTGAGCGTTTCGAGATTCTCCATGTCGCCGATGTGATGACTGAGGAAGGCATAGTGATCGCGGGCGACACAGAAAGTATTTTTCAGTTCGCCGCCGACGGCGAGTAATGGCGGAGCGGTGAAGGGTAGTTTGACGGGATAAGGCGCGTAACCGCGCGAGCGGCGGATGGGGAGTAATTGGGAATTAGGAATTAGTAATTGGGGATTGGAGATTGAGTCTGTTGTGATCACTCTGACAACAGAGTCGTCAACGCGGGTGTGAATGTCGCGATCATGTAAGAGGAAGGCGTCGGCGAGTGGAGCGAGGCGAATCAGCGCGTCGTCGTTGCGTGTGGCGATGGGTTCTTCAGAGAAGTTGCCGCTCGTCATGACCAGAGCAGATAGCCGATGGCTAATGGCTGATGGCTGATCGCTGTTTGCCATTAGTAAGTAGTGGAGTGGCGTGTAAGGCAGCAGCACACCGAGGGTGTGTTGGTGTGGCGCGACAGAGTCGGCTATCGCCGGAGAGACGGTGTCACGTCTTGGCAGCAGCACCACAGGTCGCTCGCGCGATCCGAGAAGCGCGCGTTCTTCGGCTGAGACGTGACAATAATGCTCGACAGTTTCAATATTTGGCATCATCAGCGCAAAAGGTTTGTCAATTCTCCCTTTGCGCTGCCTCAGCTCGGCAACTGCTTCTTCATTTGTGGCGTCACAGGCAAGGTGAAAACCGCCGAGGCCTTTGACGGCGATAATCTTGCCTTGTGCCAAAAGTTTTTGTGCTTTTTCGATTTCTGATTGCGATTCTGGTTGCAAGCACCCTGAGCGGAGCGGCGTGGTGTTCGCCGCGAAGTCGAAGGGGGCGGATACGGTGCATTCACCGCTCCCTTCGACTTCGAACCGCGCGAAGCGCGGTTCTCCGCTCAGGGTGCTTCTTTCTAACCATACTTTCGGCCCGCACTCCCCACACGCCACCGGCTGTGCGTGGAATCTTCGATTGTGCGGATCGTGATACTCGCGGGCGCAGTCGTGGCACATCTCGAACGGCGACATGGTGGTCTGGGGGCGATCATAAGGAATATCTTTGATGATGGTGAAGCGGGGACCACAGTTGGTGCAGTTGATGAAGGGATAAAGATAACGACGATCAGAAGGGTCGAATAATTCACGCAGGCAATCGGAACAAATCGAAATGTCGGGGGAGATTGGTTGAAACTTGCCGACTTGCGATGCACTCTCGCGAATCTCGAAGTGGGTAAAGTTGTTAAACGGAGAAGGTTCCACGTCGAGGTGTTCGATGCGCGCCAGTGGCGGCGCGTCTCGCGTCAGGGCGAGTCGAAAATCATTCATCGCGTCTGGGCCGCCCTCGATCTCAATCACGACACCCGACGAAGTATTGCATACCCAGCCCTTGAGATCGAGCCGCGTCGCTAAGCCATACACGAACGGGCGGAAGCCAACGCCTTGCACCACGCCGCTCACGTGCAACCGCATTGCGAATGGCTGAGGACAATCTGCCGTCGGCGATGGGCTAGGTTTCAACATCAAGACTGTCCAGATAGACCGCGTTGCCGCCGGTGATGGTGAGCGCGACCTCACCACACGATGGACAGGCGGCGAACACTTCGTCAACCTTCACGTCGCGTCCGCAGGCGTTGCAGTGCGCTTCGCCGGAAGCGGTTACAAATTCGAGAGCCGCGCCTTCGGCAATGGTGCCGGGTGCGAGTGAGTTGAAGTAGAACTGGAGGGAGTCGGGCGTGGCGTCCGAGAGCGCGCCGATGCGAACCTTGACGCGCACGATGCGTTTGGCATTTGCCTCTTGCGCGTGCTGCATGGCGTGGGTGAACAGGTCTTCGGTCAAGCCGCTTTCGTGCATCTCTTTTACCCTAGACGATCTTCATATATTTTGTGAAGTTTGGAGACTGAAAAAAAGCACGACTAAGGGAGATGAAGATCACTTCAATTGTGATTCAAATTAAAACGCTCGGCGATCCATTGACTGGCGGCGATCACCGCCTCACTCGTTTGCGCCGATAACCCCGGCTCGATCATTTGCGGAATGATACCGACATCGCAGGCGATGACCGTCACCTTAACGCCGCATTGATCCTGCAACTCGCGCAGCATGTTCGACGTGGGGACTTGATGAAGCGAAAAGTCATCTACTTTTGTGACGGGCAGCGACTCGACCGGCACTTCAAAAATTTTGCCGTTGCCACGTCCCCAATCCACGGCATCCACGATCACGATCTCTTCGGGGCGCGATTCGCTGAGAGTGACGGTGAAGAGAATCTTCCGCGCGCCCGTGCCGACATCCAGCGCGCACACATCGTCGGGGAGGCGGTAGTGGCGCGTGAGACGTTCTACTACTTCGGGACCAAAACCATCGTCGCCGAACAACATATTGCCCACGCCGAGAATCAACACGCGAGCAAGACAGAAGGAAGGGAGAATATCCAAGTGACCTAAAGTGACTAAAGTTATGGAGTGCCTAAAGTGCGACTTGTCACTTCGCACTTTAGGCACTTTGCACTTCACTCACTTCTAGTTGGTCAACGTCTCGATCAATTTTCCATCCGCCCCAACGATGTCCACCTTCACCGGCAGCGTGCCATCGAGCCGGTGCGTAGCGCACGACAAGCATGGATCGTAAGCGCGGATTGCCCTCTCGACCATGTTGAGCGTGCCTTGATCGTATTTGCCGCCCTTGATCAAAGTCTGCGCTGCCTGCTTCACCGACAAG
>Ga0172368_10002505_pt1 | contig 23295 bp, 15 predicted proteins | sample Lak11m_FD_114540 | JGI IMG/M metagenome (GOLD analysis project Ga0172368, IMG submission 114540) | Freshwater microbial communities from Kabuno Bay, South-Kivu, Congo - kab_022012_11m | ecosystem: Environmental > Aquatic > Freshwater > Lake | place: Democratic Republic of the Congo: South-Kivu...
CACCGTCACCCTCTCCGCGCCGGTGCGGGTGCATCGCACGCGGGCGTATTGCTGGTTTCCGTCGATGTTCCGGTACGGGGACGGCCAACTGGCGGCGATGATATCCGGGTACGGCGACTTTCATGTCTCCTCCTCCGCGGTGCTGGTCTCCCGTTCGAAGGACGGCGGGCTGACGTGGACGGAGCCGGTGATCGGCGTGGACGGCGGGTTTGACGGCGTGGTGCAGCCGAACGGCGACCTGCTGTTGCTGCCGTATTACCTGCGGCCATGTCCGGAGGGAATGCGCTCGCCATATAACCTGCTGAAGGCGGAGAACGGCATGCTGGAGTATGTGCCGTCCGGCGTGACGGTGACCGGCTGGCCGCGGAAGGACCGCTCCTACGCGCCGGAGTTGGGCACCAGCGGCTTCGTCTTCAACGGGCAGCCAGTGACACTGAACGACGGCAGCTACCTGATGACCCTCTACGGTTATTTCGAAGATGCCAGCCGCCTGGGCTTGGTCTGCGCGGATTCACGGGACTCGGTCAATTGGAAGATCCGCGCCACTATCGCCGATGAAAGCTGCCCCTTCCCCGGCGGCGACGGTCCCAGCGAGGCGGCGTTGATTCGCCAGGCGGACGGGCGCATCCTCTGCGTCTTCCGGCTGGGCTCCAACGAGCCGTATGCGCAATGCTGGAGCAGCGACGAGGGGCAGACGTGGACGGCGCCGGCGCAGATGGACGGCCCCTTCTCCGTACAGCCGAGCCTGGCCAAGCTGGGCGATGGTATGCTGGCGTTATCCGGCGGCCGACCGGGCCTGTTCCTCTGGCTGAACCGCGCCGGCGACGCGCTGACATGGCAGGGGGTGGATATCATGGCCCACCACAACGCCTGTGTCCCCGCCGAACAGATCAATCCGGCAACGACATCCGCGTATACGGAAACCGTTGCCCTCGACGAACGCACGCTGCTCTACATGTATGACCGCATCCCCAACGGCTGGGCGCCTATTCCGGATGAGATGGATGATGCGAACTGCGTGTGGGTGCTGCGAGTGCAGGTGGCGTAACCAGCGCAGATCCCCGCAGATCCCCGGCTGCAGCGATATTTTGTGCGTAAATTCAGGAAAGTTCGGGGCGCTGAAAAGGCGGTCGGATCTTCGGGACAGTGCTTAAGCTATACCCAAAAATGAGCGGTTTTAAACCTGTTTTGGCGATTTTACGCCGTTTTTTCCCAAAACTGAGCCTGCCATAACACACCGCCCCCGCCGGTTCCGGCGGGGGCGGTGTCTCTTCACAAGTTCACGGATCGGCTACGGATCCATCTGCAGGCCGCGGAGCATAATGTCCAGCAGTTGCAGGTCATTCACTCCCGCCACCGGCTCGACGGGCAGGAAGTCGATGCTGGCTTGCGGGCGCGGGGCCTGCTCGCCGCTCATGACGGTGATCGTTTTGTCCAGCAGATTGCCGGCCGCATCGAGCACCTGGATCTGCAGCTTGTATTCGCCCTTGGTCAGCTTCACGTCACCGCTCGGCGTGACCATCTTCACCAGTTCCTGACGGCGGTTGAAGATGCCGTCTTCCGCCACCAGCGCGGTCCACGCGCCTTCGTCAATGCGGTATTTACCGCCGACGATCGGGCTCTGGCTGTCGGATACGACAAACTGCTCGACCGCGTCCCATCCGTAGACCTTGTCCTCCAGCTTGACCGTCGGCATGGAGTTGTCCACGGTAATGAGACCGGAGATCACCTCGGCCGACTTCGGATCGGTCGGCTTGGCGTATTTATCCGAGGCAATCACGCGGATCAGGTAGGTACCGTCTGCCGCGCTCTTGGTGTCCCACGGAATACTGGTTTCCTTCAATTCGCCGTTCAGATCCTTCTTCGGTTTGGCGGCCTTCTCGGCCTCCTTCGGCTTCTCCGCGTCCGCGGGGGGCGTCCCTTCCGGTTTCGCGGCATCCTTTGTTGCCACCGTTGACGGATCCTTGGCTTTCGGCGCGGGCCGTGTCGACGGTTTCACTTTCGCTTCATCAGCCGCCTTCTGCGCTTCCTTGGCCGTCTTCGGCGTCTCCTTCGCACCATCCACGTCCGTGCCGGCGCCATCCTCGGTGTTCACTTCTTTGCCGTCCTTGTCTTCTTCCGGCTCAATGCGGACGATCTGCTGCCAGGTCTTCCCGCGGTCAGCCGAGGTGTAGGCGGTATATGTCAACTCGTCTTCATCCGGATCGCGCGCTTCCCAGCGGATCTCCTTGGTGCCACTCCAATACAGGCCCGCTTTCGGCGATTGCAGCCGGATGATCGGCGCCTGGTTGGTCGGCAGGTAGAACAGCCGGGCGTAGGTCAGCGCCGGCGAGGTTTCCGTTCCCGTCATGGAGACGCGGAACTGCGCGTAGGTGGCCGGCGGGCTGGTCATCTCCGACCAGTCCTGCGCGATGGCGGACCACTGGCTCCAGGTGCCGTCCGGCACCGCGGTGTTGCCACTGCGGCTTTCGATCATGATCTTCTGGTCGTCCGCCACCTCCGTCTGCAGATCCAGGCGGCCCCACTTGGCCACCACCGGCGTCTGCAGCACGGTCGACAGGAACGCGCCTTGCTTGCGCGGCTCCAGCTTGAGCACCTGCCCCGGCGTGGAGGCCGCGACCAGCAATTCACCCTTGCGATTCACGGTGAGGGCGTTCACCATCACCGATTCCGGGCCGACGCCATCCGCTTCGGCGCCGCTGCGCAGGTCTTCGCGAGCGAAAATCGAGGTGACCTCGAAATCCTGGCCTGCCGGGTTGCTGACGCGGTAGATGCCGCCCGCCGGCCCGGTGGCCACATACAGATCGTTGCCGACCATGCGCATCGCCAGCACGTGGCGATTGCCGCGGCCCATGCCGCGCATCACTTCCTGCTGCAGGCCGTTCGGGGAGATGCGAATAACCTGGCAGCTCGGCGACGCGCCGACGTACAGGTTGCCCGCCTTGTCCACCGCCAGGCTGGTGACCGTGCTTTTCCCTTCATACACGGAGCGCAGCAGGTTATCCTTGCCCATGCGGTAGACTTTTCCACGCGGGGAGGTGGCCAGCAGGATGCTGTCCCCATCGGCGATCATGGCGACCACGTGCTTATCGGGCACGCTGCAGGCCACCGCCAGCGGCACCTGCTTGTCATCGCGGATCTGATAGACCATGCCGCCATCGGTGGCTGCGTAGCGCCGGCCATCGGCCGTCACCACCAGGTCCCAGATCTCATTGCCGGGCAGCTGCCAATCATTCAGCACCTTGCCGGCCGGCGAGACCATCACCACATGCTGCTCGGGCCAGGTGCCGATGAGCAGGTTGCCGTTTCCGTCGGCAGCCAGCGCGGTGATCGCTTCGACCTGCCCGCCTTCGCGGGTGAAGAACACGTCGTTCTTCCCGTCCAGGCCGATGCGGATGATTTGCCTGCTGTTCCAGCCGGTCACGAAGGTGCTGTCGCCGACGGTGACCATCTTCCACGGCACCATATCGGTCGTCTGATACAGGGAGCGCACCGACGGCACCAGCACCAGGTTACCCTTGGAGGTGACGCCCGTGCCCAGGTGCTTGCCGCGCAGGAAGTCGTCGCGCCCGACCAGACCCCAGCTCGACTGTTTCTTCGTCAGCAGGTCCTTCATGCCGGCGTAGGCTTCCGCACCGTTCTCTTCATCCGCGGTGTCGACGTCCTCACCACTGCCATCCGGCGCGGTCTCTTCATCGGTCAACGCGGCATCGCTCCCATCGCCTTCCCCTTCCCCGCCCGGCGCAATGGCATCCGTCGGGGCAGCCTGGCGCGGATTGGCAAGCTGCGAAAGCGAGAACGGCAGCGTGTTCGTCGTCCGGCGCTCGACCAGCACCGGCATCGCCGGCTGCATCAGCGGCTGCGGATCGACCATGCGCATGGCCTTCTCCAACTCGGCGAAACGCGCACGATGCAACGGGCTCATAAAGGTGGTCCAGCTGCTGCTCGGTTCATACTTCTCCGGCGGCTCTTCTCCCGGCGTGGGGTGATTGGCCGCCAGCGAGGAGCTCAGTACCGGCAGCTGCAGGCTGAATCCGGACTTGACGCTGGAGGGCTGCACGGCGCGGTCTTCGGTCTCGACAGCGATGCCGACGACCTGCACCCCGAGGGTCACATACGGAATGTCCTGACTGGAGATGTATGCTGTCGGCATGGCTCCCTGTGCGGCCGGCAGTCCGTCACGCTCTTCCTCGCCGCTTCCCTGCGCCTGGGGCACCACGCCGGTGTCGGCGAAACGCAGCAGGTCGAGGATCTGCGTCGGCAGATCGCGCAGCATGTGGCCGCGGTACCCGTAGCTCGGGGAGGGGAGGATCTTCGCCGTGATCAGCGACCTCGTCGGCGGCGCCACGGTCAAATAGTCGACAATGCCTTTCAGGCCCTGTTCCGGCTGCGGGAAGGGCCGGTCAAACGGTTTCAGCATCGGCCACATCACGCCGCCGGCGACGGCCACCAGCATGACCGGTTCGGTGGCGTTGTCCGGCACCTTCACCGGCACATTGTAGGTCTCCAGCGGTTTGCCGTAGGGCCGCACCTTCACCGTCAGGTTGACGGTCTCGCCCGGGCGCGCCACCGGCCGGTCGGCGACGGCCTTTTCGATAATCGCGTAATTCTTTCCGGGCTGATAGTCGACATCCACGAAGATGCTGTTGATCTTCACGCTCTCGTAAGGATTCGTCTGCAGGAGGTCGGTCAGCATGTAGAAATTGGCGAACGGCATCTCGAACATCGACGTACGCGGCGAGACGACGACCTGCTGGTCGATGTCTCCCAGCTTGTCCGTCTTCATCAGCATGCGGCCGGTGAAGGTGCCTTCATCCGCCATCAGGTCGCCCATCTGCATGGTACCGGCGTAAATCACGTACTGGTACAGCAGCAGCGGCGAGAAATCGGGGTGATCCATCATCTCCACCTGATAACGGCGGGTGAAGTTGCGGCTCTTATCCGTCAGGTACAGCGAGACCGGAATGGTGCTCGCCTTTTCACCGATGGTGCCGGCGATGGCGAAACTGCGATCGGAGCTCACGCGGCCGACGTTCGAGAAGGCCGATGCCAGCTTGAACGACGACTGTGCGCTGCTCAATATGCCGTGCACGTAGGCCGGCGCCATGGGCAGGTCGATTTTGCCGATACCCATGAAGGGGTGGCCGAAGGCGAGCACGGAATTGCCCTTCACATAGGTCACCGTGCCGACGGCGCTGAGGTTGGCGTCGCCTTCCATCAGTGAGACGGCCACCGCGGAACCGGCTTCCAGCGGGGGCGCCGGGCCTTCCACATCGCCCGGGCCGGCCACGGCGCGCAGATTGTAGCGTCCCAACAACTGCTGCAGCGGGCCCAGCGCCTTGTCCGACATGCCGCTCACAAAAACCGGGGTGGAGACCGGCGTCAGCACCATGGTGGTGGGACTGCTCTTCGCCTGCAGCGCCTTTCCATCTTCCTCGGTGGCGGCGACATTGACGCGGGTAATGAGGCGGTCGCCGATATGCATCACCTTGTTGCTCGGTACCAGGCTGCCCACCAGCGGCGGGTCTACAGAGCCGGGCTGGCTGCATTCCAGCATAGCCGCGATGGGGGTGACGCCGCCGACTGCTTCCTGCTGGAAATTCCAGCCGTAGGCGTAGGCGCCGATCAGGCGGTCATCGATGTAAATCGGGCTGCCGCTCATGCCTTCGACCGTCTGCAGCTTTTTATCAACGACGGGCCCGCTGGTGATCTTGATGAGGATCATGTCGAAGCCGAAGTCGACCTTGCGCAGCACCCCGATCACCTCGATATCGAAGGTATCGATCTTGGTGCCTTCGTAGACGGTCTTGCCGTAGCCGACCATCCCCGGCTTGATCTCTTCGATCCCCATGAATTCTTTCGGATCCCACTGCAGCTGTGCCGAGGCGGCGTTGATGCAGATCACGAGCAATAACACCATGTAGGCGATGAGCCATCCCAAACGTTTCACCGAAGCCTCCTTCCCCATGCTTTCACTCCCGTCGTGCGCACGGAGGACCGGCTCTGCAGCCGATCCGTCTTCGCACCGGCGCATTCGCGGGCCGTGCGACCGGAGAGGGTCTCTTTGATTGGGAATGCAAAATGCAAATGTCATTTTGCATACCTAGTGTGTCCCTTATTCGCCGGAGAACCGGCTTATCCTCTTGCGGTTATTGGTAGCAGGGGCATATCTTTTACGGATTTTGCCGCAAGTTGGCACAAGGTAAACCTGTGACCGCCTTTCCTGTTCACCGTTCACGCCAAACGAGCCGAAGACGACCACTCGCCCGGCAGGGAGCAAATACCGCGAACGCCGCAGGGGCGAACCTGCGGCTGCGGAGCTCAGTGACATGACGACGGTAGCTCAGGATGATCGGGGCGCCAGCGGCAGGCGATGCAGCGGAACCCCCATCACGGTATGGGGTCCTTCTTTGACGGCCAGCCCCAGCGCGTGCTCGGCGCGGTCGAACAGCATCTCCACCGTGGTCCCTTCCATCGGGAAGACGGCATACCCGATATTGAACGCCAACGGCGTGCTCTGGTTCGGCGGCAGCAGCTCGCGGGTGGCGATCTGGCAACACAGACGGTCGCCCAGCACGCGCGCTTCGCGGCCGGTATGCGGCAGCAACAGGCCGAATTTCCCGCTGCCCAGGTGGGCGGTCAGGTCGACGATGCGCGTGCTGACGCGCAGCATCTGCCCGATGGCCGCCAGCAGCGGTTGCTGGTGCTCTTCCGGAATGCCGGCCAACCCCAGCGTGTTTGCCAGCATGAGGGCGAAATTGGTGGGATAACGCCGCCCACGCGCAATCTCTTCCGCGACGCGCATGCGCAGGTATTCGCCGGAGTAGACGCCGGTGAGGGGGTCGAAGGTGGGGATGTCCATGGGCATCGGCGCCGGCTGCTCCTGCTCCAGCAGGGCGGCTGCTTCCTGGGTGCGCTGCTCATCCAGCGTGGCCTTGATTTTGGAGATGGCCCGCCGCAGCAGGTACGAAGAATAGTTCACCGAGATGCCGAGTTTACGCGCAATCTCCGTCTGGTTGAGGTCGCCGAAGAAGAAGAGACGGACGACCTTTTGCTCCAGCTCCTTCAGGCCGCGCACGGCTTCGTCGAGCACGATGCGGTCCTCCACCGGCAGCTGCAGCGCGGCCAGCTTGTTGCTGGAGACCTTCTCCTTCTCGATGAGCGACAGGTCGGTATCGTTGGAGCCGTCGGCGGGCGCGTTGAGCGACATCACCCGGTTCAGCGAGCGAGCGGCGAGCACATTAGTCACGGACTCGATGGAGATGCTCAGCCGCTCGGCCACTTCGGCCGGGGTGGGATCGCGGCCCAGCTCCTGCGCCAACTGTTCGGTCGCACGCGTCACCTTGGTATTCAGCTCCTGTACCCACGCCGGCTGGCGGATCAACCGCCCGCGATCGCGCAGGTAGTGCTGAATCTGGCTGGTGATGAGATGGCAGGCGTAGGTGCTGAACTTGACGCCGCGCTCGGGGTCGAACAGGTCGACGGCATTCAGCAAACCGATGGAGCCCTCTTGAATCAGGTCTTCCATCGACTCGCCCATGCCGCTGAAACGGCGGGCTACGCTCTGCACCAGGTGCAGAAAGCGGTCGACGATCTGGTCGCGCATCGCGGTGTCGTGCGTATCCCGAAATGTTCGGAATAAGCCCAGCGTCTCGATGTCACCCGCCGTCTGGGGGGTGGTCTGGTCGGTGACTTCGGTGTATTGCTGCAAGCTCATTGACCTCCAACGCTGCTCACCAGCGTATAGATGGGCGTAATGACGCTGATCGCGATGAATCCGACCATGATGCCAAGGCCGACGATCATAATCGGTTCGATCAGCGAGGCTAATCCTTTCAGGATGGCGTCTACTTCCGCTTCATAGAAATCGGAGACCTTTACCAGCATCTGGTCGAGTCGGCCGGTCTCCTCACCGACGGAAATCATCTGCGTGACCATGACCGGGAAATAATCGCTGTTCTCCATGGGGTCGCTGATCTTCTCGCCTTCTTTCACACTGTTGCGCGCCTTTTCAATCACGCTGGAAATCGCCAGGTTGCCGGTGGTGTCCGCGGTGATCTCCATGGCGCGCAGCACCGGCACGCCGCTGGAGATGAGGGTGCCGAAAGTGCGGGCGAAACGCGAGATGGCGACCTTCAGGATGATATCCCCGAAGATCGGCACGCGCAGCTTCAACTGGTCGAGATGCATGGCGCCGGTTTCCGTACGTCCATACATCACGACGGCCACGATGGTGGCGATGACGGCCAGAAACACCAGGTACCAGTAATGCTGCACGGTGACGGCAAAGCCCAGCATCAGCGAGGTGGACAGCGGCAGCTTGGTGATGCCCATGTCCTTGAAGATGGTGGCGAATTGCGGCAGCACCCAGAACATCATGACGCCCATCACGATGGTGGCGAAGCCGAACACCACCGTCGGGTACATCATCGCCGAACGGACCTTCTGGCGCATCTCCATTTCCTTCTCCAGGAAGGTGGAGAGGCGGTCGAGCACCTGGTCGAGGATACCGCCGGCCTCCGCGGAGCGCACCATGTTGATATAGAGCCGGGAGAAGACGCGCTGGTGTTTGGCCATCGCCTCGGTGAGGCTGGCGCCGCCGTTCACGTCGTGCCGGACGGTGGTCAGCGTTTCGCGCAACACCGGATCCTTCGTCTGCCGCCCCAGAATGTCCAGGCATTTGAGCACGCTCAACCCGGCATCGATCATGGTGGCGAATTGCCGGCTGAAGACCACCAGCTCCTTTTGCTTGACCCGGGATATGGTCTTGAAGAAGTCGCCGACGCCCGACGCATTGCCGATATCCGTGATATTCACGATGTGATATTGCAGTTCGGCGAGTTTGGTGCGGACGGCCTCCAGGTTCTCCGCTTCCAGTGTCCCGGTGAACGGACGCCCTGCATGGTCGATGGCATTGTACCGATACGACGGCATTTGGATTCCTCCAGTGGATGGATCAATCGGTGCGCAGGAATCCCTCAAGCACACACCCGGCATGGGCTGACCTATCTCCTGCAGGTAGCCGCATGTTCGACATGACGAGGTATAAGAATATTACCATACTTCGCATCGATTTCCTAGTAGATCGCCGACAATGTGGTAAATACCCTTCATACACGCCGCTGTCCTGCTACTACCAATATCGGCGTTATGGCAGCAGGGCTTAACGGCGGTCAATGGGCGAGGGCACGAAATGACTGGAAATTATCGAATTATCGCCCTGCCGGCCAGTGACGGCCTGGGAGGAATGGGAGGAATGGGAGGAATGGGAGGAATGGGAGGAATGGGAGGAATGGGAGGAATGGGAGGAATGGGAGGAATGGGAGGAATGGGAAGGATGAGCAATTCCCATCCTTCCCATTCCTCCCATTGGTCCCAGACCGCCACTGGTGATCCGACTCTTACACCGGCACGGCGGCGATCCGATCGTAATAGCGCTCATAGGCGCTGATGCCGGCGTCATGGCTGAAGCAGGTGATCGCGCGCTCGCGGGCGGCGCGGCCGTATTCCGCCAGCAGCTCGGGGTTGGAGAGCAGGCGGATGCCGGCTTCGGCCAGCGCGTCCACGTCACCCAGCGGCACCAACAGGCCGGTCTCGCCTTCCTCAACCACCTCCGGGATACCGCCGATGCGGGTGCCCACCACCGGCACTTCGCAGGCCATCGCCTCCAGCGCGGCCAGCCCGAACGATTCCACTTCGGACGCCATCAGGAACAGGTCGGCCACCGCCAGCGCGTTTTCCACGTGGGCCATGTTGCCGGCGAAGATGACGCGGTCGTAAATTTCCAGCTCGCAGGCCAGCCGTTCCGCTTCCGGGCGATCCGGCCCTTCCCCGACCAGCACCAGCCGGGCGGGTACCGCGCGCTGCAGGTGGGCGAAGGCGCGGATGATATCGTTCAGCCGTTTCACCGGGCGCATATTGGAGACGTGGATGACCAGCCGCTCGTCCGGCGCGGCGAAATTCTCGCGGTAACAGGGCGGCAGCTCGCGGCGGCGGAAGCGCTCGGTATCGACGAAGTTGTGGATCACTTCGATGGGCTGCGTCAGCGTGAAATCCTCCTGCGTGCTCACCGCCAGGTCGCGCGAGACCGCCGTCACGCCATCGCACTGTTCCAGGCTGAAGCGGGTGATCGGGCGGTAGGAGGGATCCAGCCCCACCAACCGGGTGTCCGTGCCGTGCAGCGTGGTGATGATGCGGAAAGGCCGGGGGCAGATCTGCCGCGCCAGGTAGGCGGAGATGGCGTGCGGAATGGCATAGTGCACGTGCAGCAGGTCCAGCTCCTGCTCAGCGATCACCTCCGACAGCCGCGACGCCAGCGCCAGGTCATACATCGGGCTCTGCAGCACCGGGTAGGGAAAGGGGTGGACCGGATGGAAAAACAGCCGGTCGGACAGATCCTCCAGCCGGAACGGCATCTCGGCGCATACGAAATGCACCTCGTATCCCCGCGCCGCCAGGCCTTTCCCCAGCTCCGTCGCAACAATGCCGCTTCCGCCGATGCCGGCGAAACAGGTGATAGCTAACCGCACAGGTGCTCCTTATCGTTTAACAGAAAAATGACTTTGTATCAGCGCCGGTAGTCCGACTCGTCTGACTTAGTCGGACATGTCTGACATGTCCGACTAAATCCGACTGTCCGACGACTGACAGACCGGCCAGATGCTGTGACTATACCAGAAGAAACAGCACAACAGGCACCATTTTCCTCGGATATCAGCGCGAGCGCAAGAGGCCTGGTGGAATGCGGGGAAGGGCGCCTGTCATTCGGTGATGTGTTACGGGGTGCCGCCGTTGGCACGCACCGAATCGAGCATGGTTTTGCAGTTTTTCAATTCCTGCCGCACGGCGGCGTTTTGCGGATCGTCCGCGGCCGCGACTTCATACTCTTCGATGGCCTTCTCGAGATAATCCTGCACCTTTTTCCGGTTCCCGAGCTGCAGGTAGCAGTGCGCCAGGTGCTGGTAGGCGCTCGGGTTCGGTTTGTCCTGCGCGGGCAGCACATTTTCGTAAATCGCCGCCGCGCGCTCATACTCCTGTTGCTTGTACGCGGTATCCGCCTGCTCCACCGTCGGCGTCACCGGCATCACCGGCAGCGTGCCCGTGGCGTGCGGCCCGATGACCCGCGGCTCCAGGGTCAGGTTATTGGCCGTGGCCTGGGTCGCGTTGTTATTCGGCACGGAGAGGGGCGTGGCCTCCGGGTGCTTCATCGGTTTCTCGTGCTCATCCTCTTTCGGCGCCGTCGTGGCATGATCGATCATCGGCTTTACCCCGGTTTTCGCGCCGGGGAAGGGCAGGGGAGATTCCGGCTTCTGGCGAAAATATGGCGTTACCCCGCCAAGCCTGACGACCGGATTGCCCGGCCACAGCGTGAACATCGCCGCCAGCCCGCTGAAGACAATACAGCCGACCAGCACCGGCAGCATCCACCCGCTGGACACCGGCCGCACGATGACGAAATCCGGCAGCGACGGCAACGGCAGCTCGCAATTTTCAACCGGCTCCGGCGTCACGGTCAACGCTTTCTGGAAATGCCGCCGCGCCGCGGCCACCTCGCCCTTTTGCTCATACAACGAGCCGAGGAAGGTGTGGATGGTGCTGCAGGTGGGACGGATTGCCAGCGCGTCATTGGCGCACTTGATGGCATTCGCCAGGTCGCCGCGCTGCTGGTAGGTGCGCGCCTGGAAGAGCAGTGTGCGGGTGAGCTGCACCACCGGATCGTCATCCTCCGCCGTCACGGAGCGACGAACCGATGCGCCGCATTTGGGGCAATGACTCACGTCATCCCCATAGATCATGCCGCATTGTTCGCAGATTACTTCGCCCATCTTATTTATGTTCGCTTTACCGACCATTCGTACGGTCGCAAAAGAACCTAAAAATCATTACCCGCCGCCGGCGGCGCCTAAACTTTGTATTGCTTAATTTTCAGTAGAAGCACCCGAAATCCTTTGTAAGAAAAACGCACAAGATCAAGGAATTGTTAACGTTTTCCTATTCTCATGAGTAAACGCCGACAGGATCCGCCGATTAGGGCACACATGGGGAACAGGCGGGCAAGCGCAGCTGAGCAATAAAGGATCATCACCGCTGCGTCGAATAATCATCACGGGCGACCCGCCCCACAGGAGGTGTCGATGACCGAGGAAACCGCCGCTACCGAGCAACCGCAACCCGAGCGCGTCTCCTTCTTTACCCTCAACCCGCGGAAGATCGGCCGGTCGCGACTGATACGCGCGCTGGCCATCGGGTTGTGCATCGTCTCCTTCAGCATCCTGCCGCTCTGGCGCCTGCTGTGGTATTTCCCCGCCTACGGCTGCGCGGATTTCCTGCCCACGCGTGACGTGCACGGCCGTTTCCGCGCGGCGTGGCACTGGATCGACGGGAAGGAGATCCGCATCTACCCCGCGCCCGGCGTCAGCACCAAAGACGCGGAAACCATCCGCATGGGCGTGCAGGAGATGATGGACGAGGTGCCGCTGGACTTCACCGTGAAGGCCATGCCCATGCCGCCGGAGGTGTTGAAGGCCTATCGGGAAAGCCTGATCACCAAGAGAGACGGGCAGGAGATGATCAGTTACAACCGGTTGCGCGCCCGCCTGGTCGCCCTGCGCGACGGCGACCCGCACGCCGACATGATCATTACCACCCAGGCGATGCAGGAATGCTCGTGGGCGCACGGCATGGCCAGCTTCACCAGCGGCGTGGGGGTATTGGTGGAGGGGTTCGTGGATACCCACCTCGGCAAGCACGAGTCCTGCCACCTCATCGGCTACCAGTACCACGACTCGCTGCCGCTCTTCATCGTCGGCTACCCCTGGGAAGGCGCGCCGTGGAACCGCAACACGCTGATGGTGCTTTACGGCGGCAACAACGAGCTATCCCCGCGCGCCCGCGACGCTCTCCGCTACTTCTGGCGGGGGATGGAAAGAAGGTCGGGGAAGAAGTTCTTGCGAAGTGGCTAGTGACGGGAAACTATGCTCTGGGACTGTCCCGGGCCCACGGGACCAGTGCCGTTCGCCTTCCTCAATACCTGCACTAATAACCACGGGACTGTCCCCCCTCGTGGCTAAGCTTGCCTTTCGCACGAGGGGGGGACAGTCCCGTGGTTATAGAAACGGAAATTGGGGAAGACGAACGGTACTGGTCCCGCAGGCTCGGGACAGTCCCAGAGCATAGTTATCCGCTAATTATCCGACCGTCACGTCCGGCCGCAGATTGTGCATCACCAATCCCGTCGGCGCCTTCGGGTAGAAATAGGTGGATTTCTGCGGCAGGCGGATGCCGGCGGCGGCGAGGGTGAGGACGTCGTGGATGGGGGTGGGATTGAGGAAGATCGCCGCGTCCGCTTCCCCGCGGTCCACGCGCGCGACGGCGTCGGCGGGGTGGTGCGTGTAGCGGATATTCTCCTCCACCGAGGCGTTGCCTTCCACGTCCAGCGCGAAGAGCGGATCGAAGATGCGTTCCTGCAGCGCGCTCACGTCCAGCACCGGCAGGCCGTTGCGCAGCGTCTTCGGGCTGGTCAGCAGCGAGTAGGTGCCGTTGGCGTACCAGACAAAAGCGTGTTCATCGCGGTGGCGGTGCAGCAGCGCGACAATGGCCTCCGGATTCGCGGGGATGATCTTCTCCAAGGTGAAATTGTTTCCCGCCACGCGGCAGAACGCCGCTTTCATCTCCGCATCGAGCGTCAGCAGGCGGTGGGTGGGCAGCACCAGCAGGCCGGGATCGTTCAGGTCCACCAGCAGCATGAAGACGTAATTGAACGCCGCGTTTTCCGGCGCATTGGGGAATTCCCAGCGCAACTGGTCGCGCAGCGCCAGCGTCGTCTCGTAGCGGTGATGCCCGTCGGCGATGAGGATCTGCCGCTTCTGCAGCTCCGTGGAAATCGCCTCCGCCAGCCCCGGATCGTCGGCGCGCCAGAGCCGGTCGTCGAATTCATACCCGGCCGCAGTCAGCAGCGGCGCGCCCGCCGTCGCCCGTCCCAGCAGCTCGCCCAGCGCGCTGTGCCGTCCGTCATACAGGCCGAAGACCGGGCTGAAACTGGCCAGGCAATGCCGCATCAGCTTCATGCGGTCCGCCTTCGGCCCCTTCAGCGTTTCTTCGTGCGGCAACACCTCGCCCGCGTCAAACGGCGCCAGCCGCACCGCGGCGAAAAATCCGCGGCGCACCCGCTGCTGGTTATCCCAACTGTAGCGCTGCTCGTGCGGGTAAAAGCTCGCGCTCGCCTCCATCGTCAGCGTGCCGTCCGCTAGCCAGTCCTGCAGCGTCTCCGCGGCACGCGTGTACTGGTTGCGCTCCGGGGTGTCATCCGGCTTCGTCACCCCGTATTCCAGGCGGATCACGTTATGGGGCTCGCGGGCGTACAGCGCCTGCTGCTGCGCCGCATCGATGATATCGTATGGCGGCGCCAACAACGCTGCCGGATCGGCGAAACGCTCAACCTGGTAACGTAATGCATGGAACGGGCGAACGGTCGCCATGCTGTTCTCCTTCAGTGATGACGTGCTGTGATTGGCAGGGGTTCTCTGCTAAACAGGTCAGGTTTCTTTAGGATACCGGGAACGGCAATGAGTGGCAAGCGGTGCGGGTGCTTATGCTCGTTAAAATCGATGAAAAACGAAGACTTGCAGGATAAGGATGACCACGTAAACCGCCAGCGCGGCGATCGCCGCCAGCAGCAGCGCGACGAACCACCGCGGCGGCGCCTGCAGGAACGGCCTCGCCACCCGCGCGCGGCAAAACGGGCAGAGGAAACTGCCTTCAGGATATTCCTGCCCACAGGAGGGGCAGGTGAGATCGGTGTGCTGGTTTGACATGGCCTTAATGCGTGCTGAGATTATACCACACTCATACTCAATGAGGACTTTTGCTCGGGGGCGGCTCGGAGACGCGGGCCCTCTCCCCCCAACCCCCTCTCCCAATCCTGGGCGAGGGGGAGCAAGCTTTTCGATAAATGGAAACGGGATTCTTTCCTCATCTCCGGTACTCCCCCTCGCCCAGGATTGGGAGAGGGGGCTGGTAATGCTGTCCTTCCTGGCCAGCAGCGGGGAGAGGGCCCGCGTCTCCGAGCCGCCCCCGAGCGAAAGACCTGATTGAGTCAACGTGTATCTTTACGTCGCCATCGGAATAAACTGGTCGCCCTTCTTCCAGAGGTGCGTGCCCCACAAAACCGTGCCGGTCACGTTCTTCTTATTCACCTGATCGACGGCCACCTCGCCCACCAGCCGGTTTTTGCGCACCACGGCGACGTAATCGCCCGGACGGACATTGCCGTCGGACAGTTTCAACGTCACCGGAACGCTGTGATCCACCGGACCGCCCGCCAGCAGCACCTCCGAAAAGGCGCGGGCGATGCGCCGCACGGCCGCCGCTTCCACGGTGCCTTCCATGTTATCGTTCTTGCCGTCGGACAGCAGGCGCAACGCCGCGTCATCGACCAGTTGGTCCTGCGCCTGCCACGGCACCTTTTTCTTCGTTTGTGAAATGGCGGTCAGCGTGCCGGTAAATCCGCCGGCGACATCGGTCCACTGCAGCGTCACCTGCACCGCGGTGCCTTCCGCCGCATCGAGCGATGCGGCTCGTCCGGCGGGAACCTGCGCAAAATCGAGGCTGACACGGTAGGCGATCGGCGCGGCCGGCGTGTTCACCGTCACCGGTGGCAGCGGCTCATCTTTTTTCTCATTTTGCTCGTTATTCACCCGGGCAATATGCGCAAGCGCCGGCATGGGAATGCGCACCGCCGCCGTCGGCACCGGCGTCAGGGTCACCGGCAGTGCGGGATCCAGCATCGGGGGAATGACGACCGCGTGCCCACCGCTTCCGGAGGCGAGCGCCAGTGAAAAATAATTGTAGGCCCACGGCCTGGCGTGTTTGGCTCCCGGCAGCAGCATCACTTCGATGCCCTGCGGCGGCGCGAGGACAGCCGGAGGATTCTGCAGGAGGGTGGTCGCGTTCTTCTCCAGGTTCTGCCGGCGGTCGCGCGTATCCGGGTGGGTGGCGAACCAGCCGAGGACGGGCACGTTGGCGTCGCCGCCCCCGTATTTATCGATCAGCCGCTGCATGGCGGTCGCCGCCTTCCGGGGATCGTAGCCGGCGCGCGTCATCCAGCGCAGGCCGCCCAGGTCGGCTTTGTTCTCATCCCGGCGGCTATAATGCCCCAGCGTCAGTCCGCCCAGAATATCCGCGCCCATGCGGATCGACCCCTGGCTGCCGCCCAACGCCGCCACCAGGATCGCGCCCAGGATGGCCCCGCCGGTGGCGCGCTCCGACTGATGCTTGGCGTGGCCTTCCTTGATGTGGGTGATCTCGTGCCCGAGCACGAAGGCCAGCTCGTCGTCCGTCACCGCGTGCGCCATCAGGCTGGTCACGTAAATCCGCCCGTCGGGCAGGGCAAAGGCGTTCAGCTCCTTGTCGTTATACACGGCAAAATGGATATCCGACTGTCCGGCCGCCAGCGCCACCCGCTGCCCGATCATCTCCACGCGTAGATTGGTCGGGAAATCCGGGTCCAGCCCGTTGGCCTTCTCGATCGCTCCCCCCGGATCCTGCGCGCGCGCCAACAGCGCCAGCAGCAGCACGACGCCCAACACCACGGCACGAAAACGCGTTGCGAACCCCATCGTCCATCCCTTCGCGGCCGGAGCGCAGGCGTCCCGCCTGCGCGTATTATTCTTTGTTACACGCGCAGGCGGATATGCGGCGGAGTACCGCCGCAGGCCTCCGGCTTATCCTATATCTTCCACAGTGATCATCCCGCCCGGACCGCTGCCTTTGACGGTCGCGAGATCGATGCCGCGTTCGCGGGCCAGGCGGCGGGCCGCGGGCGTGGCGCGCACCCCGCCGCCGGGACGGGAAGCCGCCGGCGCGGCTTCATCACCGGCCGTCGCCTGCTGCACCATCAGCAGCTTCGCCTCGCGCTCCGCCGACAACCGGCGGTTCGCCTCCAGCAGCTCCTCCAGGTGCTCCACCGGCTCGCCCGCGTCGCCGAGTACCGCCAGCGCCGTGCCGACCGGCACCACGCTTTTTTCCGGCGTCAGCATCATCAGCATGGTTCCCGCCGCCGGACTGCGATATTCATAGGCGACTTTGTCCGTGATCAATTCCGCCAACGGCTGATCCGCCGACACGGCGTCCTCCGGCGACACGAGCCACCGCCCCACCGTCGCCTCTTCCATTTCAGGATATAACTGCTCCAGCACCAGCACGTGTGCCATTCCTCAGCCTTCCTCCCCCGAGATGCAGGGGTTTGTCCGAACACTATGACGTAATATTAGATGCGAATCCGACAGATATGTTTGAATAGTGAGTAGTTAATAGTGAATAGTATGTTCGTAATTGAGATGCAGCGCCGATTCGGTGGTCGAATAGGCAATTGAGCCTCCCGCATTTATCAAATCTCCCGTGCCGTATCGAGACCACCCCTTCGATGACGCCGTTCACGTGAGGCTTACCTATACTCGCGGTGGTTTCGATACGGCGCGAGAACTGTGAAAAGGTGCGAAAAGCTTTTCTGCCTACTCAACCACCGACTGTACTTATCACTTATTACTACTCACTACTACCCTTTCTTCACCCCGTCCGCCTTCCCTGCCGTCATTGGCCGGCAGAACCGGGGACAAACACGACATACTGTGCTGGTAAGAACACGGCAGACCCTATATAATGATGCCGACTCAGCCAGAACGGCTGAAGGGAGAAACCGGGCACTTTCCTTAACCGGCGATTCATTTTGCATTATGCAATGTGCATTTTGAGAGAATCGGCTTCCTGCCGATTGCATTCGGCATGCACTTGAAAGTGTCCCAATTTTCCGACAACACGCAGTAAACACCGAGGGTATAGCGATGGATGAAGTACGCAAACGCTTTTGGGATACGTTCGAGCAGATGCAGGAAGACTTCGACCGTTTTTTCGATCATTACGCGCATGCCAAGCGCCCCTCGCTGGTGAGCTACCGGATGCGCTGGGCACCGCCGTGCAACGTGTATGAGACGGAAGAAAATGTTCGCGTGCTGGTCGAGATTGCCGGGATGTGCCGGGAATGTTTGGACGTGCTGGTTGAAGAGGACCACTTGATCCTGCGCGGCTCGCGCTCGGCGCCGGACGATGATTTCCGCGGCAACTACCAGCAGATGGAGATCGCCTTCGGCGAGTTCGAGCTGGAGCTGCCGCTCATGACGCCGGTCGATGCCGAAAATGCCAAGGCCTGGTACCAGAACGGCTTTCTGCACGTCATCCTGCCGAAGAGCCAGCAATCCCGGACGCTGCATATCACCTTGACGGTGCCTGAAAAGTAGGTTGAATGAAATATGCAAAATGAAAATTACCAAATGTAAAGCTTCCAATTTGCATTTTGCATTCTCTGAATGAGTGGGGAGTAGGTTGAGCATGAATCATGATGACGAATTTCTGATGTCGGACAACGACGAGGAGCAGGACTCCTTCGAGGAGCAGTTTCAGGAGCATGGCATGCCCGAGGGCCTGGCGGAAGGCGAGGTGCAGATTCCGGAGGAGATTCCCATCCTGCCGGTGCGCGACACCGTGGTCTTCCCGCGCACCATCGCCCCGCTGTCCGTGGGCAAGCCGCGCTCGGTGCAGCTGATCAACGACGCCCTGGAGACCGACAAGATCATCGGGCTCTTCGCCATCCGCAGCGAGGTGGAGGACCCGACCCCCAATGATATCTACGAATACGGCTCGGCGGCGGGCATCGCCAAGATGCTGCGTGCGCCCGACGGCACCATGCGCCTCATCGTGCAGGGGCTGCAGCGCATCCGCGTGCTGGAGTTCACGCAGACCGAACCGTATTACAAGGCGAGGGTGGAGATCGTGCCGGAGATCATCCCCGTCGAAGATATCGAGCTGGAGGGGGTGGTGCGCCACGTGCTCAGCCTCTTCGAACGCGTGGTCAACCTGGCGCCTTACCTGCCGGACGATCTGCTGGTCTTCGCCAACAGCGTGCGCAATCCCGGCCACCTGGCGGATATCATCGCCTCCACGCTCAACCTGAAGCTGCCGGAGCGGCAGGAACTGCTGCGGCTGAATGACGTCAGCAAGCGCCTGCGCCGGCTGACGGAGCTGCTCAACCGTGAGATTGAGATCCTCGAGATCGGCAGCAAGATCCAGGAGCAGGTGAAGTCGGAGATGGAGAAGACGCAGCGCGAATACGTGCTGCGCGAGCAGATGAAGGCCATTCAGAAAGAGCTGGGCGAGATGGAAGGCGGCCTGCGCCCGGAGGTGCAGGACCTGCGCGAGAAGCTGCAGACCGCGCCGCTGACCGACGAGGCGCGCGATGTGGCCAAGCGCGAGGTGGACCGGCTGGACACCATCAACCCCGCCTCGCCGGAATATACGGTCGCGCGCACCTATGTTGAATGGATTCTCGAGCTGCCGTGGACGAAATCCTCCGAAGACCGCATCGACATCAAGGAAGCGAAGACGATCCTCGACGAGGATCACTACGACCTGGAGCGCGTCAAGGACCGCATCCTCGACTTCCTGGCCGTGCGCAAGCTGAAGGAGAACATGAAGAGCCCGATCCTCTGCTTCGTGGGCCCTCCCGGCGTGGGCAAAACCTCGCTGGGGCAGTCCATCGCGCGCGCCATGCAGCGGCAGTTCATCCGCCAATCGCTGGGCTCCGTGCGCGACGAGGCGGAGATCCGCGGCCACCGCCGCACCTATGTGGGCGCGCTGCCCGGCCGCATCATCCAGGGCCTGCGCCGCGCCGCCACCAATAACCCGGTGTTTATGCTGGACGAGGTGGACAAGCTGGGCATGGACTTCCGCGGCGACCCGTCATCGGCGCTGCTGGAGGTGCTCGACCCGGCGCAGAACTTCAGCTTCAGCGACCATTACCTGGAGATCCCCTTCGACCTCTCGCGGGTGCTGTTCATCTGCACCGCCAACACGCTGGAGCCCATCCCGGCGGCGCTGCTCGACCGCATGGAGGTGATTAGCCTCTCCGGCTATACCGAGATGGAGAAGCTGGAGATCGCCAAACGCTACCTGGTGAAGCGCCAGCGCACGGAGAACGGGCTGCCGGAAGATCGGCCGCACTTCCCGGACGACACGCTGCGCGAGATCATCGCGAATTACACGCGCGAAGCGGGCGTGCGCAGCCTCGAGCGCGAGATCGGCACCGTCTGCCGCAAGGTGGCGCGCAAGGTGGCCGAGGGCAAGCCGGTGCAGGCGCGCGTGCGACCGGACCAGGTGGCCGAATTCCTCGGCCCCCGGCGCTACCGCCACCATCTGGCGGAGGAGCAGGATGAGGTAGGCGTGGCCACCGCCCTCGCCTTCACCCCGGTGGGCGGCGAGACGATGCCCATCGAGGTGTCGCTCATCCCCGGCCGCGGCGAGTTGATCCTCACCGGCTCGCTGGGCGACGTGATGAAGGAATCCGCGCGCGCCGCGCTGACCTATGCGCGCTCGCGGGCGAAATCGCTCGGGCTGGAAGAGGGGTTCTACACGAAGTATGACCTGCACATCCACGTGCCGGCCGGCGCCACCCCCAAGGACGGGCCGTCCGCGGGCATCACCATCGCCACCGCGGTGATTTCCGCGCTGACCGGCATACCGGTGCGCAAGGACGTAGGGATGACCGGCGAGATCACCCTACGCGGTCACGTGCTGCCTATCGGCGGCTTGCGCGACAAGCTGGTCGCCGCCCACCGTGCCGGACTCAAGCGGGTGATGATTCCCAAGGACAACGAGTCCGATCTGGCCGAGGTGCCGGATTTCCTGCAGAAGGACCTGGAGATCATCCCGGTCGAGCACATGGATGAGGTACTCCCCCTCGCCTTCGCCCGACCGCTGACGGTGCAAGCGTCGGAAATCACCGCCGCCGAGCACCCGCCCGCCACCGGCGGCGAACCGCAGGCCGCCAAGCCGTCGGAATAAGATAAGTACCTTTGTTAAGAAATTGATACCCGCCCGTCGATTTTCTGGCCCGGTCTAGGGAAAGAAGATCGCCGGGCGGGTATACGTTCCGTAGCCGAGTAATTGGTGTATAATGAAGTCGCGGGCCCGTGCCCGCGCAAGTCCACCCCGGACGAGGAGACTGGCAGTCCCCGCCCCGGGGTGGCATTTTTGTAGGAACTAGTGCCAATGCTCAGGGACTGTCCCGTGCCCGCGGAACCAGTGCCGGTCGTCTTTCTCAACGCCTGATATATGACCACGGGACTGTCCCCCCGCGTGAATAGGTTAGCCTCGCGAACGCGGGGGGACAGTCCCGTGGTTGTGGAAGCGAAAATTGGGGATGGCGGGCGGTACTGGTCCCGCGGGCTCGGGACAGTCCCTGAGCATAACCACTCACCTCTTTTCCTCTGTTACCGGTTCCTGCTACACTAATATTAAAGAGGTAGCCTCATGACCGAAATGACCTCCCGTGAACGTGTCCTCACCGCGATGCGTCGGCAGCAGCCGGACCGCGTGCCGCGGTATATCTCCTTCGTGGCGCAGAAAGAGCGCGAGGTGATGGCGCGGCTGGGCCTGACGGACATGCTGCCCTTCACCCGCCTCGACATCTGGCGCGTGGCCGTCAACCCGACCCGGCAGCAGCTCGATTACTCGCGTTATTATTCGCGGCCGGACATGGCCTGGGACGATTGGGGCCGGGGGCGCATCTGGGACGCCGAGGGGCTCTACGCGGAATATTTCTACCCGCTGGAGCACGCGGAGACGGTGGCGGACCTGGACGCCTATCCCTGGCCGGATGAGCTGGCGCCGTACCGCTTCGAAGGATTGGAGGAGCGGGTGGCGGATGCTCACAATCGCGGATATGCCGCAGTGGGCATTCTCGGCGATACCGTGTATGAGATGGCCTGGCAGTTGCGCGGCGTGGAGCGGCTGTTCGACGATATGATCAACAACGAGGAGATGGCCGTCGCGCTGCTCGACCGCATCACGAATTACCGCGTCGCCCATACACGGGCGCTGGCGCGGGCGGGCGTAGACATCATCCTCTCCGGCGACGATATCGCCATGCAACACGGCCTGATGATCAGCCGCGCCATGCTCAACGAATGGCTCTTCCCGCGGCTGCAGCGCATTTACGACGCCGGCCGCGAGGAGAACCCCGACTTGCTGGTGTGGTTCCACAGTGACGGCAAGGTGGACGAGATCATCCCCGACCTCATCGACATCGGCGTTGACATCCTCAATCCCGTGCAGCCGGAGTGCGTGGATCACCGCTGGGTGAAGGACACCTACGGCGACAAAATCTCCTTCGCCGGCGGCATCGGCGTGCAATCGATTCTCCCCTTCGGCACGCCACAGCAGGTCCGCGAACACACGCGTGAGGTAATCGAAACCCTCGGCGCCAACGGCGGCCTCCTCATCGCCCCCGCCCACCTCATCGAGGCGGACGTTCCGCTCGAGAATGTGCTGGCGATGGTGGAGGCGATTGATACATACGGGGCCTATGCATAAGCTCGAGGAAAGGTTGGGGATAAACCTGAATCGAGCATTCGCAGGTTTATCCCCATAACGGAGTTGCAATGTGCTTTACACGATGGATTTGCGTTGCAACAACTCTCGAATATCTTCCGGCCGCTTGTCTTTGAGATATTGAATCGCCAACCACATCGCGCCCGCTCCGGGAGGGGTGATATTATGCGGCGGGAAGAGGTCTACGAAATCGCTTTCTGCTTTCTTCAGCGAAAAATATTTATATCGGCGCTGCTTTTCTCCGCTTTGTTTCCCTATTTCCGTGGGATCGAATTCTGTTAAGGTAATTTTCCAGTCGCCATGCCGCTTCTCGTATAGTTGATAATCGGTAAATACCAGCACCGAACAGATATCCGGCCGAAGATCGAGGAGATTCATGGTCGTGCCGGTGTAGATGATGCCGATCCGTCCGCTATCCAGATCATCTCGAAAATCTTTGAATATTGGTTGCGCTGGCAAGTAGTTGGGTTCCTTGCGGATTCTTTCTTCATCCAGGTCGAGTACTTCTTCCCCAAATTCCCGCAGGATATTATAGTACAGGCTATTTGGGTCAAATCCTGTAACATCGCATGGCTGGAACATAAAGGAAGGCACGACATGGAAACGCCCGCGGTAGAGGGGGGTTCCCCTGGTGCCGCGCTGCATAAATAAGAATCGCCAATCGTCCGGATCTTTGGGGTTCGGATACGCAATCATTGTCGAGGCACCGACGCCGGTGCAGCGCCCCCTCCCATCTAACCCGGATTATGCACGTCGAGCGTAAATCGCCGACACCGCGTCATTTTCTGGTCGGCTGAGCAAGTATTCGAGCCTTGCTGTCGAATAGGAGAGTTACCAAGCAATCCATTCACAGCA
>Ga0172368_10002506_pt1 | contig 23293 bp, 22 predicted proteins | sample Lak11m_FD_114540 | JGI IMG/M metagenome (GOLD analysis project Ga0172368, IMG submission 114540) | Freshwater microbial communities from Kabuno Bay, South-Kivu, Congo - kab_022012_11m | ecosystem: Environmental > Aquatic > Freshwater > Lake | place: Democratic Republic of the Congo: South-Kivu...
AACTCTAAAATAAAAGGTTTTAGAGCAAACCTAAGAGGCGTTTCTGATGTTTCCTTCTTCCTTTTTAGACTTGAAAAATTATTTGCTTAAAAATATTTACTCCCCAGAAAATAAATCTGATGCCACCTATCTCCTCGAAAAAAGCTGGGCAGAAAGGGTTGAAATATGCCATCTTTATCCGCTTCTGGTCCACCTCAACCTTTTTGGAAGAAGTTATCTGAGTGGCATTGAAGCTGTGGTGAGAAGGTTTTAATTTATTTCTATATTTTTAACCAAGCCTTAATTAAAGTGTCTGCGCTCAGTACCGAACTGCCTCGAACTGCAATACCTGAAAGCACTGATGTCTTTGGACAAAGTTTTTTAATATCTCGCTCACTGTTACCCATTCCGCTGCCCTCGTGTGTACAAAAAGGTATAATTGTTTTTCCCGAAAAATCATAAGATTCCAAAAACGTAAAGACCGCCATAGGAAAGGTGTTCCACCAGTTGGGATAGCCAAGATATATGACATCATAATCATTCATATTTTTTATTGTACCGGTTAATTCGGGACGTGCCTTTTGGCGTAATTCTACTTTTGCCACTTCGGTTGTTTCAGTATAATCTAACGGATAAGGTTTGAGGGTGTCTATATGAAACAAATCGCCACCCACAAATCCCTGAATTTTCTTTGCAATAACTTCAGTATTTCCTATAGGTAAATTAACAATATCACCGTTCTTATAGTTCTGCCCTTTGCGGGAATAATAGGCTATCAGGATTTTTTCATTTAAGTTTGACATACAGGTTTAATGATTTTAAATTACAGACTCTAACTTTACGTTAATTGATGTGTGCACTTTTTTTTGGAAAACGAGGCACTGTATTAATGTGCCTCGTTTAAAAACAACCTATGAATTCTTACACAAAAGCTCTTTTAAAAATTTCCAATGCTTCAGCTTTTCCAATTTTACATAGTGGGCCGATTTCTCCCCATTCAGTGGCCTTTTCTGCCAAATATTCCAGTTTGTTTTCTTCCACACCCGCTTCTTTTAGGTTTTTAGGCATTTTTAAAATAAGTGTGAATGCTTTTACTTTTTCAATACCAAGTTTGGCGGCAATAACATCATCAGCCTCTGTTACACCGAATACATTTCGGGCAAAATTGGCAAAAAGCCAGGTATATTGAGGTGCTTTTTCTAGAGTAAAAGCCATGTATGCAGGAGCTATAAGCGCCAGAGATATACCGTGAGTCATATCATTAAGGCTTGAAAGTTCGTGACCCATGGCATGCATTGGCCAATTGGAACCTTTCTTACCCAAAATAAACTGAAAACCAGCCAAAGCCATAGAGCTGGCCCACATGATATTTGCACGTGCATCATAATTTCGAGGATTTTCCAAAAGCAAAGGGGCATTTTTTACAATTGATCTCATGACACCTTCATTCATCATATTTTGCACATCTGTAGATTCGCTTCCTGCAACAAAATAGCATTCCATTAAATGGTCGAGGGCATCGAAACAGCCGGCCATAGTGTGTTTTTCGGGGACGGTGAAGGTATAAGTCGGGTCGAGAATAGAAAATTTTGGAAACAAAAGCGGATGCATGATGGTATGTTTCTTATGATTTTTTTCACCCGTGATAACACCCCCCATATCCAGCTCACTGCCTGTTCCTGCCATTGTAAGAACCGATGCCAGAGGGGCAGCTGCTTTTATTTGTCCTTTTCCACCGGCCATCAAATCCATGACATCGCCATCGTAACATACGCCCGCAGCCATTGCCTTTGCAGCATCTATTGTTGAACCGCCACCCACAGCCAAAATAAAGTCGCAGTTGTTTTCTTTATAAAGTTTAATCCCTTTACGCACATCTGCAACTGGTGGATTTGGCTTTATGCCATCGCAATCGACAAAAGCAATTTTTCCATTTTTTAACTCAGACATTACGGCGTCATAAACACCATTTTGCTTAATACTGCCACTGCCATAAGCAAGAAGCACTTTAGTGCCACCAAATTGTTTTATTGATGCACTTAATTTTTCTATTTGTCCTTTTCCAAAGTGAATGGTCGTTGGCACATAAAAACTAAAATTTTCCATATTCATAAAATTTAAACCCACAAAATATTAACGATGCAAAATTGAGATAAAAAAATGAATGCGTATTTATATATATTACGGTTTTTTGTACCAAGATTACAGATAATGAAGTCAACTGTTGATATTGACATAAAAAACACCTTACCTTTACAATAAAATTAAAACAATTAAAATGGATGAAGTATTAAAATTAGAAAATATATCTCAATATAATACCATAAGAGGTGTTGAAACGACTCACCCCCTGGTAAGTGTTATGGATATGTCGAAATCAAGGGCTACTCAAAGCATGCGCATAAATTTTGGCTTTTATTGTGTTTTCCTAAAAGAAATAAAATGTGGCGACCTTAAATATGGATGTAACTATTACGATTATCAAGAGGGAACACTTGTATTTGTTGCCCCAGGTCAGATTCTTGGAATAAACAGCCATGAAATTATTCAACCCAAAGGCTGGGCTTTACTTTTTCATCCCGACTTGATACGAGGCACTTCATTGGGTCATAATATTAAAGAATATTCATTTTTCTCGTATGAAGTTAATGAAGCCCTGCATTTATCAGAAAAAGAAAGAGAAATCATTGTGGATTGCATGAAAAAAATTGATTTTGAGTTGAAACAATCAATAGACAAGCATAGCAAAACGCTTATTACGAATAATATTGAATTACTGCTTAATTATTGTATGCGGTTCTATGACCGACAGTTTATTACCCGCAACCACGTTAACAAGGATATATTAATAAAGTTTGAAAAATTGCTCGACACCTATTTTCAATCCGAAGCGACCCAAACTATTGGTTTACCCACTGTAAAGTATTGTGCAGATAAACTCCACTTATCGGCCAACTATTTTGGCGACTTAATAAAAAAAGAAACCGGAAAATCTGCTCAGCAATATATCCAATTGAAGTTGATAGATATTGCCAAAGAACGAATTTTTGATACAAGTAAAACAGTAAGCGAAATAGCCTACGATTTAGGCTTTAAATACCCCCAGCATTTTAGCCGAATGTTTAAAAACGAAACAGGTTATTCGCCAAATCAATACAGATCGTTAAATTAATCAATCCCATATACAAAGCATACAGGCTAAACTTGCGGCCATTAATATATAAAAGCTGAATACTGTTAACCAGCCAAAAGCTCCTTTAGATTCTGAATTAGGGACTCTAAACCACACCCAACCTCATTTTAAAATGTCTTATGCCAGCCTCGTAAAAAGCCTCTCCTTCTATCTTAAAACCGGCTCGTAGGTAATAGGTCACTGCTTTTTCCTGTGCATGCAGATAAACAGCAAGTCCTGTTTCTGAAATATCTTTCATCACCTCCTCAAGCAATTTACTGCCCAGGCCTTTATTGCGGCATTCGGGCAAAAGGGCAAAACGCTCTAACTTAATGCCATTGGGAGTCAATCTTCTGCGTGCAGTGCCAACGGGCAACCCATCAGCATACAGAAGGTAATGTGTGGCATCTTCGTCCTTACCATCATATTCGAGTGTGGCATCAACACCTTGTTCCTCAACAAATACCTTTTGCCTGATACGCATCGAAAGGGCTGCCAATGTTTTATTGCTGTGTTTAAAAATGACAACTTCAATCATTGCTTCTTCATTTTTATAATTGTATAAAATTAATGTTTTTAACCCAAAACTGTTAATAAAATTAATTGTTTTGTAGATAAAAAAAATCATTTTTTTAAAGCGGTATATATATAATAATCTAATTTTGCACAAAACTTATTAATATTCAAACCTTATGACAAATAATAATTTAATAGAACTGGAAGATGCGGTTGTAAAGTTTGTAGGAGACTCAGGCGATGGTATGCAACTTACCGGAACTTTCTTCTCAGACGCTGCTGCATTGTTGGGCAATGACTTAGCCACATTTCCCGATTATCCTGCCGAAATCCGTGCACCACACAATACAATTGCTGGTGTATCAGGTTTTCAAGCGCATATTGGCAAAAGAAGAGTACATACTTCAGGCGACAATTGCCATGTATTAGTAGCTATGAACCCTGCTTCATTAAGAGCCAATTTGAAATGGTGTAAACCCAATGCCACAATCATTGTTGACACTGAAGTTTTTGATGAAAAAGCCTGCGAAAAAGCCGGTTATCAGACAAACCCTTTGGAAGACGGTTCACTAAGTTCTTATAATCTGGTCAGCTTGCCTTTGACCACATTAACAAAAAACACCATAGAAAGTATTGGCGCTGATGCCAAGCTGGGCGTTAAAAGTAAAAACATGTATTGTCTTGGTTTGGTTTACAATCTGTTTACAATGGATGTAAAAGTTTCTTATCGCCTGATGGAAAAAAGGTTTAAAAAGAAACCCGAAGTAGCCAAAATGAACCAGGCAGTTGTTACAGCCGGTTTTGAATATGCAGAGAAAAATGAGGTTTTCAAACAGAAATTTCATGTAGGTCCTGCTGCACTTGAAAAAGGAAAATACAGAAATATTACCGGAAATGTAGCTACTGCATGGGGCTTATTAGCCGCTTCCGAAAGATCGGGAAGACCGTTGTTTCTGGGTTCTTATCCCATCACTCCTGCAACTGAAATTTTAATGGAACTGGCACAACATAAATCGCTGGGAGCTAAGGTTTTTCAGGCAGAAGACGAAATTGCAGGTATATGCTCTGCTATAGGCGCCAGTTTCACAGGCTCTTTGGCATGTACTACCACTTCCGGCCCTGGTCTTTCACTGAAAAGTGAAGCCATCGGTTTGGCTGTAATGACTGAGTTACCATTAGTAATTGTCAATGTTCAGAGAGGTGGACCTTCAACAGGTTTACCCACCAAGTCGGAACAATCTGACTTATACCAGGCGCTTTATGGCCGCAACGGCGAGTGTCCTGTTATTGTCATAGCTGCATCAACTGCCGCCAATTGTTTTTACTATGCCTATATGGCAGCCAAATACTCAATGGAGCACATGACGCCTGTAATCTTACTTACAGATGGTTATCTGGGCTTTGGTTCTCAGATTTTCAAAATTCCTAAAGTAAAAGATTTACCAGAGATTAAACCCCCATTGGCAATACCCAATGAACCAGGCTACAAACCTTACAAAAGAGATGAAAACTTAGTCAGAAAATGGGCTATCCCCGGTACAGTAGGATTAAGACACAGGGTGGGTGGTCTCGAAAAATTAGACGTGGAAGGTACTGTAAGTACAGACCCGCTCAACCACCAGAAAATGTCGGATTTGAGGTATGAAAAAGTAATGAAATTAGCCAATTTCATTCCCGACCAGGAAATTCACGGTGAAGCATCGGGCGATTTGTTGGTTGTAAGTTGGGGTGGCACTGAAGGTGCTGTGCGCTCAAGTGTAAAACACATGATTTGTGATGGTAAAAAAGTCAGTCATGCCCATTTCAACTATATCATGCCATTACCAAAAAATACTGCTGAGATTTTCAAAAATTTCAAGAAAATTGTGGTGTGCGAACTTAATATGGGACAATTTGTCAACTATTTACGTGCCACTTTACCCCAATTTCAGTATCAGCAATTCAACAAAATACAAGGGTTACCCTTCCTGGTAGCCGAATTAAAAGCAAAGTATAACCAAATATTGGAGGAAAAATAAAATGATTGATAACAACACTATTGAAAGATCGAATGAAGAACTTTCAAAACAAGATTTTGTCAGTGATCAAATGGTTAAATGGTGCCCCGGATGCGGAGATCATGCCATACTGGCCGCAGCAACAAACGTTTTTCCCAAAATTGGATATAAAAAAGAAAGTTTTTGCTTTGTATCCGGCATCGGCTGTTCGTCACGTTTCCCATATTATGTAAACACCTATGGTTTTCATGGCATTCATGGCAGAGCCAATGCTATTGCATCGGGTGTGAAGATTGCCAATCCCCATCTCAGTGTATGGATTGTAACCGGCGACGGCGACTCTATGGCCATTGGCGGCAATCACTTTATACATATTGTCAGAAGAAATATTGATGTTAATCTCTTGCTTTTCAACAATCAGATTTATGGCTTGACCAAAGGACAATATTCACCTACTTCGGCAATGGGAACCATCTCTAAAACATCACCACAAGGCACTATAGAACATCCTTTCAACACAGCCAACTTAGTACTTGGCGCGCAGGGAACATTCTTTGCCAGAGGTGTGGATACGCGCCCCGCCCTCCTGACAGAGATAATGTACGAAGCCGCCAAACACGACGGCACTTCTGTGGTTGAAATTTTGCAAAACTGTGTCATCTTTGCTGATAAAACCCACGAAGAAATTACCGGTAAAGATGTAAAAGACGATGCTCAGCTCATCCTCAAACATGGTGAAAAAATGATATTTGGTAAGGACAAAAATAAAGGTATCATTTTTAAAGATTCTACACTTCAGGCAGTAACTATAGGCGAAGATGGTTATACCATTGACGATATTCTTGTGCATGACCAGTATCAGAAAGACCCCGGCATGCAACGTATGTTGGCCCGTATGAGCCCCGGTCGTGGTGGTTTGCCTGTGGCTTTAGGCGTTATACGTTCTGCCGCTTATCCTACTTACGACGATATGGTTGAAGAACAAATTTATTACGCTAAAACCAACAATCCCATCAAAAATGTTGATGATTTGTTGAATAGTGGAGACACTTGGGAATTATAACAGTTAGCAGTGAACAGTTAGCAGTTAACAGTTAACAGCGAAACAAATAACCAAAAACCCAAAAAGCTGTTTCTCGTTATGAGGGGCAGCTTTTTTTATAATCAAATTTCTTTATTCCACTGCCCATAGGGCATCAAGCTCACTAGAATTTAATTAATTAACATCAAAAATTCCCCATAGGGGATTAACATTTCTAATAATTTATGATATTTCATATAATATGTTCGATAAATAAGCGTTTTTACGATATATGAAAAACATATATTTGATTTTATTTCTTTTCTTGCCCTTTTTTGTACCTGCACAGACAGAACCCACACGCCACGACACACTTATTTTAGATCAGTTTTTCAATTTTGTGGGAAGGCAAATAAAAAAAACTTTTAAAAAAAGCCCTGCTGATTCAATCAGAATAGCAGAATTGTCGAATATTAGAAAACAACTTAATAATTTTTCAATTGGCTTTGCAGTACAGCATAGTAGTAATTTTAATAAAGATTATTGGCCTCTTGATACTAACTTTAGGATGGGATTGGCTACAAGCACAAGCATTCGAGCCGGCGCTCTGGTTGGAAGAACCAAGATTTATCAATTGGGTTTTCGTGCAGGAATTAACTATGAATATTTTTTAACAAAAAATATCAGCATTGAATCAGGTATTTTGATTAATCAGAGCCGACAAAAAATTGAATATTCTGAAAATATTGAAGAAAGAACTATTGCCAATAATTATAATCTTTTGCATTCCTTGCCATTAGATACCTTAAAAAGAAGTAAATATATAACTACTGCTTTTGAAATTCCTTTTTATATTGGATATACAAATCATCGGTTCTCCGTGTATTTTGGAGCAATTGTTTCCTTAGTGAATTATAATAAAGGAATTTATACTTTCATGGGAAATTATATTAATAAAACACACTATTATGAGTATATATTTGGGAGAGGTCAGGATGTACAAGATATTGTTCATTTATCTTTAAAAATAAAATACCTACTGACCAATAGAAAATATCCAATATTGCTGTTTTTTGCAACTGAAAGAAGAGATTACGAAAACTTTTTTCAACTGGGTATTCAAATTAAAAAATTGGCTTATTGATATTTTTTTTATCGAATTCTTATAATAAAATATTTAATTTTATCTCGATATTTAACCTCAAAATAAAAAAAATGAAAAAAGAAATGCATGGAAATGCCCCTGCCGGTGCTGTGTATGGGCTAGGACTTATTGGCGCTGCCATTTATTTTATTGCTAACGCAACAACTTTCTGGATGGGTGTGCTGGGCTTTTTAAAAGCGCTGGTGTGGCCTCTGTTTCTGGTTTACGAGACATTCAAACACTATGGCGTTTAAAAAAGATAAAAGACAAAGAAGAAAAAACACAAAAGTATTAAAACAAAGGGCGTAGAGCTTGGAAGCGTCAAGTAGCAGTGGCTATTAAGTCGAAGAGTGTCTAATATTTTACTATTTTTTTGGAGCAAACTGATTTTTCAGTTTTAAGCTGTAATAAATAATATCCCTTACTCAGGGCAGAAACGTCGAGCTTAGTCTGTCTTACCTTTAAATCCTGCACTTCCATTACCTTTTTCCCAAGCGCATTATACAGTTCTAAGCTGCAAATAGGGATATCCAAAGAAATATTAATTTCATTTTTTGTAGGGTTGGGATAAACCAACATTTTATCAGAAGTAGCATTTGTATTATCAATATCAACGAGTTCGAGCATGACACCTACCCACTCAGGATGGTCGATAAAAGGATTTCTGTTGTGTTGCTTCACATAAACAGCATTGTTTCTGTTTATTTCCTTTTGGCTCACAGGGTCGTTGACATGCCATTGATACATAAGATTTACAGCCCAGGGCTTCAATTCTGAACCCGTTGTCATATCACTGCCAGGCCAGCTGTTACCTTCGGTATAGTATCTCACCGTGATATAAAAATAATTGCGGGCCAAATCTCCTTTGTATTCATCAATAGGTTCAAACACATTGGATGAATAACCCTGGAATGTGCAGGGTCCTACTTTACTGCCATTTTGCGAAGTCCAGGTGGCATTGGTAACTTCACCATAAGGCAGATTGCCTCTTCTGTTGTTGACATACCCATCGGTAGGATACACATTGAACAGGTCTGATTCAACAACTGAACCGCCAAACCAACTCTGAGGCCAGGTATGTTCCCTGTTATAACAATCTCCCTCTCCTGAATAGGAACCACACTGATCGGATGAGTTGTTGTAAGAAAAAGTATAGGGCGGTGTGCCGGAAGGAATGTCGGAATATATATCCCACACTATATTATTGCCCATATTATCGGTGCTCACATAAGCATTATAAAGATTGTTATAAGAAATAATTGTGTGGTTTTTTATAATGTTATGCAATGCTGTTTTTAAGGCCAGACCCGATAAACCGGTAGCCGAATCATAATATCCCGTGGGTATCTGGGCTTTAGCAAAGCTCAGGAGCGTAAGCAAAAAGAAAAAACTAATAGCTTTTTTCATTCGTAATTTGTTAATCAAGACCTAATATATGGCAAAGGTACAACAAAACAATTAATTTTTAATTGCTTATAACATCTATTTTAGTATGTTTGTATTATGAGGCTTTACAAAAAATTTGAGTTAAAAGACCATTTCAGTTTTCAGCACCTTTTGTTGGAATGGCTCAGGGGTGCTGATAGGGTGGCTTTTCTGAATTCAAACGATTTGGAAAAAAAATACGGTACTTATGATTTTTTAGGAGCCTGTGGGGTGGCAAATGAATTTTACGGCTCTGATAAAGACGCTATTCCTGCTTTCAAACAGTTCTTTAACGAAGTGCCTGATTGGTTGTTTGGTTTTTTCTCTTACGACCTCAAAAACAACCTCGAAAACCTCAGCTCAAACCATGCTGACAGTATTAAAATGCCACTGATTCACTTTTTTCAGCCTCAATTAGTTTTTTTAAAAAAACACAACACCCTCGATATAGGCTATTTGCCTGAGTTCCATTCTGAACAACAGATAGATGAAATATTTGCACAGATAAGCATAATTGATTTATCGAAAATAAAAACAGAAAAAGTTGTTTTTGAAAAAATTACTGCAAAAGTCAGCAAGGAAGTGTATTTAAATACCTTTGACACCATAAAAAAACACATTCAGCGGGGCGACATTTATGAAATGAATTATTGTACAGCATTTTTTACCCACTTCTCAAAATCCATTGAGGTTGTTGATGTTTATAAGTCGCTCAACACCCTTTCGCCTGCACCCTTTTCATGTTTGTATAAGCTTGATGATAAGGCGCTTATATGTGCCAGTCCGGAACGTTTTCTCAAAAAAACCGGACAAAAACTGATTTCCCAGCCTATAAAAGGCACCATAAAAAGAGGAAAAACCAAAGAAGAGGACATCATGCTGGCTTTGGAACTGGCAAATAGTGAAAAGGAAAAAAGTGAAAATGTGATGATTGTCGATCTGGTGCGCAACGACATGTCGCACTACGCCAAAATGGGAAGTGTGCAAGTTGAAGAATTATTTGGTATCTATAGCTATGCCCAGGTGCATCAGATGATTTCTACTATTGTATGTGAACTTGAAAATGATTCCTGTCCTGTAGATGTCATTATGCAATGCTTTCCTCCCGGCTCTATGACAGGTGCACCTAAAATAAGAGCCATGCAGATAATAGAAACAACAGAAAACACCAAAAGAGGTTTGTATGCCGGTGCTGTAGGCTACTTTACTTCCGAAAAAGATTTCGATTTTAACGTGGTTATCAGAAGCATCCTTATCAATAACACCGAAAAACAGGCTTCCTTTATGGCCGGCGGGGCTATTACTGCCGCATCGGAAGCTGAAAAAGAATATGAAGAATGTCTGCTTAAAGCTTGTGCAATGAATAAGACATTAGACTAGTACTAAACAGTAAGAAAAGAATAAATCAATACATCATATAAAGCACACCATGTTACACTATGCATGCTTTGTAATACACTGTCAAACATTTTCTTAGTACATTAAAAGTAAATACCTATATTTGAGTTTTTAAATTTTAAAATTATGGTTACAAAAGCACAAATTGATGAATTCTACAGTCATTCTGACATTGCAATAATAGGCGTATCGAGAAATCCAAAAAAGTTTGGATACATGGTGTACAAGGAACTGAAAAACAAAGGATATAAAGTTGTTCCTGTCAACAGCAACGCTGATACAATTGACGAAGCCGTCTGCTACAAAAGTATTGATGCCTTACCTGCTGAGGTTACTGCTGCAGTGGTGCTGACTCCTAAAAAAGGTACGCTTGAGCCAGTGCAGCAATTGGTTCAGAAAGGCATCAAACAAATATGGCTGCAACAACATTCTGACACCCCCGAAGCCAAGGACTTTGCAATGAAAAATGGCGTAAACCTGATATATGGTCAGTGTATTTTTATGTTTTCAGAACCAGTTGTAGGCTTTCACAAATTCCACAAAACTTTGAAAAAGCTCTTTGGCGGCTTGCCTAAGTAATTATCCCTCAATTAAATTTGCCAAATAACAAGATCAATATTAAAGAGACGCCGTAGGTGTCTAATATAAATAGCCCTGTACGAATGAGCAGCCTGTCAGCGGCGAATGAAGTGCAGGGCAAAAATGTAGGAATAAATTGATTTTGGCGGAAAAATTGCCTTTTTGCAAATTTTGTGACAAAATCGTAGCTAGATATGAATTTTTCAGCAAACCGTATTTAATAATTTATTTTTTCTTCGCATCCCCTAGTAAAACCTACATTAATCATTAATCATTAATCATTAATAATTCTCTTCTTAAGTTGCTCCCTGAAAGTTCTATACCCCAATCCTTCCCACATCTTTTTAGCCACCAGATTATTGGTAAGGCAATGCAGCTCTATATAAGTGGCATTGTGTTTTTTGAAAAAGTTTTCAATAATATGATTTTCAAGCATTTTTGTGATGCCTTTTTTTCGTGTGTTTGCCTCCACATACACCCCCGAAATATAGCCATTCATTCCTAAAGAAGAATAGGAAAAAAAACTTGGCCGCATATCCCCTGCAATGAAACCGACAATAACATTATTTTCTTTAGCCAGATAAATAACATACATTGGGTCTTTAAGACACTTTTCAAAATAAGTTGTCAAGCGCGGTTTAATATCATCACCATAATCAAAATAAATTTCATTGCAATCGTAACGGAGTACGTTTATAAACTTTACGTAAAGGCTGACAAATTCTGATATTTCGTTTTCTTTTAAAAGACTGATATTCATAATTTTGATATTTAATGATGCGTGTTTTTTGAAAATAAAATTTTGTGTTTTAGAGATTTAGTGGCCAGGTATTTTATTGTATTTCTGTATCTGCATAAAGTATTTGTGTGCATCATTATTAAGAAAATAAACATCCGCACTGCTTGAAAACTGAGAATGATGGTACTTTACATTTTGTTTTTGAGTCAGTTCAAATGGCGATAAGAGCACATTCAGCACATCGTTCTCCCCTCCAAAAAAGTGATACACTTTTGCAAATTCGCCCAAACATTTAAATTCGTGTTCGGTCAATAAATTAATGACTTTTTTAAATCCCATACTTTCAGCGTCAGCAAGCTTTTGAGCTATTATAGCCCTGCAAAACGGAATGAGCAGGCTGCCTGACTGCTGTCCCAAATAATTGCTAAAATCAGCCTCTTTAACAGTGTCCGACATGTCAGGCATGTACAGTAAAGACTCAAAAGCTTTAACAATGCCACTTTTGAAGCCTTTTCTTAAAATCTGTCGAGAAGAGCGATTGCGCAAATTGCTTTCAAAAAAAACAGGTGCAATATCGTTTACAGTTAGATTATTATTTTGCAAGATGCTTAAATACAGGGGATGTAAAGTAATTTCATTTTTAAAAGCATTGCGAGCATCTGTATCAAGTCCCATGTCGTTTATCAGAAAGCCAAGGGATGTTTTAATACGAAGGTTTTGAGCTGCTTTGAAAAACTTTACTGCCAGTTCAAAAGCAAAAACAGTGAGCTTGTTGGGCTTGTGAATTATGTTGTCATCCTCCTGTTCGAGCGGATAATGTCCGCCGTCAATAAGCGTATGATCTGACAAATCAGCCGAAATATGCGACAGCAGCTCGTCAGTTGTATCAAATAAATTTATATTATTGGCATTGATGGATGGTTCAACTAAGCCGGCATACCAATCTTCACTCTTAACATTCTCAAAAACATGAATATATTTCATTGGTTATTGGTTCACTTCAAGTATATTAAAGTTGAAAGGGTGATTTTAATTTTTTTTTATTCTAAAAGTATCAGAACCCTTAGGTGTCACAGTGAGTGCGCGTAGTAAGCGGGACGAAGCTAGTAGTATTGCACTTTAGCTCACTTTAGTTCACTTTAGCTCACTTTATTTCACTTTAGCTCACTTTAGCTCACATTAGTTCACTTTAGTTCACTTCCTAAATCCCCAGCTCAGCCAGTTTTTCTTTAGTTGGAATGCCTTCTTTGTTCCATCCGCGCAAGGTGTAATACTCCTGAAGCATTGGTTGCAGGTCTATTTTGACATTCTTAGATTTGCCCGACTCAAAAGGTTCGTTGAGTACACGCTCCGGCAAATTATCATCTTTCTGGGTAAAGCCTTCCCTGTTGTTATACACCCTCTCGAGGTTCCATATTCTTTCACCAATTTTAAGGTACTCATCTCCGGAAATTTCCAACCCGGTAACAGCACTGAGAAGCAGCGCGTAATGATCGGGATTCAAAGCAAAAGCAGTAAACAGGCAAACGCCCATTGAATCTATCATTGCTGAATTTTCCTGATAAAGTTTTACAATTAATGCTTTGCCGGCGCTTGAAAAACGGTCGATGGTAAAAGGCGTAGCCACACCTTCGGCAGCTACTGTGTAACACCTCAAATGACAACCGCCTCTGTTGCTTGTTGCATAAGCGATACTCATTCCCTTGAAGCCTCTGGCATCGTAAGCAGGTAACTCCAATCCTTTAACCTGCATGGCAAGCTCCGGATGTCCGTATTTTTCGGCCAACCGCTTGCTGCCCATACCAAGATATTTTCCAAAACCTACGCCTCTGCCCATCAGATCACTCAAAATTAGCATGGCATCTGCATCGCCAAATTTTAAATCCCTGCCCAGAGCATCATGTATAAGTTGTACCGCTTCGGCATCCAAAAACCCTCTTTCAGAAAGCTCCATAGCACACGCTATTGTACTACCGGCAGATATGGTATCAATGCCAGATTCATTACAATTGTAGTTGGCATGAATTATTTTTTCAAAGTCATTCACGTTGCAAAGTGCCCCAAACGACCATAATGATTCGAACTCAGGCCCTTTGCCATTTCTTGTCGAGGTTTTTGTAAGATGTGCACAACCAATAGTGCATCCCCTGCAAGGTTCACTTTTAGTATAGTACAATTCTTTAAAACTTTCTGCCGAAATAGAGTCCACATCGTTAAAGACGCCTTCTTTAAAATTTTTTACAGGAAAAGCACCATAGCTGTTTATAACCTTTGCCAGAGAGGGCGTGCCATACTCTTTCAAAACGTCTTTTGTAAGCGGAGCTTCGCCTATAAAGCTTTGCCAGCGTTTTTTAGCATCGTTTACTTTTTCTTCACTGGCCACAGGTGTTTTCTTTTCACCGGCTACCACAAGGGCTTTAAGGTTCTTGGAACCCATCACAGCACCCATGCCACCTCTGCCCAGTGCATGGTTTTTATCGTTCATTATACAGGCGAGCATCAGGAGTTTTTCTCCTGCATAACCTATACAAGAAACAGCCGATTTAGCGCTTGTTTCAGTAATAAGTATGTCTGTTGTTTCAGGAATGTTTTTGCCCCATACATGCTGGGCATCGCGTATTTCAACTTCATCACCATTAACATATATATAACAGGGTGAATTTGATTTGCCTTCAATAGCAATAACATCAAATCCTGTGGATTTTAGAATCAGTCCGAAATGACCTCCTGAGTTACAAGCGCCCACTGTGCCTGTTAATGGGGATTTTGTTACTGCAGAAAAACGGCTGGTTGTTGTGGCGCCTGTCCCGTTAAAAGGACCTGTTACATAATACAGGGTGTTTTCAGGACTTAGTGCATCGGTGCCGGCAGCTACTTCATCATATAATAATTTTGTACCCAGACCTCTGCCACCAATATAATCTTTAATGAGCGCTTCAGGAATAGCTTCTTTTTTTATTGATTTGCTGCTGAGGTTTATACGTAATAATTGGCCATGGTAACCACCTTTAATTGATTGATATTCAGTCATTTTATATTTATTTTGAAGGGTTCTTTAAATTTTAAAAATCTTTATGAATACGATATGCTATGTGCTTGCAGTCGCGGCATTTTTTATTGCAATACTCTCTCAGCTCAACACGGTGTTTGGCTGTGTGGTGATAAGGACAAAGCAGACAAGGAATTATTCCTGCATCTACCCAACCTTCGGTATTATGCAGCAACCAGCCCATGGTTGAAATTATGGCCAGGGGACCGCTTGATCCAAACCTGAATCTGTCGGGGGTTTGTAGCGATGGGTCTTTAGCTGCAGCCCACATCAGACGCAAAGCTGTCATGGCATCTGCGATTCCACCTGCAGCCTTTACCCCCCTGTCATTACCTACTACCTGACGCATGATCCACATATGGTCGGGCAATGCGCCAAAAGCATCCATACCGGTAGAGTTTTTAATAAACTCAGCCTTCGATTGAGCAAACATTTCAGACACTATCCATACTTCTTCTTCGGTAAGTTCTGAAGAACGTACAATAACCTTAACCAGCTCTCCATCAGCCGCTTCGCATACTGCATTGATTTCCTCAAGGGCATATTTATGATCTACTTTAAAACGCCCGACATTAATGACCATGTCTAACTCAATTTTACCTTTGCCCTCACCGCGCAACTCTCTGCTTTTCTTTACCACATGGGCTGTTTGCTGTGCTTTAGATTCAATATCAATTTTGCCCAGTGGGAAATCAATAACATAGCAATTTTTAACATTACTTCCTTTCAGAAGTCCCGGTAAAATAAATGCCGATTCAACAGGATTGACGCAAACAGATGCACAATTATGAGTAATAGCCCACTCAGCCATTTTTTTCATTTTGGATTCCATGGTGTCGGCTTTCAAATCAGTAACATCAATAAACCTTGCCAGTTTTTCAGGTGTAAAGCTCTTTATAAGTGCTACTAACTCATCTTTTGGAATATCTACCAGTGGTGGACGATTGGGTATAAATGCTGCCATTTTATAGGAATTATTATATTAAACTTTGTTTCTTTAAATTCTAAAAACAAAGATATACAGCAATTTTGATATAAACAATATTTTTTTGATTGTATATGTCCTGACGGACAAATGGTTTCTTATTATAATTGATTCTATTAATATTAAAGCCCTGATAGGCTACCAGAAGATGTGGTGAATTATGCTTCTCTAAAATAGTCTTTGTCTGTTTTTTTTGATTGTTCTTCCAGAACTTGCTTTACCAGCAAACTAAGCTCTTTAAAAAAGTCTTCAGTTGTTTTTTGAGCCCTTGTTTTTACATCGGCAGCAACTTCCTGCATAAGCAGATGTAATTGTTCATCTGTGGGTTCTGTATTTCCCATAAAGCTATAATCTATTTGCATATACATTTGGTATTGATTTACAAATATAAGGATTTTTAAGGAATGTTTAAAACTTAAATATTTCTAAAGGAAAAATATTGGTGATGAACAATTAATTTTTACATTTGAGGCATCAACAAATTTTGAATATATAAAGAAAATGTTGATTAAATTTAATATCCGAATTCAAACTCAGAATGAATATAAAAACATATTTGCAAAATTTTATATTTAAACCTAATACCGTTTTTACAATATGTTTTGTGTTTTTAGTTTTTCCTCTTTTAGCCAAAGGCCCCGATTTAAACCCCAGACAAATATTAACCCCTCCGCCACGCATCATTCGCACTTGTTGTGCCTTTGGATCAGATTTGAGTTACGGAGGCATCCCATTTTTTAAACGGACAGATATTATTTCGGTTAAGGACATTGGCACTCATCAATATCTGGGAGGTCGTACAGAAGATAATGGTATTATCTATACACGCAGAGGTGGCTTTATTGATATGGGTCACATGCGCGATTGTGCCGATTGGACGGCTTACCTGTACAGTGTGCTCGTTTATAATCAGACAAAAAATGAAAAAACTGTTTTGAATCTAGGTTCAGAAGGCGGCTCAAAAGAATTGATTATTACGATTCCTTCACAAATTGACAGTCTTTCTGTATATCAACTGGCCGGAAAAATAGCCTTCGATTTATCACTATGGCACGAAATAGCCACTTGGTTTGGTGCTTCTTCGGTTCCATTGCTGCCTGAGCGCTATTCAAGTTTTTCGCCCGAAGACCTCTATTCAAACCTTTTGGGTGTGACGCTTGCCATTTCAGCCATTAAAAGCGATTTGCCATATAACCAAGCCATGACAATGGCCACTTCAAATATGCTCGACACCTTGGAGGCCTTGCCTACAGCAGCCGAAACTTTTGCTGCCATGGACAAAGTCAAAAATCTGTGGTGGAGCAATAAAAAGGCCTTACCGAGTAAAAATATTACCCTTAAACGGTATTTTGCCTTAGATTCTTATCTTGTCCCATGGCTTATACCCGACAATCAGAGTGCATTCCCTCCTTATAAATTAACAAAACCAGACGCAGCCCTTTCAGAATTTTATGAACTAAAAATTAAACTGAATTATAAATTTCCTGTTAAGTCTCTAGCCTTTCCTTCGGAAGGCCGCACCATAACCCAAAAAGATTTCGACCTGCTAATTAATCATGTGATAAAAGATGTTGGCGACTTGGACCATAAAATGGCCGATCATATTCAAAAAGCCAACGAACGTAAGGATAAAAGAAAAGAAAAGAAAATCCATCTCTCAAACAAATACAAGCTGCAACTGAAAGGTCATAAAAAGTCCTGATTTTATCACAATATTTAAATTTTTTCAACCGATTGGTATTTTTGATTATTGAATAAAATGGTCAAATTTTTGCAAGTTTGAAATCCCTTTCAATTATTACTTTTTCCAAAAATTTTCAGATAAAAAACAATTATAAACATAAAGTCGTGTAAAATAATGTATATTTGTGCGAAAAGACATTATGAATAATTGTATTTTTGTAAAATAATTGATTTATATATATTTTATCATTTTTTTTGAATGGAAAGATCTATTTATAAGGAGCTAAGTTTGTGGAAGAACAGGCCAGGACGCAAGCCTCTTATTTTAAGCGGTGCCCGTCAGGTGGGGAAAACATGGGTGATGAAAAAGTTTGCCCAACAGGAATTTGAAAATTACATTTATCTGAATTTTGAAAACAATAACCGTTTGAAGAATATTTTTTCCGAAGTCATTGATGTTTCAAAAATTATTTTGTCGCTCGAAATTGAAAGCGGACAAAAGATAGATGCCAATAATACCCTTTTGATATTTGATGAAGTACAGGAAGTACCTGAATCTTTGACCCTAATGAGCTGTTTTTCTGAAGAGGCTCCCCAATACCATATACTTGCAGCCTGTTCTTATCATGGCATTGCCATGCATCACAAAATTTCTTTTCCATTAGATAAGTTTGATTTTCTCGAAATACTGCCATTGTCATATATTGAATTTTTGAAGGCATTAAACGAAAACCACTTGGCCAACTTGTTAGAAAACCTTAACTGGAAGGAAATTGAAATATATCATTCAAAATACCTTTACTTTTTACGTCAGTACTTCATCATTGGAGGTATGCCACAAGTGGTCATGCGGTTTAAAGAAACAAACGATTACGCAGAAGTAAGAAATGTACAAAATAAAATTCTTACTGCCTGTGAGCAGTTCTTCTTCAAACAAGCACCGGCACGACAGCTTTCCAGTATTAATAAAGTATGGAGAGCTATTCCAAAGCAGTTATTCGGAGAAAACAAGAAATTTAAATTCAGCCTCATAAAGCAGGGGGCTCGTTTAACAAATTTTGAACAACCCCTCAGCTGGCTTGTCGATACCGGCCTTGCCATGAAGGTTTGCAGGGTTAAAAAGCCCAATATACCCCTCATGGCTTACGAAGACACAGCCGCATTTAAGTTGTATGCAATAGATATTGGATTGATGGCGGCCATGATGAATATTGACATTAAGATATTGCTTGATGGAAATGACATTTTTGAAATTCATAATAACGCCCTTACCGAGCAGTATGTGGTTCAGCAAATGAAAGCTTCAAAAGATATAAAAATCTGCTATTGGGCTTCTGAAAATTCAAACCTTGCCATTGACTTTCTTTTGCAATACCAGACAATGATAGTTCCGCTTGAAGTTAAGGCCAAAGAAAATTTACAGTCGAAATGCCTGAAATCGTATTTTCTCAAATTCAAACCACTAACTTGCTTTCGTTGTTCTAATGCCGACTATCGCTTCAATGGATGGTTTTGTAATGTGCCTCTTTATGCCGTTGGTAATTTGAGTCAGATACTTGCCGATAAAGTAAAAAGTGCTTTAATTGAGTAGAAAATATATTGCTAAAATTTATAGCTTAAACCCGTGTAAAAGGCAAAAGAAATGGGATAATAATGAAAATAGTTGTCGGGCAGAGAAAAATTGTATTTTAAAGTAGGTTGAATACTGATAGCTATTTTTTTAGAAACATTATATCCCAGAGTGGTACCAGCCATTGCCGAATAATTAATAGGCTTAGACACGCCTGAAAATAAAAAATTTGTACTTAAACCACCATCAAGTTCCCAAATAAATTTTTTGTTTATCAATGCAAAATCAGCCATCAGAGGCACTTCTATTTGCTTATGTTGCAAGCCTGAATTCAAAGTGCCTGTGGCATAGTAAAGGCCTGATTTAACGCCCCATTTTTTATTAATATGATATTTAAAATTGATACCTGTTGCAAAAACCAATAAAGTTCTATTCTGCTTATAACTTTCATTGTCGGGCAGGCTGTTGTTGCTGTAGCCCTGTGTGGCGGCTTCTGAAAGTGCATCTTTCTGGGCTAATCCAAAAGAGTAAACTGGAGAGAATTGCTCGGCCAACGACCATTTGCTCGATTCATTTTCAGCTTCATAATTTTTCTTCTCAGGAATATTGTTTATCACATTATTGGTGTTTTTATTTAATATGCTTGTCTGATTGTCATTTTGAGGTACAATAATTTTTGTCAGATTGGGTAATGCTTTTTTGATATTTGAAGAATCAATAACTGTATTTAAGATAGTATTTTCAGCGATATTTTCATTTTTGTTAAAAGCTGCATCTTTTGCAGGATCTAAAGTGTCTTGTTTCAAAATAGTATTGTTTTGATTATAAGACAGGGTGTAGTTTTGCAACGCTTTTTCTGACAGGATAGTGCTGTTAATAATATTTGCGTTTTTTTGAATCAATTTGTTTTGAATGAGAGCATTTCCCTCGGCAATAATTTTCTGTTCATCATAAATAGCTTTAACCGGTATTTTAATAATTGATCTTTTATAAAAAGGAACAGCAGCAAAGGAGGTGCGTTTAACTTTATTTAAAGCCATATAATAACCCGATCCAAAAGCTATAATGATGGCTATTGATGCGGCTATACTTATATAAGTAATAAATTTTTTCCTGCCTTTTTCTTTGACCAGTTCGCTGCTTACATTATCCCATACCCTTATCGGGAGATCCTCATCAAATCCCTCTATCACATCGTGGAACATTCTGCCCAAATTATCTTTATTGTTCTTATGTAATATCATTTAACATCCTTCTTTTTTTGTTTTCCTTGTTTTATATTGAAAATCTCAAAATTCAAATCTCAAAAAACAAATAAATTCAAAAACCCAAATTTTAAAATTCAAACGGTTTATAAATTTGAGATTTAGAAAATTGGGATTTGTTTGATGTTTTCTATTTGTCATTTGATGCTTCATGTATAATAATTGATTTATTTATTCATTTGTGGATAATATGGTTTATAATAGGAACTATTTAACATCATTGTAAGTATTCTTTCCTTTACAATAAGGAAAATGTTTAATTAATTTTTGTTGTAAAATAGCTTTTGCCCTTAATAAGTTTGAGCGGGACGTGCCTTCAGATATGCCTAACATCGAAGCAATTTCGGCATGAGCATACCCTTCAATTTCATAAAGATTAAAAACCATTTTGTATTGTGGCGAAAGACTCTGAATAAGCCCAATAATATCTTTAGCCGACATGTTGCTTATGATTTCGTCATAATTTAAATCAGTATTTATTTCATACACATCTTCTGCAATGTATAAAGGCGATTTTTTCTTGAACTTTTCTAGGGCGGTATTGATCATGATTTTTGTCATCCAGGCTTCTAAAGGACCTGTGCTTTTGTATTGATGAATGTTTTTAAATATTTTTACAAATCCTTCCTGTGCTATGTCCTCAGCTTCGGCATAATTGCTTCCATAACGCAAACATACACGGTACATCTTCCTTTGAAAAAGATTGTACAATGCTCTTTGAGAAGCGCTTTTCCCATTTTTACAGCCTTTTATTATGTCTTCTATGTTTTCCAAAGAGAGGTTTTGTATTTATTATGAGTGTTGTTTTTCGTTTTTTGTTGCGTGGCATCTGAAAAAAATATTTTTTTATATCAACGCAACATTTTTTCAAAAAAGAATATCATGTAAGTATAAACAAAATATTATCCTTAAAATTATAAAATTATGAAATCAAAATGCCCCCTTTGCAAATTTTTAATTGCTGCAACAATCATTATATTAAGTTGTTGCAATGCCACTACTTATGGACAAGATTCCTTAAATCTTTCCAAATCGTTAAATGATGCACGAATGCAATTGCTTGAGTACAATCAGAAAATACTTGATGCAAAGTTAGAATTACTTGAAACAAAAATGTCGCATAAAGATTTTGGATTAAAGAAAATTAAAGAGTCACCCATTCAATTAGTAAGTATTTTAAACACAGTTGAACAGAAGGATACACTGAATTTTAAGCCATTCACACAAGCCATTACATTCAGCTTTAACCGAATTTTTGAAGGGACATTGCAAATAGGCTATGAGAAAGCCATCAAACGAAACATTTCATTGGATGTAAGTCTGATGGGAACCTATGTTACCAAAGATGGTTTTGGCAAGGGATACTTGCAGAATCAGGAGTTGGCTTATGCTGATGAAGCTACCAACTCTTACATATATTACAGTGGCAATATGATAAGAAGTATTGGCGGTATTGTACGGCTGAAAAATTATCTGTTAACACGGGTTAATGCTGATTCAAAAGCACCACTTGGTTTGTATGCTGCACCTCAACTCATGTACCGCCGTGTATGGGTTACTGGCAATCAATACATATATGATTATTACTATGGTACTCAAAAGGAAATAACACGTAACCTCGATGTGATACAGGGCGGTGTGATACTCGGAAGCAAGTTTGCTGTAGCCCGTGTATTGTGTGTTGATGTGTATATAGGCGGTGTGATGAGGTTGAGCAAATACTACAACGAACCCACATTTACAAAATACAAGAGATGGAACAACATCGATTATTCGGGCATTTTGCCTACAGCAGGAGTTAATATCGGGATATTGAAGTAAAAAAGATGGTTCAGTGAGCAGAGAACAGTTGTTGATGTTGATGTATTGAATTCATGTAGTGGAAAACAATATTTATGATAAATTGAAGTTTTTATTTATAATTCGGTTTGATTTTTGCAATTAAAAACGGCTCTAAAAATTTTAACCATGAAGAAAACTTTATTTTTTATCTTTTTGTGTGTAAGTGCCTTCAACACCTTTAGTCAAAATAACGATAATTCAAACAAAGGTATTCAAATCAACCCTCCCGACAACATTATAAATAATGACATTCCCAACCAGCAGGTAGCCCTGAATAACATGCCGCAGGTTGCTGTACAGCAGCAAGCTCAGGATATAAACTACATACAGCAGAAGCAGTCAAATTTAGAAACTTTAGAAGTTGACCCAATTTTAAATATTGGGGTTAAAAACAACGTTCAAAAGTCATATAGCACCTATTACAGTTCGGCAGGAGTAAGGGCAAAAAAACATTTTTTTAAAAATAAATTTAACCTTCAGAAAATTCATTTTCTGCGCAAATTTCGGAATGAATGCCCTGTATTCAAAGCTAAAACCTATAAAAAGCTTTTCACAAGCCGAAAACACATAATTAAACACTGCTCTCATTTTTAATACTGATCATCGTATTTTATTGGTTTATTTACGTGACTAAAACCTGCAAGAATTTTTATTTTTATTCTTTAATAATTTGTATATTGCTTCCTTAAAATTTTTGCAAATATCTTTTTCATTTTCTTTTTAGCAACCTCTTAATCTGTCTTTTGCTTCCTTATTGCTTCCTTAAAATTTGCTCAATGCTTCCTTTTTGCTTCCCCTGTTTTCTTGAAAAAAGTTTGTGATTGGAGTAATTTTGTATAATTAATTATAATTATTCTAAACAAGCATTTTTTCAATAATGAAGACAAAGTTTATATATATTTTTATTTTATTTTTTTCAGGCATTTATC
>Ga0172368_10002507_pt1 | contig 23292 bp, 23 predicted proteins | sample Lak11m_FD_114540 | JGI IMG/M metagenome (GOLD analysis project Ga0172368, IMG submission 114540) | Freshwater microbial communities from Kabuno Bay, South-Kivu, Congo - kab_022012_11m | ecosystem: Environmental > Aquatic > Freshwater > Lake | place: Democratic Republic of the Congo: South-Kivu...
TAAGCGATGTCAAATCAAATGTAATGTTTATTCTGAGAACTTGTCGAAGCATCAAAAAAAGTAAAAAACTTTTTTGAATAAGATTTTACTACCAGCACCTCAAAAAAAGATTTGACCAAAAAATTGTTACACAACATTAATAATATTATTATCTTTGAAATATGATTACCAAAAACGATATATTAAATAAGTTAAAAGAATTAAAGCCAACCTTATACAAGGACTATTCAGTAAAGGAAATTGGGTTATTTGGTTCTTTTTCCGACAACTCATTTAATGAAAATAGTGATATTGACATTCTTATTGAACTAGAAAAACCAATTGGTTGGCGTTTTTTTTCTTTAGAAATATATCTTGAAAATATTTTTGGAAGAAAAATAGACTTAGTTACAAAAAATGCTCTAAAAGAGCAGATTAAAGACAGTATTCTAAAACAAGTAAATTTCGTTTAATTGAAAAAAGAAAATCGGTCATACAAAATGTATCTGTTTGATATTCAGCTAGCAATGTCTCGAATTGCTGAATATATTGACAACTATGATTTTGATAAATTTAAAAAAGATTATAAAACCGTCGATGCAGTTATACGAAACTTTGAAATAATTGGAGAGGCATCCAAAAATTTACCTGAAGAAATTAAATTAAAATATGCAGACACACCTTGGCAAGAAATGTATTATTTAAGAAATAGGGTGTCACATGAATACTTTGGAATTGATTATGAAATTATTTGGGATCTTTCTGTTAATTACTTGCCAGAAAATAAATTGCAAATAGATAAAATAATAGAAACTGAAAAATAGATAGCAATTACTAATAAATTGTATCGTGTTAATTGTTATTCTGGAAGAAAGAGTCTAAACTCGTTTTTTCCAGCTTGAAATATTACAGATATCACTTCAGTATTATGCCTCACATTTCAATAAATAAGTGATACAAAACACCAAATTTGTGAGAAATCTCATCATTCTTTTTTAAAATTAAACAAGCATTCTGCTTAATTTTGAAAAACCATTAAAAAAACAATAATTATCATGAAGAAAAACCTGAAAAAAGACAATCAGGGTGCTGATAAAACATCAGTTGAAAACACTAAGAAACAAGCTTTGAAAAGCACAACAAACTACCTGAATGAATGGCAGACCATTGTCGACGCGAAAGATATGCACCAGGCTTTGTATGACCACTTTCTGTATCTATGCGATACACCAGGCTTCGAACCTTTATTGAAGGCTGTAATGAATGAAGCCTTAGGTGTTGAGATTAAAAATAAGGCTCTGGTGGTTACTTTCAGGGGGATGGAAATACTCACGGCTCAGAAACCGGCGTCAAAAGAAAATGCTAAATACCCAAAAAGTTTCAGTGCGGTTTTGGCGAGGCATGAACATTTGAGCTTAAGAAAAGCCCAGAGAGGCATCGGGGTGCATGGCATGTTCAATGAGGATGACGGCTGGTACGAAGGACTGGAAGATGAAGGATCGGAGCTTCTGGATTTTGGTTCACTGAATAAAATAATAAGTCCTATGTACGATTATTCGGACCTTTGGCTGTACCATCCGGCAGAGAAAAACCCTCAGGGCGAGCCTGTCCTCTATTACCTCTCGCACGAAGGCGGTGATATCTACAATGAGCAATACTGTAATATCGGATCTTTGTTTTTAAAAAGGTTTGTCAGCTCACTCGATTTAAAAATTGACATACCTGAGATTAAAAGCACTACAGACGAGACTGTCGATTACAAAGCCTGGTGGCAGAGCCTTGATGAAGGATGGAAAGACATTTTCAGAAACAGTGATGACACTATTGAAAGTGCTGATGATGCCCATAAAGTAAAAAAAATCACAAGTATTTATATTGATGATAAAAGTGAAATTACCTCTTTGGAGCCTTTACTGTACCTGCCCAAGCTTGAAGATTTGAGTTGTGAAGCTCAGGGAATTACGGATATCAAGCCCCTCCAAAAATTAAATAAGTTATTTCATTTGGAGCTGTCGGGTAAGCAGTTAAAAGATTTCAGCCCCATTAAAGATTTGAGCAAAATTGAAACCCTTGAGCTGCATGCTACAGGTATTGAAGATATCAGTTTTTTGTCATCATTAAGCAAACTGGAACGGCTTGATCTGGGCAATACAAGTGTCAGCGATATTTCCGCATTAAAAGGGCTAAATAAGTTAAGAAATCTCGATCTTTTAAATACAAAAGTAAGCGACATCTCTGCTTTAGCAGATCTCAAGAAGCTAAGCTCGTTAAATATTTCACACACACAGGTTAGTAACCTGAAGCCTCTTGACAAATGCACTCATATACATCATTTGGATTGCAGGGGTTTAAAAATCTCTTTCTTAAATATTTTAGAATTTATACAGGCTAAAACAAAAAATGTTGATGAATTGATGGGTTTGGTAGATGTCAACAGTGACTACAATTGTACTTATGAAAATGAACTGCTGATAAAGGCCGTAGAAGCTATTGATTTTAATGTAAGTAAAGTGCTTGATGCCCTGCTGATAAGAATTAACAACACATTAATTAGTGCAATAAAAGGGAAAGATGCAAAGATATTAGCCCCCCGACTCATCAAAGCCTACATGCGGGTATTGAAAAATGAAAAACTGCCCCAGTCATTGCATGAAAATTTAGCTTCCAACACCCTGGTTACTGTTGTGAATGGCGATCTGGATGAGGTGTCTGTCAAGGAGTTCTTAACCTGTTTTATACCGGAGACTATCAAACACCCGGTACTGGCATTTAATCTGGCTTGTTATTATGCCCAAATAAAAGACAAAACCAATCTGTTGAAATACACAGCTCTGGCCATAGAAAACGGACACGAAAGAGCAAAATTTAAAACTGATAAAGATTTTGCTGACTATATGAAAGATGCAGATTTTATAGCTTTGATAAGCAAAAGTATTTTTTCTGACAACCCAGAAGCTAACCCAATGGACTGGTATAAAAAAATCCCTGAAGATGCAAAACAAAATATTTTCTGGAATGATCCCCAAACAGCTGAAGATGTGCTTAAAATTATTACCGCCAAGGACTTTCAAATATATTCGCAGGGAGATAAGAGCCTTGATTATCTGACCGGATTAAAACATTTAAAACAACTAAGACTTGTTGAGTGCAAAGCTTCAAATCTCGATGTGTTGGCCACCCTCACCGGTCTTGAAGTCTTTGAATGTGAAAAAGACCAGTATCTGGGGGGTACACAATTTACAGACATTTCTCCTTTATCAAAACTTAAAAACCTTATAAATATTAAGCTCTCAGGTCATCTGATAGTGGACATAAGCCCCATATCGGGCTTAACACAACTAAAATATCTAAACCTGTGGAATAATCCGATAGCATCTCTTGAACCTTTAAAAAACATGGTGAATCTTCAAGCCCTCACTATTTCTCCGGTTGGAACTGTTGACACCATGGTATTGAAAAATCTTACCCATCTTGTTCAGCTTAATATTAATATGAATAAAAAATGCAAGGTGATTTCTCTCGAAGGCTTATCAGAAATGAAAAATATGGATTACTTGTGGATTCAGAACCTTGTACCTGCCCATGGTGACACCATTTCGCTGGAACCCCTTTCAAAAATGAAAAAATTACGCAACTTGTTTTTGGATAAAACACCCTTCGAAAGACTTACGCCGCTTTACGGGCTCAAATCGCTCGAGTGGCTCAGTGTTGACAATAAGATGCTTACCGATGAAATACGTGAAGATTTTATGAAAAATATGCCACAGTGCCGTTTGGATTGAGAAAAACAGGCATTTTTATCTACATGACATTTTCTATAAATTTCCTGAAAAAATGCATTTTAGTATTTCCCTTTTATCCAAACAACTGACCAAACAATTCCTCTACTTTAGAGACTGGTATTATCTTTATATTATAGTTGTCGCCAGAAATACCTTTCAGATTATATTTTGAAATAAAAATTCTTTGAAAGCCTAATTTTTCAGCTTCAGAAATTCGTTGTTCAATGCGGTTGATGGGTCTGATCTCACCCGAAAGTCCAACTTCGGCAGCAAAACAGGTTTTGTCGGGTACAGGAATATCTTCCGAAGAAGATAATACAGCAGTGACAACGCCCAGATCTATAGCAGGGTCATCTACTTTTATACCGCCGGTAATATTTAAAAAAACATCTTTAGCACCCAAACGAAAGCCGCACCTTTTTTCCAAAACAGCCAGAAGCATATTTAGTCTTCTAAGGTCAAATCCGGTTGAGGAGCGCTGGGGCGTACCATAAGCGGCAGAGCTCACAAGGGCTTGCGTTTCAATAAGCATAGGCCTGAGGCCTTCAATAGTGGCCGAAATGGTAACACCGCTCAAAGGTTCATCAAATTGAGAAATTAATATTTCTGATGGGTTGGATACTTCTCTCAAGCCATCATTAAGCATTTCAAAAATACCCAGTTCAGAAGTAGATCCGAAGCGGTTTTTAGTAGCTCTTAAAATACGGTAAATATAATTTCTGTCTCCTTCAAACTGAAGGACAGTGTCCACCATGTGTTCCAGTATTTTTGGCCCTGCCAGAGAGCCATCCTTGGTAATATGCCCAATAATAAAGACAGGGATATTGGTGTTTTTTGCAAAATGATTGAGCTCTGACGCACATTCTCTTATTTGTGAGATGCTGCCAGCCGATGAATCAAGCAATTCTGTTGTGAGCGTTTGAATAGAATCAATGACGATTATATCGGGTCTGAGTGCTTCAATATGCTTAAATATATATTGGGTATTGGTTTCTGTTAATACATAACATGCAGAAGTATTGTTGTTAAGTCTTTCTGCCCTCATTTTGATCTGCTGGTCGCTTTCCTCTCCCGAAATATACAATACTTTAAGCTCTTTTAAACCCAAGGCCATCTGAAGCATGAGGGTTGACTTACCTATTCCCGGTTCTCCGCCAATCAAAATCAAAGATCCAGGCACAATGCCACCGCCAAGCACTCTGTTTATTTCATTGTTTTTCGTGTCAATGCGAATTTCAGTAGTAACGCTTATTTCATCAATAAGTAAAGGTTTATTGTTTTTTTTGGGTGCAGCACTTTCATAAGACTTCGCTGTTTCTTTTTCCTTTTGAATAATTTCTTCCTCATAAGTATTCCAGCTTTGACAATAGGGGCATTTGCCAATCCACTTGGGCGATTGTGCCCCACAGTTGTTACAAAAAAATGCTGTTTTAATTTTTGCCACAGAACACCTTATTGTTTGTAAAATTCTCTTTGTTCTAATCCTCCTTTTTTGCCACTGTATACATCTGTGGTGAGTATCATTACCGTTGCGTTGAGCTTGTGGACCTGCCATACGGTATTGTAGGGTGTGTAGTCGAGATTTCCCCCTGAATATTTGAAATTCGTCAAATCTGTAACAGTAATTGCCGGAACTCTGAAAATATTCTTATTAAGTAAAGCCCCATGTGTATAGTGCACAATATCCGTTGTGAAATTACCTACACAGACTGTATCGCCAACAATTTCCTGACCTGTAAATGTAAGCCTGTTGGGCAAGGTAAGCATGATGTAAATTTTATTATCAGCAGTAAAAGACCATTGCTCGGAACCATTATGGTCAAAAACCACCCTGTCCCAGGTTCCTTCCATTTTTCCTTCAACTTTTTCTGCTTTCTGGCAAGAATAGAAAAAGATAATTACTAAAATAAATAATGCTGGGGGTTTGATAGACATCTTTTCTGTTCTATTTGATAGACAAATTTACGTATTTTTTTTATATTGAAACAAATAATGTTTTTTCTAAAACGCGATATTTATTTAAAATTATTTTATTAATTTTGCGTTAATTTAAATCAATCTAAATAAAAATATTGTTTTTTTATGCAGGACAATACCGATAAAATACTTAATGATGTCACCAAAAACGATTATAAGTGGGGGTTTGTTACGGATGTTGAAACAGACACTATTCCCAAAGGATTATCGGAAGATGTGGTGCGTCTGATTTCACAGAAAAAAGGAGAACCCGAATTCATGCTCGAATTCAGACTGAAAGCTTACAGACATTGGCTAACAATGAAAGAGCCCACCTGGGCGCATGTGCATTTCCCCTCTATCAATTATCAGGATATTATTTATTATGCTTCGCCAAAGAAAAAATCTAAAATTGACAGTCTTGATAACGCAGACCCTGAACTCTTGGCCACATTTGATAAGCTGGGAATTCCTTTAAATGAGCAGAAAGTGCTTGCCGGTGTAGCCGTAGATGCAGTAATGGACAGCACTTCAGTAGCCACAACATTTAAAGCCACACTGGCTGAAAAAGGCATCATTTTTTGTTCTTTCAGCGAAGCTGTAAAAGAATATCCCGATTTGATTAAAAAACATTTAGGCTCTGTAGTCCCATACACCGACAATTATTTTGCAGCGCTCAATTCGGCTGTTTTCAGCGATGGTTCTTTTTGTTATATTCCAAAAGGCATCAGGTGCCCCATAGAGCTTTCGACCTATTTCAGAATTAATGCTGCCAATACCGGACAATTTGAGCGGACATTGATTGTTGCCGAAGAAGGCAGCTATGTCAGCTATATGGAAGGCTGCACCGCACCTCAGAGAGATGAAAACCAACTGCATGCGGCTATTGTTGAAATTGTTGCCCACGACAATGCTGAGGTCAAATATTCTACGGTACAGAACTGGTACCCCGGCAATGCAGAAGGCTTGGGCGGTATTTATAATTTTGTCACAAAAAGAGGTTTATGCAAGGGGTTTCGTTCTAAAATATCGTGGACTCAGGTTGAAACCGGCTCGGCAGTTACTTGGAAATATCCCAGTTGTTTGCTTATTGGCGATGAATCGGTCGGAGAATTTTATTCTGTGGCTGTTACAAACAATTTTCAGCAAGCTGATACGGGTTCTAAAATGATACATCTGGGCAAAAAAACAAAAAGCACAATCATATCTAAAGGCATCTCTGCAGGTAAAAGCAATAACAGCTACAGAGGCTTGGTAAGAATGTCGAAAAATGCTATTAATTCGCGTAATTATACTCAGTGCGACTCTTTGCTTCTGGGCGATAAGTGCGGTGCTCATACATTTCCATACATTCAGGTGAACAATAAATCATCTATTGTTGAACATGAAGCCACCACTTCCAAAATTTCTGACGAGCAGTTGTTTTACTGCAATCAAAGAGGCATCGACACTGAAAAATCTATTGCGTTAATAGTTAATGGTTATGCAAAGGAAGTACTGAATAAATTACCGATGGAATTTGCTGTGGAAGCACAGAAATTATTATCAATAAGTCTTGGGAATAGTGTGGGGTAGGGGCAGTTAGCAGTTAACAGTTAGCAGTTAACAGTTAGCAGTTAGCAGTGAACAGTGAATAAATAGAGTAAAAGTTAATAATGAAAATTAAAATTATATAATATGTTAACAATTAAGAATTTAGAAGTCTCTATAGACAATAGGGTTATTTTACAGAATTTTAATCTTGAGATAAAGCCGGGTGAAGTACATGCCATCATGGGCCCCAATGGTACGGGTAAAAGCACTTTGGCCAGTGTCATTGCCGGTAAAGAAGGGTATCAGGTTAAAGGAGAAATAATATACAAAGGGAAAAACATTGTAAATATGCCACCCGAAGAAAGAGCCAGAGAAGGTATTTTTTTAGGTTTTCAATATCCTGTAGAGATCCCAGGTGTGAGTATTACCAATTTTCTAAAAACAGCTGTGAATGAAATACGCAAACACAAAGGTCTGGAGCCCATGCCGGCCAATGAGTTTCTGGCGCTACTCAACGAAAAGAAAAAAATTGTTGAAATGCAAACCACTTTAGCCAGCCGCTCTGTCAACCAGGGTTTCTCAGGTGGCGAAAAAAAGAAAAATGAAATTTTTCAGATGGCGGTGCTTCAACCCGATTTGGCCATACTCGATGAAACTGATTCAGGATTGGATATTGATGCACTCCGCATCGTAGCCAACGGCATCAACCTGCTTAAAAACAAAGACAATGCTACCATTGTAATTACACACTACCAGCGGTTGTTGGACTACATTATTCCAGATTTTGTACATGTGCTATATAAAGGCCGCATAGTAAAAACCGGCACTAAAGAACTCGCTCTTGAGCTCGAAGAAAAGGGTTATGATTGGGTGAAGGAAGAGATGGGGGTTTAGTTAATATGTTGTAAATTGTAAATATCAAATTGTAAATTGTAAATTTTTAATATGTTTAAAGATACACTCATAAAGGATTATACCACTCATAAAGACCTTTTAGCAGACAACTTTTCTGAAAAAATTAAAAATCTGAAAGAAAAGGCATTTGCCCTTTTTCAGACACTTGATATGCCTCATACAAAGCTCGAGAACTGGCGTTTTACCGACATCAGTAAAGTAATTCAGAACGACTATCATCATTTTTTTCAACCACCGCCTGCCAATATTGATATTGAAAAACTCTTTCAGTGCGAACTGCCCGAAATGGATACCTACACTGTTATTCAGTACAATGGCTGGTTTTTAAGCCGTTCATCCGACATCAGTGTGCTTGATAATGGAACCATTATAGGCAGCTTGAATAAAGCCATAAATAAATACCCCGAAATATTTGACCGCCATTTCGGTCAATATACCGATGTGGATAACAATGCTTTGCTTGCTTTAAATACGGCTTTTGCCCTGGATGGTATTTTTATTTATGTGCCCGACAATGTGATTATTGAAAAGCCCATTCAAATTATCAATATCATTGATGCCCACGAAAATGTTATAGTACACCCCCGCAATTTGTTCATTGTTGGCAAAAACAGCCAATTAACCGTAGTTCATTGCGACCATTCAGTCAATCATAAGCTGAGTTTTATCAATTCAGTAACAGAACTATTTATTGACGAAAATGCCTCTGTTGACCATTATAAAATGCAGAACAAAGATGCTGATTCAGCACTGTTTACAACCATTAACGCCCAGCTTGAGAAAGATGCGCGGCTGTCAACCAACACCCTCATTCTTAATGGGGGCCTTATAAGAAACAGTATCAATGTAAAACTCAATGGCAAAAATGCAGAGGCCGACCTTAAAGGCTTGTATCTGGTGGATCGCAAGCAGCACGTTGACAATCAGATTTTTGTTGACCATGCTGCTCCCAATTGCTATAGCAATCAGCTTTACAAGGGCATTATTGATGAGGAAGCCCGCGCTGTATTTAATGGGCGTATCCTTGTGCGGCCCGATGCCCAAAAAACCAATGCCTATCAGTCGAACAACAATATTCTGATGACTGACACGGCCCAAGTCAATTCGCAGCCACAACTCGAGATCTATGCCGACGATGTCAAATGCAGCCATGGCTCTACGGTAGGCCAGCTCGACCCCGAAGCCATGTTTTATCTGCGGTCACGCGGCATCTGCGAACACAGCGCCCGCATGTTGCTGATGTATGCATTTGCGTCTGTGGTGGTAAACAAAATAGCCATTGACGCCCTGCGCACACGCATGGACAACATGGTCACCAAACGTCTCAAGGGTGAGCTCTCCATCTGCGACCAGTGCATGTTGCACTGCAGCGACAAAGCTCCTTCATTTTTGAATATGGATTTTAAACCGGTGATATGAAAAGAATCTGCACCCAAATTGTCAGAGGCCAAAACGCTGTTGATGGCGCAGGCGTCCACCTCAGACGTGTTCTTGGTCTGAGAAATGTTAAGGATTTCGACCCTTTTTTAATGCTCGATGGCTTTGATTCAACCAATCCAAACGATTATATAAAAGGCTTTCCGTGGCACCCCCACCGTGGTATCGAAACAGTCACCTATCTTATTAAAGGAAAGGTAGAACATGGCGACAGCCTCGGAAACAAGGGTGTTATTGCGGATCTTCAGTGCCAGTGGATGACGGCAGGCTCAGGCATCATTCATCAGGAAATGCCCATAGCTTCTGACAGAATGCTCGGTTGCCAGCTTTGGGTAAACTTGCCGGCAAAAGACAAAATGACCACTCCTGCCTATCGCGATATTAAAGAGGGCGATATGGCCGTTGTTACTGAAGAAAATGCAGTGGTAAGGGTGCTTTCGGGAAGCTACAAGGGGCATGAGGCAAGTGTAAAGGGCGACTACATAAAAGTACTTTACCTCGATGTGGTCCTAAATGCAAATGCGAAATGGATTTATAATGAAGTACCCAACAACCACACAATGTTTCTTTATCTTATCGATGGCACTCTTGCAGCAGATGACTTATTGTCGGACTTTGAAGAAAAGGCCTGCGCGATGCTATTCAAATCCTCTACCAAACAAAGTAATGACTATGACGAATTGGCTGTAAAAGCAGGCTCCAATGGTGCCCGTTTCCTATTGCTGGCAGCGCTTCCTCTCAATGAGCCTGTGGCATGGGGTGGTCCCATTGTGATGAACACAAAGGAAGAACTTGATTTAGCTTTCAGGGAGTTAGACAATAAAACTTTTATAAAACATGGTTAGCGGTAATGAGGTCAAAAATAGTTGGTGTTTTTTAATAATTTATTTCTCCGCCACCACCAACATCTCAAAATCCTCAGTGGTTAATTGTTTGTCTCGGCTGAAAGCGCCCAGCACAGCACCATAAATGTCAACAGTCTTAAAACCAAGCGATTTCAAGAGCCATGATATTTCGGAAGGCACATAATACCTTTCGTTACAGTTGAGTTCTTTAAGGTTGCCAGAGTCATCTTCAACAGTGGTTATATTGGTGTCTCTGAAGGTCATCAAGTCGAAAGAGTTTTTATTATATGTCGCATTTCCTTCCTCCTTCTGTGAAGCCAAAAAATCCTTCACTGAGTGAAATAAGGGAAATAAGCCATTTAATGTGGTAAAAATCAACTTGCCATTATCATTGAGCGATTGGGCCGCGTTTTGCAAAATCTGATAATTCATTTCGTCGGTTTCCATCAGAGGGAAAGCGCCTTCACAAAGCATGATAAGCATGTCAAATTCTTTTGAAAAAGGCAAATGTCGGGCATCGTATTTCAAAAAATCTATAGTCAAACCCAGAACAGCAGCTTTTTCATTGGCTCTTTTCAGTTGTGAATCTGACAAGTCAACCCCGGTGACATTAAAGCCTCTTTTAGTCAGCTCTATGGTGTGCCTTCCGGTTCCACAGCCCAAGTCAAGTATTCTGATTTGTTTATTACCTCCTGTTTCTGCTTCAATAAAATCACATTCGCCTGTTGTTCCTTGCGTAAAACACTCATTATCATATTTTAATGCGTAGTTTTCGAACAATGTTTCGTACCATTTCTTCATTTGTAAATAATTTGGTTTAAAAAATAGTGGTTTAAGTCAGAAAAGAATCGCTTGATAAAAGGCACTGAAAGAGATTTCTAATTATCTCCTGTGAAAAGCCCCATGCCTATTTTAATTCCAACCATATTGTACTTAACATTTAAAGGAGCAGGGTCGTTTTGATAAGTATTGGGATTGAGGTTTTCATTTATTTCGGTAATATCATTCTGAAAAATCTCGCCGGGCGTAAAATGAAAATAGGGTTCAATATAAATACCCGGATTTCTGAACTGCAATCTTAAGAATACACCGCCGGTAAATAATAAATCGCCCCAGGGATTTATTTTTGTCCACTTCTCTTTTTTAATTTCACCTTCAAGCCCTGTGCGCGTGTTGACACGGACGCCGCCTACCGACATAGTGCCACCCAGAAAAAGTCCACCTTTGTCTTTATCGGCTATAGCAACACCAAAATCCATATCAAATTTTCTTTCTTTTACCCACAACTCTCTTCGCGAAACACTGCCATCATTACCAGTCATATCAGCATATCTTTTTTGGCCGCCACCGGTATAGCCACAACCTATCAAAAGAGGCCCAAACATCCCTCCCATAGAAATGGTCATGCCATCGAGGTAAGTTATATGCTTCATTTCTGTATCGAGGTAAGACCTTGTTTCGTTGTAGCGGTCAATAACATAATTCAAATTGCTGAAAGAGGTAGGAAACCCTGCATTGTAACCCATCGTCATATAAAACTGTGACCGGGCGGTGGTACTGATAACCAAAAGAAATACAACGAAAAAAACTGAATATTTAAATGTTTTTTGCATCTGATGTACTTTTTAAAAGTTAAGAGACACTATTTTTTTGAATACAATTCTATGATTTTTAAAATGACATCTACTGCTTTTTCAATAGATTCAACCGGAACATACTCGAATTTCCCGTGAAAATTATGTCCTCCTGCAAAGATGTTGGGACAAGGCAAACCCATAAATGAAAGACGGGCTCCATCCGTACCACCGCGTATTGGCACAACCACAGGCACAACCCCTACAGCCTCCATGGCTTCACGGGCAGTATCTACAATGTGCATTTGAGGCACCACCATTTCTTTCATATTGAAATACTGGTCTTTAAGTTCGAGGCGGAAAACATCAGCACCATAGCGCTTTTGCATGTATTCAACAGCCTCAGTAATGGTTTGCTTTTTCTGCAAAAATTTAGCTTTGTCGTGGTCGCGTATGATGTACTGTAACATGGCGTTTTCGACACTGCCTTCCATTTTCACAATATGGTAAAAGCCTTCGTAGCCCGAAGTATGCTCGGGGCGTTCGTTGACGGGCAAGAGGGCATTGAATTCCATTGCCAGCAGCATGGCGTTAAGCATTTTATTTTTGGCATAACCAGGGTGAATATTGCGTCCCTGAACATAGACTTTGGCGCCAGCCGCGTTAAAGTTCTCGTATTCTAACTCACCAATGCCACCACCGTCGAGGGTGTAAGCAAAATCGGCATTGAATTTCTCCACATCAAAATAATCTACGCCGCGACCTATTTCTTCGTCGGGTGTGAAGCCTACTTTGATTGTGCCATGCTTCACCTGAGGGTTCTCTACCAAAAACTCAACAGCTGTCATAATCTCAGCAATACCGGCTTTATCGTCGGCGCCCAAAAGGGTGTTGCCATCAGTTGCAATAATGGTTTTGCCAATATAATCCAAGAGTTCGGGAAATTCTTTGGTGCTTAGCTTCAGATTTTTCTCTTTGTTAATTACAATATCATCCCCATTATAATTATTCACCATCAGTGGGTTTTCTACAGCGCCGGGCATATCAGGACTGGTATCCATGTGGGCAATGAAGCCAATGGTCGGAATTTTTTTCTCGGTATTGGCAGGCAAAGTCGCCATCAGATAGCATTTGTCGTCGAGTGAAATGTCAGCCAAGCCGAGGTCTTCGAGCTCTTTTTTGAGCACTTTGGCAAGGTTGAATTGCTTTTCGGTACTGGGTGTTGTTTCGGAGTTCTCGTCCGATTGGGTGTCGATTTTGATATATTTCAAAAAACGCTCTAAAACTTTTTCTTTCATAATTTTACTTGTTTTTTACCACAGAGAAACACCGTGTGGTAACAGAGGTTAACAGTGTTTAATATCCGTGAATTAATCTTTTAATATCCTATTTTAATTTTAATACATTGTCTTCTTTCATTATCTCTGTGTAGCTCTATTTTTACATTGTTTACCTCTGTGGTTAAATTACTGCAAACTAATCGTTTTCTTTGGCTCTGAATGACTCCCATACAAAGTAAGCCAATAATCCCACAAAAGCTATCAGTGCTGTAACCTGCGCTCCAACGCCTGTATCGTTAGCCCATACCTTAAAGTTAACAGCATCCGGATTGTCGGTAAAGAAAATAATAAATGCCCCTATCACACCAAATATGGCTGCTCCGGCAATAAATCCTGACGAAATAAGAATACCCCTCTGAATACGTGCATTGGCCAATTTTTCGTTCTTGCTTGATTTTGTAAACCAGTGATTCAGTAAACCACCAACAACCAAAGGCGTGTTGAGTGGAAGGGGGATAAACATTCCAAGGGCAAAAGCAAGAGGTGATATCTTAAGCCAATTCATCAGAATTGAAATAACAGCTCCTATTCCAAGAAGCATCCAGGGTGCGCCGCCACCATTCATCAACGGTTCTATAATCGCGGCCATAGCATTGGCCTGGGGTGCTGTCATCAAACTTTTTTCCACAGGATGTGCAGGAGATAAAACAAAACCATACGACTGGTTTAACACAAAAATTACAATACCTACAGTGGCAGCTGAAAGTAAAGTCCCCAGAAATTTAAAGGTTTGCTGTTTTGCAGGTGTAGTCCCCAGCCAGTAACCCACCTTTAAGTCCGTAATAAAACCTCCTGCCATTGACAGTGCCGTGCAAACAATACCGCCAATCACCAAAGAGCTGACCATGCCCTGCCAACCTCTCAAACCAACTGACACCAGAACCACAGAAGACAGTATCAATGTCATCAATGTCATGCCGGACACAGGATTAGAACCCACTATGGCGATGGCATTTGCAGCAACAGTTGTAAATAAAAATGATATAATAAGTACTGTTATCAAAGCCACAATAGCCTGAACAGGTGTAATTTTAACGCCCAATAACAAAAATATAAAAACGGCAACAAGAGTTAAACCAATGAGAAGCATTACAAATGACATTTTAAGGTCTTTTTGAGTGCGTTCTACTTTTACTTCTGTACTGGCTTTGCCCCCCACGCCAAAAGCAAGTTTAAAAGCACTGCCTATAACACCTGAAGATTTAATAATACCAATAATACCAGCCATGGCAATAGCGCCAATTCCTATCGGACGTACATACGCTTTAAATATCATTTCTGCTGTCATAGAGTCAAAGGGGTTAACACCACCACCTGCAGAGGCGACAATATTACCTATTTCGTTAACCAAGGGGATAAGCACAAACCATGATAATAGTGAGCCCACTGTAATGATCAACGAATAACGCAGTCCGACAAGATATCCGAAGCTGAATATCAAAGAGCTGACGTTAAACTTAAAGACCATTTTTACTTTTGTTGCCAGCACTTCACCATAGGGTATTATGCGTGTTGTTATTTCCTCGCTCCACAATTTGAAAGCAGAAAAGCAAAAATCGAAAACGCCACCTATAAGGCCACTGATAATAAGCAGTTTTGCCTGAGTACCGCCTTTTTCGCCGGTCATGAGTATTTCGGTTGTTGCTGTAGCTTCAGGAAAAGGCAATTTGCCGTGCATATCTTTTACAAAATATTTGCGGAATGGGATAAGAAATAAAATACCCAAACAACCGCCGAGCAATGAAGAGAAGAATATTTGCCAGAAGTCAACCTGTATTTCGGGATATTTAGCCTGAAGAATGTACAAACCGGGAATGGTAAATACAGCCCCTGCAACGATGACTCCTGAACTTGCACCAATAGACTGAATGATAATATTCTGTCCCAGGGCATTCTTCTTGCGAGCTGCTGCCGATGCGCCTACAGCAATAATAGAAATGGGAATGGCGGCTTCAAACACCTGACCTATTTTTAATCCTGAATAGGCCGCTGCTGCCGAAAAAACAACAGCCATTAAAAGCCCCATCACCAACGACCATGTGGTGACTTCGGGGAAAATCTGATGAGATGGCATCACAGGGGTGTATTTTTCACCATCTTTAAGCTCGCGATACGCGTTTTCGGGTAAACTTTTCGTTGTGGGTTCTTCGTGTTCGGACATGGTTTTTTTTATTTAATTAATACTGTTTGCTGTTTATATAAAAAATAACAACCAAAATTAGCAGAAATTCTGAAAAAGAATACAATGTGTGTGGATTTTTTTTAAAATAGCCGGTTCTATATTGTGGCTATTGCAACTACAACCACTTCGCTGTTTTCAATAGCATTAACATGAACCCTTTCTGATGTTAATTTATTTACAGCTAACAAGTGGCCTTCTTTTAAAATCGGCATCTCGCTTTCCATATTCACACTCACTTTCCCTGAGAACACATAAAAAAATAACCAGTTCCAAGAATCATCTATCACTATTTCTTCAACCTCTGGCTTTTTTATGATAAGTGCGAAGAGTGCCCCTTGGGTTTTTCCGGTTGTCATCAGGTTGAAATCAGTACATGTCCCTTCAGCCGTTGTTTTCCAGTCCCCTTTAAAAGCATCAGTATCAAACTTGTTAAGGGTTTTGGCGTATTGGTTTTCATGAGTAATAATTATTTTGCCATCTAACACCATAATTTTTCTTGAAACACCCGGAAGTCTTGTAAAATCTGATTTTTCAATTTCAACGCTGGCCGAACTTAACCTGAAATTAAAATCGCGTTTGGCATAATCGGCGGTGGGAGGGTCTATGTAAAGTTGGGTAGTGGTGCCACCTGACCAACTTGTCGTTTTAAAGTCTTCGGGGGTAATAACAGTAAATTCCATTGAAAAGATAATTAATAATAAAATTAGGCGATTGCCACAGATTCGCAGATTAAAATTTTAAATAAATTTTCACAGATTTCACTTTAAGTGAATACGTTTGCATTTGAGAAAGAAATCTGAGAATCTGTGGCAATTTTTAAAGTAAGAATAGCGTATTTAATTTATTTTCTAAAATTAATCGGTTTCGTATTGTAAATCGACTGTGATAGTGGCGGTTTTTCTTTTGGAAGACGTATTGAATGAGCCACCCCATGAATATTCCTCAGAAGAGTTTTGAGCCACAATCTGAAACACGCCCATGTTGGCATTCTTGAGTCGGCCCACATCGCTGCCTGCATTTTTTGCAATTTTTTCAGCCCGCGTGCAAGCATCTTTGGTCGCTTCGGCAATCATTTCTATTTTCAACTCAGCCAGCTTGGTATAGTAATATTCGGGTTTGTTGGAATAAAATTCCACACCCGAATTAATCAATTCGCTCACCTGACGCGAGATGTTCTCAACTTTATCTACTTCCTTCGATTCTACCTGCACACTCTGAGTCAGGCGGTATCCGGTAAAGACAGATTTGGTAATGTTGCCTGAATTATCATAGACATTATCAAAGTCTTTGTCAATCTGAATGGCCGAGAAAACAATATTTTTCTCTTTCAGTCCTTTAGAAATGAGATATTCTTTAATCCTTTCCCTGTCTTTGTCCAAATCGGCATAAGCCACTTTCAGTTCCATGTTTTTTTTCATAAAAGAGCCACTCCACACAATCAGGTCGGAAACGAAATCCCTGCTCCCGAGCCCTGTTACTGAAATGGTGTTAGCAGCTTTATTTCTGTTTTTAAAGGCATGCGAAAAGATAAATGCTGTGAGCACTATGGCCAGAGCAATAAAAATGGTGTTGAGATGGGTTTTCATAGGATTTATTTTGATTTTATTTGAAATTCTTTTCAAAGATATGTATTAACATTTATTGAATAAATATATTTAACAAATTTATAAAAACATAATGTCGTACCTACGGCACTTAAAATTTTTTCTTAATTATTTTTCTACCAATATTCCGTGCCTACGGCACTTTCTTTTGCCTCGCCAGAGGCGGCATTATGTTAAAAAAAGACATGATTAAACAAAATTATTCATACACAACTTTCTCAACGGCCACGCCCATAGCGGTAATTACTTTTACAAAATAAATGCCTTTGGGCAGCTCGGTAAGATCAATAGTGGTTTCATTCGGATTATCGACATTTAAGTCCTGTACTATCCTGCCTTGCAAATCCATCAATTCTAGGCGTTGCATGTTTTCTTGTTTTACAGTAAGTTTGCTCCGGGTTGGGTTTGGATAAACAGATAAAACGCCGGCATTAATATCCTGTACTCCTGTAATAGTGTAGCTTTTCATGCTCTGGGCTTTAAGAAAAATGCCTGAATCGAAGGTCATATCACCTGCATCGGCAATGGCCATTTTAAGATGGTAGGTGCTGAGAGGCGTCACATTTACCTGTGCCAAAAGTGGGGTAGTAAAACCATCAAATACAATAGTTTGTCCGTTTAATGTCTGATTATCAATAAAATATAAGGAATTTGCAGATGCATTTACATTATCAATAGCGACAGGCAAAGAAGTGCCTGGCACAATGGCAATGTTCCTGTCGGTGTAATTACCTCCCTGAGGGTCGGGGCCATTGATAAAAAAACCAAAAATATCATTGAAAGCTGAATTGACATACTCAGGATATTCTTCAGAAGCAAAAACATAGTTAAACTCCAGAATATTACCTACAGGGACAAGGTCAAATTCCAAAACAGACGCATCGTTAAGGGAATAACCGGGAAGGATATTGCTGAGTGAAGAGTCGCCACCTCCGGAGGTGGAGGCTGAAGCGAATTCAGTAACAGGGCTTCCAATATAAACAACACTGCTCTGTGTTGTGTCAAGGCTGCCGGTAGTCATAATGATGCCATCGGGCAAACCAATGTTGGTCGTGTTACCGTTGGTAAAAGAACCCAGAGTATTTGCTCCTCCTGTATATTGTACATTAGAAGCAGAAACTCCGAAAAGGATAAAATTATTTATTAACTGCACAGTATTGGTATCACTTGTAATTGCTATTTGTGCGCTGAGTGTGCTTCCCGCAATTGCTATCAGAAGCATGAGGGCAAATATTTTTTTCATAATTTTTTTTTTTGTGTTTCTGTATAAGACCTTACAAAACTGTCATTACAAATATAATTAATAAATCGGAAATATAAAATATTTCATGCTGTTCATTTTCTACAAATTGGAATCAATTTTATAATTGATATTATATTCATAAAACACTCAGGCTGAAAGCCTGAATTTATTTCAACCCGAAGCATAGCTTCGGGAAATAAAAAAGATGTAATTTCGCTCTGAAAGAGCAGCTTAAAATTCAACTTTAATGAGGATTACTTATGGACAGATTAAGTGTTATATGAAGAAGGTTTTTATAATCTGCCCATACAGGGCGACTTGTTTAGTCTTATGCTTGTTCCTGAGGCTTCGCCTCAGATTGAAGTAATTCAGTCTTTCAGACTGATTTTTTAACAAAACACCTCTGTGTCTTCTAAACTAAACGACTTGTTGTAAACGATGTCGAAGCAAATGTAATGTTTATTCTGAGAACCTATCGAAGCATTAAAAAAAGTATAAACATTTTTGAATATGATTTTACTACCAGCACCATAAAAAAAGATTTAACCGGACGCTGTTTGATTTCTGAATGAAATATATTTTTCCTTATCTTTGTATTTTTGTTTCCAGACATAGGAATTAAGATTTTATGTCATTAAGTAAATCGGCGATGCACTTTACTTGATTAAAAAAGTTTTAAAAAACAAGCCCAATATGTACAAATCAGCCATAGTAAATAAATTATCTGAAGGCCATTTTACATTTGATGTTTTAAAAGAAGCTCTTTTGCTTGCATCGGAGAGCCAGAACGAATTATTTCATCTGGCACAGCAAAGACGCACAGAAGCATTTCCCGACAACAAGGTTGATATTCGCAGTGTTATTGAAGTATCAAATATTTGCAGCCAAAAATGCCTCTATTGCGCCATAGGAGGCGAGGGCAAATTACATAATTACACTTTGGACAAAAACACACTGTTGGCGCTCATTGAAACCTTATATAAAAAGGGGCGGCGGGTTATTTTATTGCAATCGGGCGAAACTAATAAGCAAAAATTTGTTGACATGATTGCTGATTGTTTGAAAATTTCCAGAGCGCGTTTTGCAGATTTAAGCTTTATATTGTGTCTGGGAAACATGACTTTTGAGCAATACAAAAAGTTGTATGACGCCGGCGCCAAAAGTTATATTTTAAAATTTGAAACCTCGAATGTGACGCTTTTTAATCGTTGCAAACCCAATGATACCTTTGAAAACAGAATGCATTGTCTCGACATGCTACTGGAAATTGGATTTGAAGCAGGCTCCGGAAACATTGTCGGTTTGCCCGGACAAACCATTGATGACCTTGTAAATGACATCTTGCTGTTGCACAAGTATCCTTTGGCCATGAACAGTTCAACGACATTTATTCCGGCCGAACATTCAGCCTATAAAAACGAACCTAAAGGAGATTTGGATCTTACTTTAAATGCCATGGCATTGTTGCGGATTATGAATCCCCACCGATTGATGCCGACTACAAATTCGCTCGAAAAAGCCAGAAAAGGGGGGCAATTAAAAGGCTTGCTTGCCGGAGCCAATTCTGTAACTATACACGATGGTACGCCCGAGGCCTTAAAACCTTTTTTTCCTATTTATTCGTCAAACAGAATAACACCCCAATTCGAATATTTTAAGGAAATATTGTCTTTAGCCCACTTAAATTTTGACGACAGTCTTTAAAACATGAACGATTACCAAAAAATATTTGAAAAATCGGATAAACGCTGGCGCGAATTCATCGAATTGCAGCATCATGGGTTAATTCCGCGGCACGGAGAATATGCCCCTGCCGGTGTTCACTATCCGCCCATTACAAATTACCACACCTTAACTCAGGAGGAAGCCTACAAAAACTACTCACTGCCATCCGATGGTTTATTTGATATTTATATACATATTCCTTTTTGCAAAAAAAGATGCCTCTTCTGCCATTATCCCTCTTTATATAATGCTCCCGATGCCAAAAAAGACGAATATTTGGATGCTTTGGAAAAAGAGATGGACATTTTTTTAACATTTATGAATCTCGATAAAATCCCCGCCCGTTCAATACTGATGGGCGGTGGCACATCTACCGACTTAACACCTGCACAACTTAAACGCCTTTTAACTTTTTTTACTCACAAAGTTGATTTGTCGAAATGCAAACAGTTTAACTATGATGTCGATCCCAACACCATTGTTGGAGCCACAGGTATCGAACGACTGAATATTATTAAAGACTTTGGCGGAGACAGGTTAACCATTGGCGCACAATCGTTCAATGAGGATATATTGAAAAAGATGAACCGCTCGCATGGGGTAGATATGGTTTATGAATCTATTGAAAACTGTAAAAAATTTGAATTTAAAATTAATATTGAATTAATTTATGGCCACCCTGGTCAGACTATTGAAAACTGGATAGAGGTAATTGAAGAGGCTATTCAAACCGACGTGGATGAAATTCAATTGTACCGCCTGAAGGTTGAACCTTACGGTGATCAGGAAGGAACCATTAAAAAATTTCTTCAATACCATCCCGACGATTTGATTTCTGTTGAAAACACCATTAAAATGAAGGCCATTGCCCATTATATGTTGGCCGCTTTTGGTTATGATGAAAATTTACGAAGGGTTTATACAAAAAAGAAATCAAATATTTCTGTCTATGCTTACAATCAATGCTGCCGCCTCAAAGACCAGATTGGTTTCGGGCTTTCTGCTTTCAGCAGTTTGAGAGACCGCTTTTTGTTAAACACTCCAAGTTTCCCCGATTATTACAAACGCATTAACGACGGGCTTTTACCTGTAAACAGAGGCTTAGTTCGCAATAAAAATCAGCAAATACGCTGGTCAACAATACTGCCTCTTAAAAACTACTTTATTGATAAAAAGCTGTTTCTTAAAATAAACAATACCCCTATTGACAAAGTCTTTCAAAAAAGACTTGATTTGCTCAAAAAACATGGCTTGCTTGAGGAGAACAATGATAAAATTGCCCTGACATCGAAGGGAGCCTTTTTTTCGGATGAAATTGTTCATGTTTTTTATGAAAAAGAAAACATTGCTTATCCCATCAAAGATTTTAATGCTGGCGAACTCAATCCGTATAAAATCAAATAAACCTTTAAGAAAATTTTCCCAAACGTTTATTTATCATTTATAAGCCATCCGAGTTTTTCTTTTGGGTATATAAGAGCACTATAAAAATTAATTCTTTCATCAATTCCGGCCGTGTAAATATTATATTTCCACACAATTTCCTTTTGGGGTGTAACTTCATAAATATACCCATTATGATTTGATATTAAAGTGTTACCGTTAGACAATCTCTGACAGGATCCCATTCTATCATCCATTAAAGAATCAGGAAAACTCTCTTCATAATGCCATATAATTTTTTCGGAAACAGGATCAAGCTCATTAATACTCGAATAGGGAAGGCTGTAGTCGTAGTTTACATAAAATAGAATATGACCGTTTGGTAGCATCGCAGGCGTGTGTATGCCTCTTCCGTCTTTCTGAACATAATGCCAGAGTATTTTATAATTTATGGGGTCAACAATAACTATAAAACTTCTGATAGAGTCATTAAAACTGTTAAAGCTGATCATAATGTTCCCTTCTTTGAAAACAGTATCTTTCTTAGCAGATATATTGGCCGGAATTATCTGAATTGAATTCACATGAAATAGTTCTTGTTCAACCGGCATTTTTGCTATTTTAGATTGAGTCGTATCCGCAATTTTTACAGGATTTCCTTTGAAAAAACCTCTGCGAAACTGTCTTATTCTGCGGACATTGAGAGTGCTATCGTCCAACATCATAAATGCTGAACCACAGTGCCGTAACTTTGGAGCAAGCCCAAAAAGAACACTGTCGGGATCTGGTGAACCCTTTATCTTATAAAGGAAAATAGCACTATCCTTCATTATAAAATCCATCAAGTACCGCCGCTGTTCGAAAACCCGCCACTGAAACAATTCTTTACCTGTCGAATCAAAGCACAAAACAACATCAAACCTTACTCTAGCATTATTTATTGTGTCAAATTCCTGAGAAAGCAGCATGATATTCTCGTCGGGTGTGTTTACAATCAGATGATGAATGTATGTATTAACCCGCCACAATACATCAAGGTTTTTATTGTAAACCACAAGGTTGTTAGAAGAATGTGCCGCTATTTCTTCTTTTTTATCAATAAGTGACACGATATTTCCGGGAAAATTAAAAAGTGTATTGCCCTGACGGTCCATTAACACACATTTGGTTTCGCACATCCACAAAACATATCCATCAGAAACGCGCGTGCTGTCGTAAATTTCAAGGGCTTTGTTTTTTTGCGAATAGCTAAAAAAGGAAGACAATAAAAGACTTAAAACAAAATAAATTTTTATTTTTTTATTTATTATATATATTGATAATTTCATCGAAAAACAAACTAAACAAAAAGACTATTTCGAAATATATATTAATTGTTTTGCAATAATAATATAATTTTTGTATATATGTAATATTTTTAGGTGTAATAGAATTTTTTATTTTTTTGGGCTGATAAATATGATAATTTGTTTTAATTTTATATATATATTTACATACTCTAATTTGCATTATGGCTATTAAAAAGATTTTATTTTTCTTTCTGATACTCATCACTGTAATGCATCAAAGCCTTACCGCTCAGATAAAAATTGAAATTGACAATGGCTATTCTCTTGCCAGGGCGAGTTTAAAATTACATACAAGAGCCGACAACCGCGATTTGGCATTTTCTTTGGCTTTAGTTTAGAATAGCGTTGCATATTAAAAAAATTTATTATCTTTGTATAAAACAAAGGATTAAAAAATGGACTATAAAGATTTACTAAAAGAAGTCTTAGCCTTATCAAGCCAAGA
>Ga0172368_10002510_pt1 | contig 23273 bp, 13 predicted proteins | sample Lak11m_FD_114540 | JGI IMG/M metagenome (GOLD analysis project Ga0172368, IMG submission 114540) | Freshwater microbial communities from Kabuno Bay, South-Kivu, Congo - kab_022012_11m | ecosystem: Environmental > Aquatic > Freshwater > Lake | place: Democratic Republic of the Congo: South-Kivu...
GATTGACCTTCACCAGGGTATTGGTGAAGATGCCGCGGGTAGATGGCACGGCCGCCATGCCGCCGGAGATCATCACGAACGTATTCACACCGACCCGATGAGAAGGTACGACTGAGGCATCGCCGGCCGTGGTCAGCACGGCGCCTTTACAGGGGATATAATCCGGCGCGCTGGCCAGCGAGGTGATATTCTTGAAGGTCACCCGGCCATAGGCGATCGCCAGCAGCGCTTTGCCGATCACCGGGAGCTGCGCGCCCAGCACGTCGGTCGAGATGCCTTCGAACCGGTCCTCCGGAGTACCGAGCCTGGCAGGATAGAACTGCTTGTTGACGATGGTGAAGGCCAACCGCCCGCAACGCGTCCAGACCTCGGAGTCCATCCCGCTGTTGTAGCCCATGGTCTGGATGTTCGGATCGCTCGGGGTGCCGGTCACATCCGCTGTCCCCCAGGTGGTGACCTGGAAATCCGGGTCTTCCCCGCTTAAGGGCACCTGATCGGCCAGCGCATCCTTCAACTCGTGGCTTTGCGGCTCGACAATCGTGCCCGGCGTCCACACGCCGGTCAGCACCGCCAGGTTTTTCAACCGGTTCGCGCCGCCGGAATACAATTCGAGATTGATGCCCAGCGTGCTGTCATAGCGCGCGAACAGCCGTTGAACCGCCAGTTTATCGGACAACGTCTTGACTTGATCGCGATGGTAGCTCTCCAATGCGTCCAGGTGCCGGCGCAGCTTCTCGCGATACCCCCAGGCGTGGAAGTCATCGACCGGGCGCTCGGGCGTCGGCGCCAGGCTGAACGCGGCCGTCCAGAAGGGCGCGGAAATGACATGCCCCGCGCGGGTATCCAGCAGCTTCGCGTCGATATAGGCCTGCATCAACGGGTGATAGTTGCCCGGAGCCGTCCCTGCCGCCCGGAGGATTCCCGCCGGGCTGTCCGTGCGCAGGGTCGGGCGTCCGGCCCTGATCCATGTCAGGCGCGCCGCCAGATAATCCTCCTTGCGCTCCAGGTCGACCTCCCCCGCCACGGTCGCGAAGGCACGCTGGAACCAGGCGCGGAACGCCGGATCTTCCCGCTGCCAGGTTTGCCGGTAGGCAACATTCTTGATCGGGCGCCAGGGCGCCTCATCGTCGAGAATCGCGCGGGCTTTTGTCACATAGGCGAGTTTCGCCCGCTCCCGCGCGATCAGCGTCTCGAATTTCTGCGACGATCGGTACTTCTTCGTGATGGTTTCGAGGGCATCCATCAGGGTGAAGGCGCCGGCCCAGGCTTGCCCGTGCCCTGCGCTGGCGATGAAGATGACATCGCGCTTGAGCTGTCCTCGATACGGCGAAAACGCCTCCACGAGCTGGAGCATCGCCGCCAGCGAAATGGCCTGTTCCCCCCCGGGGGCGCAGTCCGGCACAATCGAATAGCTGTCATAATAGCTGTTGACGATCAGCGCTTCCCGCGCCGACGGCGCGCCGTGCAGCACGCCGATGATATTGCGCACCCGCTTCTCCTGCCAGGTGACTTTGCAGCGGAGCGTCAGGCGCTGGCCGCGATAATGATCCAGCGGACCGCGGGCAAAGAAGCGGGGATAATTGACGTCATAGGAAGTCGCCAGCGCTTTCCAGGCGCGCGTGCCATCGGGATCGGCCGGCGCATCGAGCGCATCCTCGCAGGCAATGACCGCTTTCGCGCCCATCGACGCCAGCAGCGGCCAGGACACATCCAGTCCTTTATTCAGCACGATGCTGCCTTCCAGCGGCTTGCCGGTCAGATCGAGCGGATCGGACGATTCCGCCACCACCAGCTCGCCGGTCAGCCCACCGGCCGGCAGCGCAGTCGGCAGCATCCCGGACGGTTCGACCGGATACAGTTGTACGTCGGGGAGCGGACGCCCATGCGCATCGAGAATCTCGCAATATTCCGTCATCGGCACCACGACCGGATATTCCTGGGTGGTCACCTGCAGCCCGGCGTGCTGAAAAGTCTGTGTGACGAGCTGTTCGGTCCGGTAAAAGCCGGGACTGCCGGACAGGCGGCCTATCCGCCGCGATCCCGCCGGCATGCCGGCGGCCTGCAGCGCCGCCATGCGCGTCTGGAACTGCGCCGCAGATAAAGGCGCCGCCAGCGGCGCGTCGCTGTAGTTGTGCGCATACCGGGCGCCGGGCTGGCGCTCGGGAGGCTCAGCGTAGGTCACGAACAGGTACAGTGCTCCCACGCCGCCGATCAGAAACAGTGCGGCGACCAGCCACAGACTCCAGGTTGTTTTCATATGCTGCGTCATCAAGGCCACAGGTTATAAATATGGGTCATACCGAGCGAGCGGAGATAGATGCTGGCGATATCGAAAATGATCACCGAGATCAGACAGGCCACGAACATGCCGATGCTGAATGGAATCAGGCCTTTGCGAATGGTATGCGTGCCGCCGATCCGCAGCACCAGGATGCGGATCAGCCAGGCCACCAGGGCGGTGAACCAGAAGGTGCGTCCGAACCAGGAGATGCCCAGCACGTATCCCAGCGGGTGGAACGGGAACCACATGAATACGCTGCGTAACAGCGCCAGCAGGCAGGTGATGACAAAGCCGATCCCCATGCCTTTGGCATCGATGTTGTGGACAAAATCCAGGGGGGCGTTATGCGCAGCCGTCAGCGTGCCGGTGGCCAGGGCACGGTCGGCATTCAGCGCCATCGAACGGAAGCTGTCAAAATACCAATTTTGCTGATACGGCCAGGTGTAGGTCAGGTTGTCGCCCCCCATGCCATAGGCCCAGCAGAGCAGCACGAAGCCGCCGATGAACAGCCCGCCCAGCAACCCGAGCATAAGCCCGTGGCCGATATCTCGCGGACGCACCTTGAAGTGCCGCCCCAGTTCCATCATCTCGACCTGCGCCGGAGCGATGAAGAGGAAATTGACCACGCACATGAAGCCGCTGGCAATCGTCGCCACCAGCATGCCGGTGGCGCCGAACACCACAAAGCCGCCGACCGCCGATAGGAACATGATGCCGTAATACGGGGTCCAGTAGCCCCACGGCATGCCCACTTCCGCGCGGATTTTGCTGGCGGCAAACCCGCAGATAAGAATCCACCCGAAGAACAGCAAGCTGGCCCAGGCGCCCATCTTCGTCCACACGCCCCAGACCGCCAGGATAACCAGCGAGCCAAGGATCATCAGCACGGCGGTGCGATAGGAGACCACCTCCTGCGATTCGTCCATCCGGATTTTCCCGATGATGTGCTGAAACACCCGCCCCAGGTGGCGGCGTGCCACGAGCAGCGAGAGCAGGGCAAATGCGATGAAGGCGCCCACCTCCTGCTGGAATTCCCATGGATAGCCTTCAAACCGGTAAAAATTGCACATCTTCCCGAACAGATAGACTAATTGGAACAGCAGGAAGCTCGACCAGATCGAGAAGAGGATATCCGTCTCCATCACCAGCGCGATCGCCAGCAGGGTGAAGGGCAGCGCGATCGTCGCGTTCTGGAACGTCTGCTTTAACAGCGGGTTGGTCACCAGGTCGTCGAGCCCGAACGATCCCCAGATGCCTCCCCACACCGGAGCCGGCACTGCCGGATAGTAAAACTTTAAACCTTTCAGCAGCACCAGCGGCAGCATGACGGCGACCCCGAGCCACAGGGCGCGGTTGTGCAACAGTTTGTGGAGCATGTCTCCCGTATCGACGCTGTCCTCCCCGAAAAGCACCCGCGGGAAGAGATTGAGGGGAAACATGAAGCGCTCGTTCTCCACCCACTGCCGGCGCATCAGCACGTTGAAGCCCATAAAACCCATGAACAACGCGCCGATGAGCAGCGTCCAGGCAATTGCGGGCTTCAGCCATTGCTGCAGCGGAATAAAGCCTTGCAGCAGGTAGAGCAATCCCGCCACGCTGAACATCTGGTCGGGCTTCACCAGGGTGAAATCGCGCTCGTTATAGGCCAGCTTGTTCAAGTCCCGCTGGCGTACGATCTTCACGCCGGTATACGCGCCTTGAATGGCCTCCACGTTAAAGAACTGCACATCCTGGATCAACAGCGTGCCGGGGCCGTTCAGACCGATGCGCAGGGCGAAGGAATCCCGCATGTCGGTCGGAATGACGACCGGGCAAACGCCGATCCGCTGGCCGCCCCCGCGGTTGGCGAAGGTTGGCGTGGTGTCGCCGGTATAGACCTGCAGCATGCGCGGCGTCTGTCGATCGCTCTGCATCTTCAGGAAATAGTAGGAGTCTTTCTGCAGCCCGCTCGCTTTCACCAGGCAAGAGAAGAGGTAGCTCTCGCCGGGAACCAGCGTCGCCCCCCGGTCCTTCGCCGTGCGGGGCAGGCGAAACACCAGCGTCGCGCGCTCGGTGGATCCTGCGCGATTGGTGAGCCGCAGGCTCTTCCAATCCTTTCCCTGCCAGTCGATCGTACCCCACTCCGGCGCAGGCATCCCTTCCAGCGTCAAGGTGTCCAGGCCCTGGACGAAGCGCCCGTTCACGCACAGGTTCTTGCCGTGCGGCCACAGCATCTCCGGCAGGCTCTCGTAGGTTTTAAAATCCTGCTCGTGCGGCAGCGCGGCCAGCAGTCCGAAGAATCGGTGCCACATGCCCTGAGTCATCATGGGGGCGGCGACGAGCAGGGCGGCGTAGATGACAACGAATTCGGCGGTGCGCAGACCGAGCGAGCGGCGCGCCAGATAGAGCACGGCGCCGATGACAACGAGGACCAGCAGCACCACTCCCAGGCTGTTCGGCGGGGAATTCTCCGCCAGCGGTCCGCCGGACATGAACGAGTAACACTCCTCGAACTCGATCCACATGCCCATCAGAAACAGCGCGAACACGCACACGACGAAGGAGCGTATCGTGAATCCGGACCGCTGAGTCTCCTGCGGAGTTTTTTGTATAGACGCGAGTTGTGGACGGGTAGTCACCGACACGATCGTTGATCCTTACAATTTTGATGGCGACCTCAATGACCTTATCGCCTGTTCGATTGCTGCGATCACTGATTCCTTAGACTATCGCCTTCCTGTTTGGTTGCAGGGCATCCGGCAGCGCACAGGCATATCGGATGAGATTGAGCAGCAGACGGTCTGCCGCCGGATGCCGCCCCAGGTGTTCCGGAATGCGCAGCGTATTGAGAACAATCTGTCCGGCCTCGATGCGATAGCTGCCGGTCAGCAGGCCGGCGGCATACCCGCCGGGGCAGGAGTAGCCGACGGCGAACGCGGCGGCCGCCGTATCATCCGGGGTATCCAGCCCGTCGAACAGCATGTGAGGGATGACCTGGTCGTAGTAATCGTTATCCAGTATGCCGCGGCGCTGCAGCCCGGCGAAGATGGGGTGGTCCTTCGCCACGCACTCCTTGTGATAGAGCCAGTCGTTGAAGGCGTAACAGCGCCCCTTCCGCGCCAGCGGCAGCCAGTAAGTACTGTCATCACCCCGCGCAAAGGCCCGCGGGTCGAGAAACACCGCCGTGCCGCCGCGGGCGACACGTGCCTGCACGGCGCGCCAATCGCGCGGAGTGGAGTTGACGGGGTTGCCGACCAGGATCACCTCGCGCGTTCGGAGCGGGCGCGCGGAGAAGCCGCGGCAGCGAAGGCCTTGCGCGGTCAACCACGCGATCGCCGCTTCGTCCATCCCCCAGACGGTCACCGTTCCTTTCATCGCCGGCCATGCGGCGGCATCCGTCAGGAAAAACGACACCCGGTCACCCAGCGGCGCCCCGCCGTGCTCCAGGCTGGCGGCGAAGGTATACGCGCCGGCCGGGCCGTTCAGCGTTACTTCCTCGCGGAGCACGGGCATCGCCAGCGGACCGAGCTCGCCCGCGGCGGGCGCGGGAATATGCACCTGCGTCTGCCGCTCCCAGGCGATCCCCTCCGGACCGAACACGCGGAAGGTCACCGGATAATCGCCGGGTGGCAGGACATCCTCATTGGCCAGCACCGCTTCCAGCGTGATCGGACGCCCGGCATACCCATGCCAGGGGTCGGCAAACAGGCACCAGCGCAATGGCGCCCACCCGTCCCGCAGCACGTCGCCCATTCCCGGCTTCCATTCCCGCCAGAACGTCCACAGCCCTTCGCCGGTGATGCCGTGATCGAGCATGCCGGTCACGTTGAACCCGCACAGCCGGGGATTGGAGCGCACCAGGTCGAAGTCCAGCCGCCGCTGGCGCACCTGCTGCCGGTAACTGTCGCGGAAGAAATCTTCCAGAAAGGGATACACGCCGGTAAAACCAAGGCGCTCCCAGTCAGCCTGCAGCTTGTCCCGCATCGCGCGGATCAATGCCATGTCCGGCAAATCGGGCCGCGCGCCGGCTTCCTCGAATTTGCGGTATTCGTCCACGGCGTTGAACTGGCTGCCGCTGCCGAACTCCGACAGGAAGACCGGCCTGGTATCATGCCCGAGTGTCCGCAAGAACCGGTAGGTGAGCGGGGGATGCGGGGCGGCCGGATAAGCGTGCGCGTCGCCGGCGTGATGGAAGTATCCGCCGTGATCGGTATCCCAGACGAACTGCTGGCGGGGCATCCCCGGCGCTTCACCGCCCCACTGGTGCTCCCAAACCCGGCTGCCGGGATTGCTCACCGAGCCGATGCCCCAGTCGCAGTCCCAACGCCCGCTGCCCAGCAGCACCAGCCGCGTGTCATCCAGCTCGCGCACGAGCGGCAGCGCGTCCACCGCGTGGCGGAACACCGGATTGTCGCCCGTCTCGTTGAGCAGGCCCCAGATTGTGACGCAGGGATGATTGCGGTCGCGCAGCACCATCTCGCGGATGGAACGGTCGTAACGTTCGGCCATGTGCGGCGAGTCGGCCAGCTCCCACCCGGCCAGAGATTCCTCATAGACCATCAGGCCGATCTCGTCGCAGTAGTCGAGCTGCTCGGGGTAGGCCATGCCGGCGATGAAGCGCACCATGTTGAAGCCGCACGCTTTCGCATACAGCAGGTCGCGACGCATGAAGTCGGGGTCCATTGGTACGATCTGTCCGATGGGAAAGTGGTTGCCCGTGTGCGTGGAGCGAAGGAAGAGCCGCCGGCCGTTGAGGTGGAAAAAGCCGTCGATCACGCGAAAGTCGCGGAAACCCCAGCGAATGGCTTGCTGGTGGACGGACGTTGCACCTTCCCCGCTCCGGATAGCCAGCGTCACCTGTGCCCGATAGAGGAACGGGTCGGCCAGGCTCCATAAATGCGGTTGGGTAATGGACAGCGCCAGCGTATGCACGGAGTTGCCCGGCGCGAAGGTGGCGTCCAGCAGGGCGGATGCCAGCATGTCACCGCTGGAAGCGGGGCCGGCGTCCGCCGCCAGTCTCCCCGCGACGGACCGGGCCGTTGCGTTATGCACGGTCACCGTGAGGAGGATATGCCCGGTCTGTGGATCGGCATGGGCGAAGAGATCGTCCACGCGGATCGCCGGCACGATGGCGAGCTCCACCGGCAGATAGATGCCGCCGGTATTGTAGCATCGCCCGGGCATATAGTGGCTTGCCGTGCATTTATGCCGGTGAGGTGTGTCTTTTAATAGGAAGCCATCAATGGGTGTGTCGGCGGGATTCAGGATGCGCACAGCCAGTAATTGCTCGGAATCCGGGTTAACGGCCTGGGTAATATCCAGGCTGAACGGTGTCTCGCCGCCCTCATGCCCGCCGGCGGGCACGCCGTTCACCCACACTTCAGCCAGGTAATCCACCATGCCGAAGCGCAGCAACACCCGCTCGCCAGCGGCTGCCGCGCGCGGCAGCCGAAAGGTGGTCCAGTACCAGACGACCCCGTGGTAATCCGGGAACACCTGCTGGATAATGCCGGGCACAGGCGCAGACTCGGCCTCCCGGCGGATCGCGGCGAACCAGCGGTCCTCCCGGCCATGATTGTTCGGGTCCCTGGCCGCCTGCCACGGGCCGGTAAGTATGAGAGACGGATTCGCCGTTATACTGGTGAGGCCTTTCGCTGCCGGCATGAAAGGTTCCCTCCTCTACGATCCCGGACGCCGCATTCTCTACAAACACGCCATCTGAATCGCACCCCGTATGGCTGCACGAGCGCCCTCCGCCTGATCCGTGCCATCGATGCACTCGTGTGCAGTCACTATAGCCCGGCTGCCGGACGCTGTCAAGGCATGATAGCTATTGACAGGAGGGGAAGGGAGTGCTAAATTTCACAATGCACACGAGTGCATGTATTCTGTTTGATATCAGAGGTAGGTGCCCCCGGCTTTGTACTTACCTCCTCGAGAGACCGGTCCGTGGATGACGCGGCGCCGGTGAGCACCGCGGGAGGGTGACTGATGAAAGTTCTTGAATCTGAGGCCTTGCGCGTCTCTATCGATGAAACCGATTTGACGGTTGCCGTCATGGATCGACGCACCGGCACCGAGTGGCGGATGCAGCAGGAAGGGCCGGGTGACATCGGGATCAAGGGGCATTGCGGGCCGTGGAAAGGCATGGCGTTTCGTGAAGCGCAGGCGCGCAAATGGGAAGAGGGTGAAAGTGGCGCGGGGACACTGCAATGCACGCTGACCGGATGGGGCTACAGCGCCAATGTCTGGTCGCCGCTCGGTTTTGGCGTTACGGTGAAATTTACGCTCAGAAATGACCGCCTGACGATCAAACTTTCGCCCTATCATCCGGAACAATTCGAGGCCTCCCTCATCGACAGCAACTATCCGCGCGGTTTCCTGTTCCCCCAGGACAGGAAAGGGCAACTGGTATTGCCCTACTGCCAGGGAGTGCTCCTCGATAAAGACGATCCGCTTGAGCTGGATATGAACATCCCCGTCTGGGTCGGCAACGGCTTCCTGATGCCCTGGTTCGGCATGCTGGCAGACAACGGTGATGCCGTGCTGGCCACTACCGAAACTCCGGACGATCTGGGATTCCGCCTGAATACGGAAAAGGACGCCGGGCAGACGATTCATCCGTACTGGCAGGCCTCGCTCGGCGGGCTGAAATACGCTCGCGTTATACACTATACCTTCACCAATAACAGCACGGTGGTCTCCCTGGCGAAGGCGTATCGCAAACATGCCGATGGGCGAGGACAGGGCATCACGCTGGAGTCGAAAGCGCGCAGTTGCCCGAGCGTGGAAAGCCTGCGCGGCGGGCTGATGCTCTGCGTCTGGATGATGTCCGACTTCGCGAATTTCGATGCGCCGGGGCGCGTGATGAGCATGAGCTTCGATGAGGGGCTCTACCACTATACACGCATTGCCGAAGGCGCCGGGATCAAAAAGGCGGTCGCGCATATCGACGGCTGGTGCCGCGGCGGGTACGATTTCAATCATCGCGATACCCTGCCGCCCGATGAGCGACTGGGCGGTTGGGCCGGCATGAAGCGGATGCGAGATGGGATCAAGGCGCTGGGGCATGCCTTTACCCTCCATGATAATTTCGTGGACTACTACGCGCATACGCCGTCGTTCAAGAACGACGACGGCACGCTGGACCTCAGCGGCATGCACTCCGAAAGCACCCAGTGGCTTGGCGGGCGCCAGTACTGGATGTGCTCGAAGCAGTCCGATAAATATGTCCGGCGCAACTATGTCGAAATCCAGGAGCGTCTGGCGCCGGATGGCACTATGATCGACTGCTGGACCATGGGCCACCTTCGGGAGTGCTTCGATCAGCACCATCTCTGCACGCGCGGGCAGGCCCGCGAAGCGTTCAGCATCAGTTACGGCTGGTGCCGGAACCTCGGGTGGCTGCTCAGCGGCGAGGGGGGCACGGACTGGGCAGTGCCGTTCCTCGATTTTGTCGAGTCCATCCAGCCTGAAGCCATTCCGCACGTGCTCAACGGCAAAACCGAAAGGTTCGGCATCGCTTTCCCTCTGTATGAAATCGTCTGGCACGACTGTATCACGGTGTTGGGGCATATTCACCAGGACCGCAAAACCAGAATCGTCGTCAAAGACGGCCTCTATCTTGAGGAAAAAGGCGACATCCGGCTCTGGACCCTGCTCTGGGGCGGCATCCCGTTCCTGCGCCCTGATACGCTGGAAGTAGCGCATAAGCACGATGACTGGCAGGAAGATGTCGAATTCGTCAAAAGCCTGAAGATCATTTCGGAGCTCAGCGAACGCATCGGGTTCCAGGAAATCGTCGATTGGCAACTGCTGGACAGCGATGGGAAACAGCAGCAAGTCACCTACAAAGACGGCACATCCGTGGCGGTCGATTTCCGTGATGTCAGTTACGTGATCAAATTCACGGGTGAAGCAGAGATTCAGGGTGCCTTCGAGGTGTAAAGGCTCGCACCGGACATAACGACCTGTCGTACAAAGGTAAATTGTAACCGTTCACGGGGGGCATAGGCGTCATGTTATGGTAAGCGCCTGGATTTCATGCGCAAATTTCTACCAGCTTTCCGGGGACTGTCCCCGCATCTCATGCCCGGCTGTTAAAGACCAGCACTGCTGCAGGGACTGTCCCCTCCGGCATCCGCTTTCGAATTTAGCCGTGAACAGGAAAGCCAATCGGAAATTGTTCGCAACAGTACTTGTTTTCGTGTCCCAGTCGTCGGGTGCTTGCCCTATCATGACACCTATGGGGCCGGGGGGCGGGTGCCCCCTTGTGGTAAACTGCTGATAGATGGTACCGAAGGAGGCGCGTAATGCGTAGCTTGCGGAATTCGAGGGGACGTTGCCGGTGGGGTTGGCTCGCATGCTTGCTGCTGCTGGGGAGCGTATCGACAGGCCCTGCCTTTGGCGCTGACACAACGCCGGGTGTAACCGTGGCGATCCGCGAAAAGGGACGTCCGGAACAAACCGTGCGTCTCACATCGATTTGCCTGGTTGTTGATGCCGACCCCGGCGAACGACGCGCCGCGGCGGAGCTGGCGCGCTATCTGCAGCAGATGACCGGCACGGCCTTGCCCGTGCGGGAGCTGAATGGCGTTCCGGCGAAGGAAAGCAGCCTGTGGGTGGGCCGGGTGGCTGAGGTAAACGGATGGATCTCCCGCAAGGAGCTCGCGGCCTGTAGCCCGGACGGATTCGTCATCAAACAGGGACCGTATGGCCTGGCGATTGCGGGCGGATCGTCCAGGGGAACGTTGTATGGCGCGTATCGGCTGCTGGAGGACATGGGAGTGCAGTTCTACAGCGGGCGGGTGCCGAACACGCCCGTGCCCGTGCTCCCCTACGCGTTGAAAAAGGATAAGCCGTTCTTCGAGCTGCGGACGCTGTGCACTGAAACCTACGGCAGCGGATCGCTGGACAGCGAGCTGGGCAATCCGCAGCCGCTTGCCGATCAGTCGATCGCGTCGTCGTTATGGTTTGACCACACCCAGGGCTTTTTAGTGCCGCTGAATCGCTACTGGAAGGAGCACCCCGAGTATTACGCGCAGTGCGACTGGCTTACGGCGCTCAGAGCCCAGGATAAAATTCCCGCGGTCAACCGCGTCTGGGTGTGCATGAGCAACCCGCAGGTATGGCAGATCGCCGGAGATACCTTGCTCGATTGGATCAAGCAGCAGCCGGACCGGCGCTTTTTCTCTGTGCAATGCGGCGATTCCCGTGGTAATTATTGCCGCTGCGCCAATTGCCAGGCGGTCGGGAATGTCTCGGATAACCTGCTGGCCTTCACGAACGCGCTGGCCAAACGGGTCAAGGTACAGTATCCGGATAAATATCTGCTGATCTTTGCCTATCAGGACACGCTCGCGCCGCCCCTGAAGGTGAAGCCGGACGCCAACGTGATCGTGCTGTATGCGCCTTATCAGCGGCCTGATATCCAGTCCCGCATCCACTCGTTTCTCTCCGGCCCCATGAATCACCTGGCCCGCGAGGGCTTCGATCGGTGGTACAAAGTGGCGCCGCGGAATATGGGCACCTATGAATACAATTTTTCGGTCTACCTGCCGGCGCTGGATAAAATGATCACGCAGATCAAGGAATACGCAAAGCGGGGCATGCACGGCATCTTTTACTGCGGCAACACCTCGATGATGTCGGAGCTGTTCCTGTATATGAACGCCAAACTGTTGTGGGATCCGTTCCAGGATGACCGCAAGCTGATCCGGGAGTTCTGCGACGGCTTTTACGGCAAGGCGGGTCCGACCATGACTGAGCTGGTGGCCTTGATCCGGGCGCAGGTGCGCAAGCCCGGCGTCGCGTTCCCGCCGGGGACGGATGAGGGGATGACCCTTGAGACGGCGCAGAAATGGGCGCGCGAATCATCCTTCGGCAAGGCGTTTTACACGCCCGAGTTCTGCCGCCAGGCGTCGGCTTTGCTGGCGCAGGCGGAGCAGGCGGTTCGGAACGAGCCGGTGGAACTGCAGCGGGTGCGCACAGTGCGCGGCCAGTTGGTGGGATTGCCCGCGCCGGAGGAAACCGGGGCTGCTCTGAAAGACGAGTGATAGGTCCGGCCAAGAAGCCCCCTTTCGGAGTGCGGTGGCCGCAGACGATTTACCCGGATAAAATCGGGCCGCTTTCACTGTGCGTAAGGTAACATCATAGCCTCACGTTGCTCAACCCGATGCAAGCGGCAACCAGATAATTTGGGGAACGATAAGGAACGATAAGAAAACGATCACCGCGAATACGCCAGGAAATGAGGACAAATATCGATTACTCCAAGCCCCTGAAGTATCATGCTCATGCTCGAAGAACGATCCGGGGGGAACCTTCGCCTCTACGCGCCGCCTGGGATTGCCCCGGCCCTGCAGGCAAAGTGCCAGTTCCCGCCTTATTCGCTTGTTTCCGGTACCTTAGGGGCTGTCCCCGTATCTATGCATGATTGCGGTTTCTATGCGCGGGGACAGCCCCTTAGGTACCGCGGATGAGCGTGAGATCCGTATCCCGGCACTTGTTTTACTGGGCTGGGACAGTCCCTGAGCTTGCCATCCACCTCCCGGCGCCCGTTATCGCGATCGAATCGCCTGCCGCTTACGCTAACTTGACGTATATGCCGCCTCGCTTCATCCCCATCTTAACGATAATTTAATCTCTCTCCTCTCAAATACATGTTTAATAGGGATGATATTTGGGTACAGCTGATATAACGATATTTCGTCTTCCGGAGCTTTTCCCGCTCGCCTCGCCGCCGATGCGCCCGTCGCCAAGCCGGGGATTTTGCGGAAAGGACCCTGTTTACTCCGCAACACACCGCAAATCACCGCAACAGATAACGACCGTTAAGTATGAAGAAGAGAACAGTGCTTCAGTGTTTCATGTGAAACATGCCCCAGATCCCCGTAGAAGGTTACCATACCTTATCGGCGTTACGGTTCGAGGAGCTGCGAGGTGAGTTGAGGAGACGGCGACTTGCCCGGCAGTTTCAACCGCTGCAGCGCCTGCGCCTTGAAAAGGCACCACACGCGCTTCCCGGGCGCTAACTGCAGATCTTCCAGCGTCTGGCGCGTGACGTCTGCCAGCAGGTGAATCCCGACGTAGACGACACAGAGGATGCGCTCGTCGGTCTGCACGATCCGCACCACTTCGCCGGGAAGCTGGTTTTGAATCGAGATGTTGCCGATCCGCTCCAACGCCAGCGCGATGTCTTCCGGGCGCAGGGTGACATCAACCTCGGTGTCTTCCGCGGCGTCGCTGCTGTAGGGGGCCGTGATTGTCCCGGCTTCCGACTCGTCGGCGATGGTCAGCAGGCTGATGCCGTGGTCCGGGTAATGCGCCACCGGACGCAGCCGGAACACGTTCAGCAGGCCGGCGGTGCGCAGGATGCGCAGGGCTTGCGTGTCCTGCACAAGGTCGAGATAGCGGCCATAATTGACGATGCCGCCGTGATTGAGCACCACCAGATGGTCCGTCAAGTGGAGGATTTCGTCCAGGTTATGGCTGACGATCAGCAACGGCACGCCGAGTGCCTGATGGATTTTTCGCAGATACGGCAAGATCTGCGCCTTCAGGCGCAGGTCCAGCGCGGAAAGCGGTTCATCGAGCAGCAACAGCCGCGGGGACGTGAGCAGGGCGCGCCCCAGCGCCACGCGCTGGCATTCCCCGCCCGACAGGTGATAGACCGGACGGTGCAGCAGGGGCTCAATCTCCAGCAGGTTCACGACTTCGTCGAAATGGATGCGCCGCGCGCCGACCGGCAGCAGGCGCTCGCTGTATCGCAGATTACCCTCGACATTCAGGTGGGGAAACAGGCGCCCGTCCTGAAACACCACGCCGACTCGCCGTTTGTGGGGAGGAACGCAGACGCGCGACGCGCTGTCATAGAGCACGTCGCCATCCAGCACGATGCGGCCTGCCCGCGGACGCACGAGGCCGGAAATGGTGTGCAGTAAGGTCGTCTTGCCGGCGCCGGATGGGCCGAAGATGCCCACCGCATTTTCCTGGAGGCTCACTTCAACCGCGAGTTCGAATCCCGGGCGTGTTAACGTGACATGCAAATCCAGTTTCACCGCTCAACCCCCACCATCCGCCGCACGTGTCGTGCCAGTACTTCCGACAAGGCCAGCGCGCCATAGGAGACCAGTATGGCGATGACCACCAGGCGGATGGCCCCGCCCTCGCCTTCCGGTCGCTGCAGCATCGAATACAACGCCAGGGGCAGTGTCCGGGTTTCGCCCAGGATATTGCCCGCCAGGATGATGGTGGCGCCGAATTCGCCCAGGCTGCGAGCAAAGGCCAATACCATGCCGGCGACGATACCCGGCAGTGCCAGGGGGAGGGTGAGCGTCAGAAAGGTCCAGAGCCGGCTGGCTCCCAGCGTTTGGGCGGCTTCTTCCAGACGGTGATCGACCAGTTCGAAGGACATCCGCGCCGAACGCAGCATCAGCGGAAAAGCAACGACGGCCGAGGCCAGGACGGCCGCCTTCCAGGTGAAAATTATTTGAATGCCCCAGGTCCGGTCGAGCCACGCGCCGATGGGACCGTGCGTACCGAGCAACAGCAACAGCAGATAGCCGACCGCCACCGGCGGCAGCACCAGCGGAACGTGCAGCAGGATATCCAGCAGACTCTTGCCGAAGAATTGCTTGCGCGCCAGCAACCAGGCGAACAGGATGCCCGGCAGCGCAACGACCACCGAGCACCATAACGCCACGATGAGCGACAGCCGCAAGGCCGACCATTCTTCTGGAGTGAGTCCGATAATCATGTGTTCTTTGGCGGCATCACCGTGAAGCCGTATTTCGTAAAGATCGCGACGGCCTCTGGACCGGTCAGGTAGGCCAAAAAGGAGGATGCGGCCGGGGACGAAAGCTTCCCCAGCGCGGCGGGATAACAGACCGGCGTATGCGTCTCCGCGGGAAACTCGCCGATAATCGTCACGCGCTTCGACAGCTTCGCGTCGCTGGCATACACGATCCCGGCGGCGACTTCCCCCTGCTCGACGACCGTGAGGGCAGCCCGCACGTCTACGCACGACAGCACGCGCTGCTGAATGCCGTCATACCAGTGCAGGGAGATCAACGCCTGCTTCGCGTATCGCCCGGCCGGCACCGAATCCGGATCGCCCACCGCCAGCCGCCCGTGCAGCGCGTGGGCGAAATCGAACGAGCGGTCCATCTTCACCGTAAAGGATTTCCCCGTCGGCGCGATCAGCACCAGCGTGTTGGCGAGTAAATTTCGCCGGCTGCCCGGCACGATCAGGTTATGTGCCGCCGCGTAGTCCATCCATTTCTCATCGGCTGACAGGAACACATCGGCCTTCGCCCCCGCCGCCATCTGCTGGGCCAGCGTGCCGGACGATGCGAAGTTGAGCCGGAAATGCACCGGATGCGTCCGCGCATAAGCCTGCGTAATCTCCTGCAGCGCATCGATGGTGCTCGCGGCCGCGAACACGGTGAGCGTCGTGCCCGGCGCCTGCCCGGACCCCTTCCGGGAGACACAGGAGGAGAGGAGCAATGCGCCGCTCCCTCCAAGGAGAATGATCAGCAGCATCCAGGCCTGGTGTGAAAATCGTGTGTTCATGACGCCTTATGAATCTCCGACGGTTGTGAAATGATCGCCTGTATCAGCATTAATCGCGTTTGATCGTCTCCTGTCCGAGTGTCAGCAGACAGTCGATCGCCTGCCGGTAATTTCCAAGTGTGATGAGCCAGCTCAGCAGGCACTCGTCTCCCTTCGGCGTCAGTGTATATAGACGTTTGGCAGGTCCCTTCTCCGCCAGCATCCATTCCGCGGCGATCAGGCCCTCTCCCGCCATCTGCTTCAAGCAGCGATACACCCCGGCGGCATTGGGTTGATCGCAGCCGCAGATCGGCATCTCCGCGAGCCGCTGCAGAATGCGGTAGCCATACTGCCTTTCCTCCGCCAGCAAAAACAGAATGGCGGGGCGGAGCAATTTTTCCAGGTTCTTCCCTTCGCAGGGGCATCCGCCGCGCGCGAGTGTCATCGATGCGGGCGTGTCGGTCATGTCGTATTCTCCCATGCCATTCTAGCGGAGATGCGCACTGCTGGCAATTCCGTCCGGCGTTTCGCGCCCGGCATCTCTTACTCTTGCTCTCATCTCTTGCTCTGAAGGATTGCCTGGGTGCGAGCAGGCTTTTCGAGCATGAGCACGAGCACGAGATGAGAGCAACTGTAAGAAAGGTGCTATACCACCTCCGTATACCGGTGCACCGGCTGCGGCCTGCCGGGGCTCAAGCTGTTCAGCGCGGCCAGGTGGACGGTAATCGCGGTCTCGGCGGCTTCCTGCATGCTCTCCTCGATGATGGCGCGCAGGATATCCGGCGCCATCTCGGCGCGCACGTTGATGGTGATCTCCACCGCGCGGGAGTCCGCCGGCAGCGCGCCCTGGATGGCGGGCAGATCCTGCGAGCGAGTGAGGTTGGCCGCCAGATGGTTGCGTCCGGTGGCCAGCAGGAGCTTGGCGTGGGCGATCTCCCCGGCGCGTGCCTGTATGCGCCGCTGCACCACCTGCAGCAGTCGCCGGCTGAATGCGTCCCAATCCACGGTGGTGCTGGTGGTCAGACTCGCGGTCGCATTCACCCAACCGAGCACGGCTTCCCCCTCGGCATAAGTGTCGTAATCGATATCGAGAATATGCTGCCCCGCCGGACGACCGGCCAGCACGGCGGCGAGCCACGCCTCTACGCCTTCGCCGGTCAGCGCGGAGATGCAGTGGAGCTCCGTCTCCGGAAAACGTTCGGCCACCCGGGCGCGCAGTTCGTCGAGCTCCTCGGGCGCAAGCAGGTCGGTCTTGTTCAACACGATGAGATCCGCCTCTTCGAGCTGCTTGCGCAGGATATAGCGCGCGCTGGCATGCAGCGGGCTGCGCAGGCGCGGTTCGAGTGCTTCTTCCAGCCGGCGCGGATCGACGAGCACGGAGAAGGGCGCGATATGGAACCGGTCGCCATAGTGCTCCTTCAGCGGCTGCAAGACCGTGGCCGAAAGATCGGTGCAGCTCCCCACCGGCTCGCTGAAGATCACCTCCGGATCCATCTCCGCCATCAACTGGTCGGCGACGGCGATCAAATCGCCGAAACGGCAGCAAAAGCAGCCGCCGGCGATCTCCTTCACCGCCGTGCCGGCGCGCGCCAGCAGCTTGGTATCCACCAGTTCGGGCGCCTGATCGTTGGTGATCAAACCCACGCGCTGCCCGCGCGCGGCCAGGCGGCGCGCGGCCTGCCCGAGCAGGGTCGTCTTGCCCGCTCCCAAAAATCCGCCCACCAGGACGAGATGCGGCTTGGTTGACATGGGATGTTCTCCTTGCAAAATTGGCGGAATCGTGGATGGCGCATCCACGGTGGCTGCCGGCATCGCGGGGTGCAGCAGCCACTGATAGACCGCCCCGCCGGCACAGGCGCCGAGGATGGGTCCCAGGATATAAACCGTGAAAAAGCCGCCCCGTGCGCCGGGAATCGCAATGCTCCCCCAGCCGGCCAACCAGGCGAACAGGCGCGGCCCAAAATCGCGAGCGGGATTCAGCCCGGCCTGCGTGAGCGGTGCGATGATCGAAATGATGATCGCCACCGCCAGGCCGATCATCAGCGCGGCCAGCCCGCCCTGCGGGCGCCCGGGATTCCGGGTATCGGTGACGGCAAACACAAAGAAGGCCAGCAACGCCGTGCCGAAGGCCTCGGCCCCGAGCGCCAGCGCCGGGCTGACCAGCGCCATCGCCTGGGCGCCCGTGCCGAACAGCGCGGGGTTGGGAAAATATTCGCCGTAGACCATCGCGGACAGCTCGCTGCCGGGCATCCCGCGCACGATGCCTTTCGTCAGCTCGAACTGGTGAATGCTATTATGAAAGAGCAGGTACAGCGTGGCCGCCCCCAGGAATGCGCCGATCAACTGGGCCAGGATATACGGTCCAACCTTGCGCAGCGGGAAACGGCGGTAGGCGGCAAAGGCAATGGTGATCGCCGGATTGATGTGCGCGCCGCTGATGGCCCCGGTGGCGTAAATGGCCAGCGCGATGGCCACGCCCCACACGACGGCCACTTGCCAGAGACCCTGCAGCGCCATGGTCAGCACCGCGGTATGGACAGCGCCCACGCCGAAAATAACCAGGATGAACGTTCCGAGGCATTCGGCGCGGCATTCGCGCCAGAGCGACGTTGACCTCTGCACGGCTCGACCTCTTCCGCAGCAAGCCCTCGGGGGCATAGACGTCCTTACACCAAGCGCATACTCATTTCATACTTATTTCATGCTCGTGCTCATGCTCGAAAAGCCTGCTCGAACTAATGTAAGCTTCAGAGACGATGAACCAACAGGCTTGCCTGGGCACGAGCAGGCTTTTCGAGTATGAGCATGAGCATGAAATGACCATACGCTTGCCGTAAGATGACGCCCATGGCCCTTTGGTCCTGCCTCCGCTGTTAAAGCGTGCCTGATTGGGAGAGGGAATCCATGTCTCTCTGTCAGGTAGTATACTTGGTAGAATATTATACCGGAGATGCTAATCTGTCAAGGCAGTTAGTTTATCTGGTAGACTGAAAGAGGATGATTTGCTATGATAAAATATCAGGTGGATCGCAGACCGGAGAACGTCGCATCCGCAATCGAGATGGAGGTAAGCGCACCGTGGTCCTATGCAACAGGGTGGCGCCATGCTGACAGCAGAGCAGTCATTTTCTCGCGCATCGAGCTTGCGAAGAATCGTCATCGCCACCGCGCTGATGCTGCTTGCCCTCGTGGCCTGGTGGCTGATTTATCGCCGGCTGGCCTGGTTCTCCGAGTGGTACACCTACGTGGTGCTGCGCTATCCCCACACCGCCGGCGACGTGCGCGCGTTGCCCAACGGGTGTTGCGGCACCGTCGAAATCGCGCCCGGCGAGATAACCGCCGGCGTGCGCACGGGACGTGCTATCGCCTTCCTGCTCTTCCAGATTCCGCATACGCTCATGCTCCTCAGCCTGGTCGTCTTTCTCATGGGCATCGTGCGGTCATTCTTCACCGTCACAAACACGCGCCGGTTCCTCGCCGGACGCGGCGCCATGCTGGGCATCCCGCTGGCCGCGCTGCTGGGCGTGGTGACGCCCTTCTGCTCCTGCTCGGCGGTGCCGTTGTTCATCGGCTTCGTCACCGCCGGGGTGCCGCTGGCCATCACCTTCACCTTCCTCACCGCCGCGCCGCTGGTGAACGAGATCGCGCTCGCTCTGCTCATAGATCAATTCGGTTGGCGCATCGCCGGCTTGTATCTCGGCGTCGGCCTGCTGATCGCGTTGCTCACTGGCTGGATCATCGGCCGCCTGCGGATGGAGCGCTACCTGGAAGACTGGGTGCGCGAAATCGAGGCAACGACGGACGCCGTTCCGGACGAGCACCTCGGCTGGATCGACCGCATCCATGCCGGTCTGCAGGCCTGGCGGGAGATTCTGGGGCGGGTGTGGCTGTACGTGCTGATCGGTATTGTGGCGGGCGCCTTCATCCACGTCTACGTGTCGCAGGACCAGTTAATCGCGCTGCTCGGTAAGCAGCACTGGTGGTCGGTGCCGCTGGCCGCGGTTATCGGCGTGCCGATTTACTCCAATCCCGCCGGCGTCCTGCCCGTCGTCGATGCGCTGTTGCACAAAGGCGTCCCCATGGGCACCGTGCTCGCCTTCATGATGGCAGTGACCGCCCTCTCGCTGCCCGAATTCATCATCCTCCGCCGCGTCGTCAAACTCCGGCTCATCTTCGTCTTCGCCGGCATCGTCACCCTCGGCATCATCGTGGTAGGAGTGCTATTCAACTTGCTGACGTAATCGGTATGCCACCTTTCTTGCTCTGGCTCTAAAAGCCTCCCCGCACCCCCGCAAACCTCGCGGATAACCTTATTCGTGAAGCTTGCTTGGAGGGGGAAGGCTTTTTCAGAGCAAGAGCAAGAAATGCCGTGCGCTAACCGTTCAGGACGCCTGTGCTCCTCTCCGCTATTAATCTCCGCATACCGGACACGCCGGATTCCGCGCGATGGCCACCTTATGAAACCGCATCTCCCGTAAATCCATCACCAGCAGCGTCCCGGCCAGCGGCGTACCGATGCCGGTGATGAGCTTGATCGCTTCCATCGCCGCCAGGCAGCCGACCGTGCCCGAGACGGCGCCGAAGACGGGGAATTCACGCTGCCAGGCGGGCGGGTCCTCGGGATACAAGCAATTGAGGCAGGGGGTTTGCCCGGGGATGATCGTGGTGATCTGCGCTTCCAGCTCGTACATCGCGCACTCGATCAGCGGCTTGTCCTGCCGAACGGCCTCGCGGTTCATGGCGAAGCGCTCGGAAAACAACGGCGCACAGTCGATAACCAGGTCTGCCTGTCCAACCAGATCGGCGGCGTTGCCCTCATGCACCTGCTCCGGCACCGCGACGATCTCGGCAAAGGGATTCAACTCCCGCAAACGCCGGGCTACACTATCGATACGGGGCTTTCCCACCCAGTCGTAGGTCATGAGCAGCTGCCGGTTCAGGTCGGAGAGTTTTACGTTGCCACCGTGGGCGAGGATGAACCGTCCCACACCCGCCGCGGCCAGCTCATAAGCGACGACGCCGCCCAGGCCGCCCAGGCGCGAAATCATCACCGTCGCGCCTTTAAGCTTTTCCTGTCCTTCTTCTCCGACACCCGGCACCCACATCTGCCATTCGTATGTCGCGCGCTCGGTATCGTTCAATGGTTGCCGATGAATCTGCATCGTGTTACCCCCCGGCCACCGGCGACAGGATCAGCAGGCGCGCGCCGTCATGCAGCGCCCCATACTGCTCCTCGCGCAGTTGATAATCGTCCATGATGATCGGAATACTCGGCCTGAGCCGTCCTTCCGGGGTGAATAGAAAGTCACGGAAACGTTCTCCGTAGCGTGCCGCGAGCTCGTTCAGTAAACCGGGTATGGTGGTGTTCGGTGCAATCTCCAGTGTTTCCACGCGTTCCCCGGTCAAGCGTTGCAATTGACCGAAATACTCAACAGTAATCGTAATCGCCATCCCCTTCCCCCATGAAATGCCAGTAATACTGCCCACGCTGCCCGAACGCCCGGCCGACAGGTTGGAAAGCGCCTGCATATCGACATTCTAAAGGAGTTTATCCTTATTGGTCAAATCAGGTATACTGTCAGTCAGAATTATCTTGTAACCGGAATCCGATCTCATACTCATACTCTGACTCTCACTCTGACTCTGACTCAATTCATTCAGAATAAGTGTAGCAGGTTGTCACGATGAACCTTGGATTGATGTGTATGCGTCCAGTCCGGTGGTTGAATAGGCAGAGCTCCCCTGCCGACTCAACCACCGGACCGAGCGCTATAATATGTTGGCAAGATACATCGTGATCCGGTACGAGTCGGAGTCAGAGTCTGAGTATTTCATACTCGCTGAATTTCTCAACAGCTTGTCGAGAAAAAGGCTGTTTTATGACACATTATGACACATTATGACACATCGGAAGGCATTCATCATGTCTGCTGGGTCTCCGTGTCCCTGTGGCTTCGTCTCCATCGGGTTCCGGCTGTGCTGGATTATGAGTCGGAGTATGAGTAAGAGATAGAGTATGAGATCGGATTCCGAGAACGCTTTGCAGGGGTAGCCATGCCGTTGTCCATTGATGATGAATATCGTTATAGCCGCCATCTGGTACTGCCCGGCGTGGGGATGGCAGGTCAGGAGCGTTTGAAGCGCGCCCGCGTACTGATTGTGGGCGCGGGGGGGCTCGGGTCGCCGGTCGCGCTCTACCTGGCTGCGGCCGGCGTAGGAACCATTGGCATTGCCGACGCTGATGTCGTAGATGTCAGCAATCTGCAGCGCCAGATCCTGCACCGGACCGCCGACGCCGGGCGCCTGAAGGTGGAGTCCGCCGCGGAAACGCTCCGCGCGCTCAACCCGCTGGTGACGGTGCAGCCCATTCCGCAGCGCATCGTGGCCGCCAACGCGCGGGAGTTGCTCGCCGGATACGACGTGGTGGTGGACGGCACCGATAATTTCCCCACGCGCTACCTGCTCAACGATGCCTGCGCGCTGCTGGGGGTGCCGCTGGTCTTCGGGAGCATCTTCCGCTTTGAGGGGCAAGCCGCGGTATTCGACGCGCGCCGCGGGCCGTGCTATCGCTGCCTGTTTCCCGAACCGCCGCCCCCGGAGAGCGTGCCCTCCTGCGCCGAAGGCGGCGTACTCGGTGTGCTGCCGGGCATGATCGGCGCTTTCCAGGCGAATGAGACGCTGAAGCTGCTGCTGGACGTGGGCGAGCCGTATATCGGGCGGCTGCTGATGCTCGATGCGCTCTCGGGACAGTTCCGTTCGCTCACCATCACGAAGTATGCCGGCTGCCCGCTGTGCGGAGAGGCGCCGACGATCACTGCGCTGGCCGACCTGGAGGAATACTGCACCATCGAAGAGGCCGGCGGCGACTGGGAGATGCTCCCGGAGGAATTGCACGCGCGGCTCTGCGCGGGCGCCGTGCGCCTGGTGGATGTGCGGGAGTCCTGGGAGCACGAGGAAGACCCCGGCTTCCCCGGCGCCGGCAACTTGCCGTACCCGGTGTTTGCCCGCCGCATGACCGAGCTGGATTCGGCGGAAGAAACCGTACTCTTTTGCTCCGCCGGCGCGCGCAGCTGGCAGGCCGCCGCGCTGCTGCGCCGGGCCGGCTTCACCCGCGCCTGGAGCCTGCGTGGAGGCTTGCACGCCTACCGCGCGTGGCGAGTAACCTCGCGCGAGTGATCCGTAGTGTTACCGTTCAGGGTACACCATGAGCCAGACGGCAGATAGGCGACTCTCAGTCTGGAAGGATGCGGGAGCCCCGCCGATGATAGGTCAGCCGGTACGTAGTAAGCCACGCAGCCGCAGCGGAGTGGCGTCGTTGATAGGAAAGCTCACCTAAATACGGACGCCACTCCGCTGCGGCTGCGTGGCTCCTATGAAAATAGAATGGTATGAACGGTATGATAGGCATTCCGCCTACCACTCATTTTCATGCCCATGGGTGAACCATATGGTTCATCGGTAA
>Ga0172368_10002512_pt1 | contig 23261 bp, 20 predicted proteins | sample Lak11m_FD_114540 | JGI IMG/M metagenome (GOLD analysis project Ga0172368, IMG submission 114540) | Freshwater microbial communities from Kabuno Bay, South-Kivu, Congo - kab_022012_11m | ecosystem: Environmental > Aquatic > Freshwater > Lake | place: Democratic Republic of the Congo: South-Kivu...
CCTCGGTCTGGGCCAGCCCGGCCATGATCGCCGCGTGCTGGCCGAAGTTGGTGGCGAGATCCACGATCTTGACGAGAGCGCGGTCGGGCGCAAATCCGCGCAGCAGGCTCAGGGAGTCGTCAGTGCTGCCGTCATTGACGATTATGAATTTTTCGAGGCAAATGCCCTGCTTTGCAAGTGCCTTTGCCTGTGCGGAAGTCCGCTCCAAAAGCTCCTCCAGGGTGCTTTTCGCATTGTAGGCTGGGCAATAGATTATCACGCGCCACTTGTCCATGCAAAGACATCTGAGCAAAACTTTAAAACAATCAACAGAGGCAATGCATTGATGGCAAAACTATCTTTCCTTGTTGTGGGCTGCGGCTCGATTGGCAGGCGGCACATGCGAAACCTGCTTTCCCTTGGGCACATCGTGCTGGCTACCGATGTTTCCGACGAAGGGCGCAAAGCAGCCGAGTCCGAGCTTAAAGTGCCAACTTTCTCGTCCCTTGAAGCAGGGCTTGCCCAAAAGCCGAATGCAGTGCTGGTATGCACCCCACCTTCCACGCATCTTGTGCTGGCCAGGCAGGCGCTTGAGTCAGGCTGCCATGCTTTCATAGAAAAGCCGGTTTCTGATTCGCTGTCAGGTGTAGCAGCGTTAGCCGCACTTGCAAAGAGGAAGAAATTGGCATTGCAGGTGGGCTACAATTTGCGCTTTGCCCCGGGCCTTGCCAAGATGAAAGAGGTTCTGCAGTCAGGCGAATTTGGAAAGCCGCTTTATGTGCAGATAACGATAGCGCAGTATCTTCCCTACTGGCGCCCCGGGACCGATTACCGCAAGGGCTACACTGGCAAGAAAAAATACGGCGGAGGGATAATACTTGAAGCCAGCCACGAGCTGGACTACGCCTGCTGGCTGCTGGGAAAGCCCCTCAAGCTTTCCTGCCACGCACGGAAAGTCAGCAGCCTGGAAGTGGACACTGAGGACACAGCTGACGTGCTGATTGATTTCGATTCTGGCGCTACTGGCAATATACACATGGATTTCGTGCGCCAGGACTATGCTCGAAGCTGCGAGCTGGTCTGCGAAAAAGGCACGCTGGTGTGGAGGCTGGAATGGAAATCGGGCAGGAACACGCTGGAGGCGCGCACCTTCGACCCTGCAAAGCCAGAGAAGATAAGCTCCGAGCTTCTTGTGGATGTTCCCTGGGACATAAATGACACTTACGTTGAGGAGATGAAAGCATTCGCACAGGCGATTTTGGGCAAGCCAGGCAGGCGGGCAGCAGATATTGAAGAGGGCAGGCTTTCGCTTCTGCTCGCCCTTAAATCTCTGGAATCATCCGAAAAACAGCGGGCAGTGAAGCTATGAGCGCGGCAATCATCATCCAGGCGCGCATGGGCTCCACCCGCCTTCCTGGAAAATCTCTGATGGACATAGGCGGCAAGCCGCTGATTTGGCATGTGGTAGAGCGGGCTAAAAAATCCAAGCTGGCGCAGCAGGTGGTGCTTGCCACGACTGTTGATAGAAAGGACGACTTGCTTGCTGAATTTGCCAAGAAAAACCCCATTGCGCTTTTCCGGGGCGACCTTGACGATGTGCTGGACAGGTATTACCAGGCTGCAAAATCAACTGGCGCTTCGATAATTGTACGGATAACTGGAGACTCCCCGCTCGTAGACCCGCAGCTCATAGACGAGGCAATACGGACTCTGCAGAAGGGCGGCTATGACTATGTCTCAAACGGCAAGCAGCCCTGGATGGACGGCTTCGACGTGGAGGCATTCACATTTGCCGCACTTGAGCAAGCCTGGAAGGAGGCAAAAATGGCCTCCGAGCGCGAGCACGTCACGCCTTACATAAGAAACAGCGGCAAGTTCCGCGTTTTCTACCTGGAAAACGACCCGCGGCTGGACGGCGTGCAGTGCAGCGTGGATCGGGAAAAGGACCTGGAGCTTGTTCGGGAAATCTATAGGCGCATGAAAGCAAAGGGGCTGAGCCACGATTTTTCCTACAAGGATGTGATTGCCCTTTTCGAGTCCGAACCTGCGCTTCTCAAGATAAATGCGGGCAGCGTGGTGAACGAGGGCTACGCCAAGTCCTTGCGAGAGGACAAAAAAGTCAAATGATCAGGTCAGCCGCTGGAAGCCCGAGTGCGCAACCGGCCCCTTTAGGAGCTTTTCCACTTTCTTTTCCTGCACTGCATTTGCAATCAGCCTGAAAACTTTGTCTGCCGCCTCGCCGTATTTTTGCAGATGCTCTTCCTGGTGCGCATATGAAACATACAGCCCGCGGCTTGCCAAAAAGCCGCGCGAGAGCATCTCCTGCGTGAATAGCGTGGCAATTGCCTGCTTGTTTCCGTATTCCGCTGGAGCTGCGGCTCCACAGTCTCTCGCCTTGCTTTGCTCAGCGAGATCAAAGTCAAAGTGCATTATCGGCAGGAAGCCGAAGTCCACGTGCAACTTCAAGCCAGCTTCCTTGCCAAGCGACTCCCAAAGTTTCCCAGCCTTCTCGCCGATTTTCACGATATGAGAAGGCACTTTCTTTTCCTCAAGCTTCTTTATTGTGGCAAGAGCTGCTGTCGGGCCAATGCCCTCAGTCCAATAGGTGCTGGAGATGAAGCTCTGCTGCGCGGCGTCCATGATCTCGCTTTTTCCTACGACCGCGCCCATGGGGTAGCCGTTGCTCATTGCCTTGCCATATGCCACGATGTCCGGCTCCACCCCGAATTTCGGGTAAACGCCGCCAATCGTCATCCTCCACGCGGAAGTTATCTCGTCAAATATAAGCACGGCTCCGGTTTCATTGGCAATCTTGCGGACTTTGTGCAAGAAGCCGTTTTCCGGCGGCTGGCTCCGCAGGGGTTCAACAACAATTACCCCCAGGTCCTTGTTCTTTTCGGCAATTGCCTCCAGCTCCTCTATCCTGTTGTAGTGGAACGGAAGGGCCGTCCCGGAAAGCGCCGAGGGCACGCCGTTTGGCTCCAGGCCCGAGAGCAGGTGGTCATTGAGGCCGTTCTTGTCCTTGAGGTTGGTGGCAAGGTACCAGTCCTGCCAGCCGTGGTAGCCGCAGAAAGCTATCTTGTCTTTTTTGCTGTGCGCGCGGGCAATTCGGACTGCCACGCCCATGGTCTCCCCGCCCGTCCTTGCAAAGCGCACCATGCCCGCGAATTTGTTCAGGGAAAGCAGTTTTTCGGCAAGCTCGACTTCCTCCGGGCAGTTGAGCGTTGCCATGCTGCCGTTGTCAATGCGCGACTTTACTGCCTTGTTGACGTCCTCATCCGCGTAGCCGAGTATGCAGGCGCCTATTCCCATTATGCACATGTCCGTGTATTGCCGGTTTTCCAGGTCCCATATCTGGCAGCCTTTAGCCTTGGAGTAATACGAGGGCCATTGGTCCGGGAGGAACATTTCGGAGCGCTTGGACAGCAGCTGGCTTCCGCCAGGGATGATTTTCTTCGCTTTCTTCCAGAGTTCTAGGCCTTTGTCCACAAAACCACCACGTTGCAAAATCATCTGCCTGCGCTGCCGTTTTTCATGCCTGTTTTGGCAAGCCTGCACAATTCTCCGACGGTGCGCTCGCTTGATTTTCCGTCAAGCTTGCCGCAGTACGATTCAAGCTCATCGGTGCCAAGCGAATGCCCGTCCATGCAGCCCGGCTCATTGTTGATGATAGACAATACGGCATCTTTTACCTCTTTCGCATTCCTGTATGAGTTGATGTCGCCCTTGCCTTGGAAAATCGGCGCGTCTGCCACGAAGCGGGAGCCATTGTAAAATACGGTCGGCTTCCCCAGTATCAGCGATTCGAAAAGCACCGTGGTCAGCGGGCACACTACGATGTCCGACTCCTGCATGCACTTCAATATTTCCCTTTCGCGCACGAGACTAATGTTTTTTCCAAACGGTTCCACCAGTTCCTTGTAGTACTCCAGTGATTCGCTTGGGTGCAACTTCACCGTCACGGTTATGTCTAGGCCTGAAAGTTCCTGCAGCAGCCCGCGGATATAATTTTCCGGTTCCTCATCGGATGCGTATACGCATGACACCACTTTGGGGTTTGAAAGCACAAGCACTGATTTTTTGCCCGGAGTTCTTTCCTTGGGCTTTGCGAGCGGGATGGAGTCGAATTTCGGGTTTCCGGCCTTCAGGAGATGGTAGCTGCGGTTGCTCCTCACCCCCTCAAACCTATCCTGCAGCCAGTCGCCCCATACGAACAGGTTGTCTGCAAGGGTATTGTCCCGGTCATTGAATTGGTGCGTGCAGGGGAATCCATGGAGCATTATGGCGCTTGGGATGCCGCATATCCTTGCCGCCTGCAGCAGCAGGCATTCGCGCGGCGGCACGTCGAACGGGAGGGCAACCAGGCCGATTTTCTCCTTTTTGAGGGATTGCGCGTACGCATCCAGTTCCCGTGCATATTTTGGGAGGTTCTCTCTCACTGCGCAGTCTATGTCTCCCTCGAATAATTTGTATATGTCAATGCCTTCAAACGCGTATTTTTCCGAATAGTTTTTCTCGAGCCTGATTCTGTTCCACGCCTGGATGATTTTCTGCGCGCCTTGCCCTGTTTCGGCAGGCTTGGCATCAATGCCGAATATTCCTGGCAGCGAAAGCAGGATTTCCTTTTTGGAGAATACTGCGCTTGAGGGGGAGAGCAGCACCAGGTCGAATGGCTGGGTTTTCGACCATTCCAGCAAAACATTGTTAAGGGAGAAATATGGTCCATACAGCACTCGCGGCTTTCCGGCCCGCAATGCCTGGCCAATCCTTCCCGCCAGCCGGTACCCTGCTGTAAAAAGCGACTTCAGCGGCCCTGCACGGTCCAGCTTCCAGCCTGAAAGCGTGCCGCCCAATACGCCTGCATTCCCATCCTTTCCGTTTTCCCCAAACTCCAACAGTTTTGCGCTTGGATTTTCCTTTTTCAGGGCAGCCTCCAGCATCGCTTTTTTCCAGCTTTCCAGGCTTTTTTCAAAATAAACAGTTTCTGGTCCGTTGCTTTCAACCAGGCACAGCGCGGCTGAGAGGAACTTGAGCTTTGGGACAAAGACGCCCCACCAAAGCATCCATTCATGCGCCCGCCCAAGGGAAGCCCCTTTGTATGCAGTGAAATCGTCTTTCCCGAAATAATGCCATTCTTTGGACAAGCCAAACGCAAGCCGGTCAGCCGCCTCCCCCCTCTCCTTACTTATGGTGGCGTCGTACAAAACCGCCTGCCTGCCATCCTCCAACAGCGATTGTTTTGTCAGGAAATCAAAGCAGACAAATAGGGTTTTGTTCGAGTCTAGGGCTTCTGGCACAAGCTTGAGGCTTTCTCTTGAGGTTATGAAGCAAATATCCATGCAAACCCATATCTTGGTAATTCCGAAAGTAAATAAAACCGATACTCGATGGCGCAAGAAGCAACGGCACTTGCAGTTCAAGTGCGCATCCGGGCGCACATATTTATACCGCGCGCCCGACAGGAATGCATGGAATTTCGCAGCCTGGTTTCTTCAGTGAAGATGATTGGCAAAAGGCGGGGTGGCCTGCTGGTTGCAATGCCTTGCTTCAATGAATACCAGCTGCTGCTTCGGCACCTTGACATCCTGACGAGGCAGTCCTTCCAGGATTTCGACCTGCTCATAGTGCTGGGGAAGGATTTCGACGGACAAAAGCTGGTTTCTTATGCCCTAGGCAAGAAATTCAAGTTCGGCATTATTGTCTGCAGGAGGAATTCCGACAGCGGCAGCGCAGGCGGCTTTGCAGCAGGCCAAAAATATGCCCTTGAAAACGGCTATAAATACGTCATTCTTGCTGATGTAGACTGCCTTCCAAGAGACAAGCGGCTCATTGAAAGGCTCTACGGGAGCAGGCAGGCTGGCTTTGTTTCGCCCACAGAGGCATTCGACGGCGAAGATGGCTTCCGGTTCGCACCGGATTCAAAGAACCGCGATGCATACACTCCCGTCACCCACTATTGCCTTTATTCCATCGGGCTGGTCAAAAAATACGGGTTGATGTTTGCTCCCATTTATACTGGGGCAGACGATGCGGAATACGCCGAGCGCATCCGCGAAAAACGGGAGTTCATAGGATGCGCCGTGGCGCACCCTTTTGCCATAGGCGACACCGTGTGCAGAAAGCCTGCAAGCTTCTGGCTTTATGTCCTGAATACTCTCGCCATAATCAAAAGCAAGAGAAGGATTGCCTTCAATTTCCTGCGGGCGGCATTTTCCGTGCCAGTGATGTTCCTGTTCTTCCCAAAATACGGGCATGACCTTTCCAAAAAAATAGCTGCGAACCTTGCCAGTTTTACATACGGCAAAAAGGCTCTTGAAAGCCTGAAGACCGACATCGGGCCCTATATTGCCGGAAGGGAGGAGTTTGATTACAGCCGCAGCAGGAAAATATTCTATAGTGACTTTCCAGTGCCAAATCTTTCGCTTGCAAAAAAAATAGCAGGCGAGCTTTTTGCCTGCTTCGGAAAAAGCGTTTCAATCGAGCGGTCCACAAGCGACCTGCTCATAACTGCCCTGGCGGTTTCTGCAAAGGAACTCCATTGCAAAGTGGGGGCAAACCAGTACCTGCTTGTTGCAAAGAACAAGAACCCGCTAGCCCACGCGGCCAAGCTATTGGCGTTTGCAGCCCTCTTCCTCCCGTTCGCCCTGCTGCTGCTTGGCATATACCTGCCCTCAAAGCTCATACGGCAGCCAAAAACGCTTGGGTACGGGCTAAATTAGCCCGCCTGCTCCCGGCGGTTCAAAGTTTTTTAAATGGTGGCATGCTAATCCTAACGGTGTTGATGTGCAGCAAAAGACAAAAGTAGTCATCCTCTGCGGAGGCGAAGGGACCCGCCTGCGCGAAGAGACCGAGACCAAGCCCAAGCCCATGGTGATGATAGGGGGCATGCCCATACTGTGGCATATAATGAAAATCTACTCCCATTACGGGTACAATGATTTCGTGCTCTCGCTGGGCTACAAGAGCGAGGTCATAAAGCAGTTTTTCCTAATGCACGAGCTGATGCACAACGACTTTACCATCAACCTCAAGAACCGCAAGAACGACACTGTGCACAAGGCAGGGGCGGAGGAGGACTGGACCATCACGTTTGCCGAGACCGGCCTGAAGGCCCAGACAGGCGCGCGCATAAAGCGGGTTGAAAAATACATTCAAGAAGACGACTTCATGGTGACTTACGGCGATGCTGTTTCGGACGTGGACATACGCAAGCTCTTCGAATTCCACAGGAAGCAGAATACGGCTGCAACCCTGACTGCGGTCCACCCCCACTCCAAATGGGGGCTGGTGAAAAGCGGGGCAAACGGCCTTATTTCCGAATTCGTGGAAAAGCCATTCCTATTCGATTACGTGAGCGGCGGCTTTTTCGCTTTCAAGAAAGACGTCTTCGACTACATCGGCTCCGAGGAGGACTGTGTGCTTGAGGCAAAGCCATTCTCGCGATTGGTGGAGCAAAAGCAATTCTCCATGTTCAAGCACGAGGGCTTCTGGCACTCGGTGGATACCTATAAAGATTATCTGGAGATTAACAAAATCTGGGATTCAGGCAAAGCCAAGTGGAAAACATGGTGATGGATATCAACAACGATTTTTATTCGGGCAAGCGAGTCTTGGTCACAGGCGCTACCGGGCTGGTTGGCAGCTGGCTGGTGAAAGGGCTGGTTGAACAAGGGGCACAGGTCGCCTGCATAGTGCGCGACGAGATCCCATCATCAATCTTCTTCACTGAAAAATTGAATAAGAAAGCCAGCATAGTGCAGGCCCGGCTGGAGGAATTGTCGGACATCGAGCGCGCAATAAACGAGTACGAAAGCGAAATAGTCTTCCACCTCGGGGCGCAGACGATTGTCGGCACAGCCAACCGCTCCCCTATAGGCACATTCGAAAGCAACGTGCGCGGCACCTGGAATGTGCTTGAGGCGTGCAGGCTCCACGACAAAACAGTGAAAAGCATAGTCGTGGCCTCCAGCGACAAGGCATACGGGGACCAGGCAGTCCTGCCCTACACCGAGAGCACTCCTCTTCAAGGCAAAAACCCATATGACGCATCGAAAAGCTGCGCCGATATAATAGCGCAGTCTTACGGGAAAACCTACAATCTTCCAATCAGCATCTCAAGGTGCGGCAATTTTTTCGGAGGCGGGGACCTGAACTTCAGCAGGATAGTCCCTGGCACGATACAAAGCGCGCTTTCAGGAGTTCCGCCGATAATCAGAAGCGACGGGAAATACGTCCGCGACTACATCTACGTGAAGGACGCCACGCAGGCATACGAATTGCTCGGGCGGAAAACTTACGACGGAAAGTTCATGGGCGAGGCATTCAACTTCAGCAACGAAACGCAGATGACCGTCCTTGAGATGGTGGAAAAAATCCTTACGCTTATGAAAAGGGAGAAGCTTCGGCCAAAGATAAAGAACGAGGCAACAAACGAAATACGCGACCAGCACCTGAGCTCCAAGAAGGCGCGGGAAGTGCTGGGCTGGAAAAGCACCTGGGGCATAGACAAAGGGCTTCTGGAAACAATAGGATGGTACCAGGAATATTTCGAAAAAAAAGGTAGGTCCAATGATTGAAGGTGTGGAAATAATTCCCCTGAAACAGATCTGCGACGAGCGGGGCAGGATAATGCACATGGTGCGCGCGGATTCCCCTTATTTCAGGAAATTCGGGGAAATATACTTCTCAACAGTTTACTCTGGCGCGATAAAGGGCTGGCACATCCACAAGAAAATGGAGCTGAACTACGCAGTCGTGCGGGGCATGGTAAAGCTGGTGCTGTATGATGACCGCAAGTCCTCCAAGACAAAAGGCGAGCTGCAGGAGCTTTTCATCGGGGAAAAGAACTACTGCTTGGTGAAAATACCCCCTATGGTCTGGAATGGGTTCAAGGGCATTGGCGCAAAGGAAGCGATAGTGGCGAATTGCGCGACCGAAGCCCACTCGCCGGATGAAATAATGCGCAAGGACCCGTTCACCAAGGACATCCCCTATGACTGGGGTATGAAAAACAAATAGCGGCGATCCCTTGGAAAAAGTCCTGATTACTGGTGCGAACGGCTACATCGGTTCCAATCTCGTATCAGCTTTGCAGAAGGAAGGAAGCTTCGAGCTTCATCTGGCTGCCCGCGCAAGGATTGTTTCTCCCCACAAATCGTACGTTTTTGACATCACCGACTTTGCTGCCCTGGAGCGGGTGGTGAATTCGGTCAAGCCGGAAATAGTCGTCCACCTGGCCGCAACAGGATTCAATTATGCCAAAAAGGAGGCATTCGAAGAGCTTGTTAATGTGAATTTCACCTCTACTTGCAAACTGGCCAGGATGTGCCAAGCCCTTCCGGGCTTTCAAAAGTTTGTCTACCTGACTACATACATGGAGTGCCAGGGCAGCAAAAATGCGATTGCATCCGACGGTCCGCTGGCTCCGCAGTCGGAATACGCACTGAGCAAGTCGTTCTCCACCAGCCTTCTGGAATGCCTGTCCAGGAAAGGCGAATTGAATGCCAACGTGCTGCGGATTTTTTCGGTTTACGGCTCAGGGGACAGGAAGTTCAGGTTCATCCCCTCGCTTTTTGAGGCACTGCAGAACAACAGGGTGGTTGAAACCACCAGCCTGAAGCAAAAGCGAGATTTTGTGCTCATCGATGACGTTGTGCAGGCAATCATCTGTTCAATGAAAAAAGGGAAGACCCCTCGGACAACTTACAATATAGGGCATGGCAAGGCAACCGCCCTTCTGGACGTGGCACTGAAAATACAGGAGCTTTATCCAAAATCAAAAGGGGAAATACGGATTGGCGCCAAGCCGGACAGGCAAGGCGAGGCTCCAGTGTACTTTGCCGACATCTCAAAAACAAAAAGCGATTTGGGCTGGGCGCCAGAATGCGGCATCGATGAAGGGCTCGGGAAAGTCCGTGATTCCTATCCGATCTTGTGCAAGAGCGCCTAGCCAAGCTGGTACGCAGCCCTTATTTTTCTGAGCATGGCCTGGATTGAAACCATCCGCCCTGCTCTGGCCTTGGCATTCTTTCCGTAACGCGCCGCAGTTTCGCGGTCATTGTATGCCTCGGACATCGCATCTGCAAGTTCCGATGCGGATGAAGGGGGCACCAACAATCCGCTCTTCCTGTCTTGGATGAGTTCGGGTATGCCTCCGACCCTGGTTGCAACTATGGGCTTGCCCAAATGCATCGCTTCCTCTACTGAGTAGGGCAGACCTTCCCACAATGAAGGGAAGACAAACAGGTCGCACGAGGAAACCCAGCCATCCACGCATGCTTTGTCGCAATACCCTGCGAATATGACTGAATTTGCCATGCCAAGGCCTCGCGCCAGGTTTTCCATCGCCTGCCTAGTCTTGCCATCTCCCACCAGCGCCAGCTTCGCATCAGGCGATTTTTTCAGGAAAGACTTGAAAGCGCGCAGGAGCGTGTCATGGCCTTTCATAGGCTCAAATGCCGCCACATAACAGGCAAGATAGCTCTTGCCAGGCACGCCGTTCTTGCTTCTGAATTCCAGCTTTGCCGGCCCGTCCAGCCCCCTGGGCGGCTCTTTCAGCGCGCTGTAGATAGTCATAATCCTTTCCCTTTCGATCCCGCGCAGCGATTGCAACTCCTTGCCGGCAAGGTCGCAGTTCGGAAGGAACAAATCCACCGAGGCGGCAGTTACCCTGTCAATGGCATCATCAACAAAAGGTACCTTCCTTCCCTGCGGCATGCTGAGCACCGAATAGGTTACCCGCGGGACGCCGCACAATTTCCCCGCGGCTGCTGCTGAACTGCAGCTCATTGCCCCGGGGTACCCTCCGTTTATTATGTGAAGCACATCTGGCTTTTCCTCTTTCAGGCGCTTTGAAATGATTGCGATGTTCAAGAAATAGAAAAGGTAGCGCAGAGGGTAGAATGGCGCTTTCAGGGCCGCCTTTGCAGGCGCTGGCGCGCTCAGACAGTCTATCCACGAGGTTATCCCGGCACTGGTCAGTATTGGCGCGGGCGCAAATGCGATCCTTTGGCCCAGATTCGCCCGGATCCTGTCCTCAAAGCCTTTTTCCAGATTGTGCGCCAGCCGGACGTCCATCTCATTCTCTGCCAGGCTGTTGCACAAGTCGAACAGGTACCTTTCCAGCCCGCCGTACTGGCGGTTTTCGGCAAAAAACAGGATTCTCGTTGGTCGCATGCCTTACCTCTTTTTCTTCAAGATGCAGATCATGTAGCCTGAAATGGCCGGGTGGTTGAGGCCGTCAAACGCCCGCAGTTTCCTTATCTTTGACAAAGCAAACAGCGGCGCCCTTATAAACAGGTTCTGGGCCAGGCTCGGTCTAGGCGGCTTTACAAAAAGCGCAGGCTCAAAGCCGCCCACATACTCGCAGACCAGCACCTCAAGGCTTTTCTCTCGTGCGATGCCATGGAAAAAAGGCAGGGACATGATGCCTAAGTTATGTTTGTCCAGCACGTCCTTGCAATAATGCCGCTGGATAGCGCCATAAATGCCCCTGAAATTCGGCACCCCGAGTACCAGCAGGCCGCCCACTTTCAGCAGGTCCAGGTGCTTCTGGATAACCCTGTCCTGGTCCTCAAAATGCTCAATAAACCCAAGCGAGAGCACCACGTCGTATTTCTTGGCGCTATTGAACTTGAAGAAATCCTCCTGCAATACTTCCGCGTCGACCCCGAGCAGCATCAGGTTTTCCCGCGTTTTTTTCACCCCGAATTCCGAATAGTCTATCCCGCTTGCCTTAAGCCCGAACTTTTCCGAGAAATACGCGAGCCAGCGGCCGGGCGCGCACCCTATCTCAATAAGCGTTGCTCCTGCCATGCTTTTGGTCAAATTCTTGGAAAAGAAGCGGTCTAGGCACCTGTCGAACGAAAAGCCAGGGTCCACTCGGTTCGGAATCCGGACGCTCGTCCAGTAATCCTTCCAAAAGGATTTGTCAGACAACGAATCCATGCTCACGCACTCCTCGCATCTCTGCGCCCCGATTGAATTTAAACTCTTGTCCGCGCTGCGGATGCTAGTTTGCCAGCGCAAACTCTACGCTTTCTTCCAGGCTGAATTTCGGCTTCCAGGAAGTTTTGCTGGCCAGAAGCGAATTGTCCCCTCTGCTGTCAGGTATGTCGAATTTGCGCAGCCTTCCGGTTTCCTGCCGTATTTCCAGTTCCAGCCCGGCTTTCTTCCCAAGCAGGCCCAGCACTTCGCTTATCTTCACCGATTTCCCGCTGCAGACATTGAAAACCGGGCAGGACGTGCGGTAATTCTCGGAAATCAGCACTAGCGCAGATGCGATGTCCCGGGCATCCAAAAAATCCCGCTTGTTTTCCAAAAACCCGGTAGTTATGCACGGCTTGGATTTGGATTTTTTGATGGCTGCTATCTGCTTCAGGAAAGAGCCTATCGAGGTTTTTTCGGAAAGTCCCGGCCCAATTGCGTTGAACAGCCTTGCCTCTGCCACTTTCAGGCCGGCATTCCTGAAATGCGACGTCAAATCCGACCGCATCTTCATTGAAAGGCCGTAATTGCTTATCGGTTCCAATTGGTCCGATTCCTTTATAGGCAGCCTTTTCGGCATTCCATAGATTGCAGCGGAGCCCAGCGCCACCACGACTGCATCGGGGCATTTTTTTGCAACTGCAGAAAGAAGGCGGTGCAAATGCAGCACATTCCCCTCAAATAGCTCTTCAAGGTTATCCGAAGCCACTACTCCTGCGGTATAAAAGATTATGTCAGGGTTTTTCCCAAGCGCATCCTCGAAAGATTTGCCATCCTTGCGGTTCATTTCATCCAACTGGCAATTGCCCCGGTTCCCTGCAAGATAACTTTTCAGCTGCTTCCCAACAAAGCCTGTGGAGCCGACAATGAGGACCTTTTTGCCAACAGCTTTCATTGCAAAAACCGTTTTTTGCCGGATTCAAACTCCTTCTGGGCCTGCTCGTAATCGTCCACGCGCCCGATGTCCAGCCAATAGTCGGAAAATTCGTAGCACTTGACTTTTTCTTTGCCATTCTTCAGCTTCATCAGCAGTTCGGGCATGCTTATCGGCTCCCCCTTTTTGATGTGCTGCACCGCCCGCCTGTTGAGGACATTCACGCCCATGCTGACAAGTTTTTCATATGACGGCTTTTCGATGTAATCGACAAGGTTCCCATCCGTGTCCTTCTCCACCACTCCGAAGTCTATTTTCACCGTCCTTTTGAACACGGCTATGGTTGCAGCAGCCTTGCTTTTCTTGTGCGTCGCAACTATGTCGGAAAAGTCCAGGGTGGTCAGCACATCCCCATTCAGGACCAAAAAGTCCTCTTCCAGGTTTTCAACATAAGCAAGCGCCCCTGCGGTGTGCAGCGGCTTGGATTCCCTGAAATACCGTATTTTGATGCCCAGCCTGCTCCCGTCGCCGAAATACGCCTCTATCAGCTCGGCCAAATGCCCGGTAAGCAGGACAACATCCTTGATTCCGTGCCTGGACAGCTGGCGCAGCAATATTTCCAATATCGGCACGTCTGCGATTGGGACAAGGGGTTTTGGGAAAAAATTGGTGTACGGGCGCAACCGGGTTCCCTTGCCGCCTGCGAGTATGATTGCCTGCATCAAAATCCCTTCAGATGTTGTAAATCTCTGGCTTGTACATCTCCTTGTGCTCGGATACGAATTCCAGCGTCTTCCTAATGCCATTCTCCAAACTTACGCTGGGTTTCCATCCCAAAAGCTTCTGCGCCTTCTGGTTGCTGCAGATGAGCTTCTGCACTTCGCTTTTTTCCGGACGTATCCTCTGCCGGTCCTCAACCAGCCTCGCTTTTTTGCCGGATATCTCGATTATTTTCTGCGCAACGCTTTCTATGCTGACACCGATTCCTGAGCCTACGTTTATCACTTCCCCGACGCTCTTTTCCGTTCTTGCAACTGCCAAAAACCCCTCAACAGTGTCTGAAACAAACGTGAGGTCTCGGACAGGGGTCAGGCTCCCGACTTTCACTTCCTGCTTGCCTGCCAAGACCTGGCAGGCAATGGCAGGCATTATTGCTCGGGCCGACTGGCGGGGTCCATAGGTGTTGAAGGGCCTTATGGTGGCTACTGGGGTTCCAAAAGAGCAATAAAAGCTTTCAGCTATCTTGTCCGCGCCTATTTTGCTTGCAGAATAAGGCGACTGCCCCTGGAGCGGATGCGCCTCGTCTATTGGCGTGTATTTTGCAGTGCCGTATGTTTCGCTGGTGGAGGTGTGGACTATTTTGCCCACGTTTTCATCCTTGCAAGCCTGCATCACGTTGAGCGTCCCTGTTATGTTGGTGTCAACGAATTCCTTTGGCGCAGCGTACGAATAAGGGATAGGGATGAGCGCTGCAAGGTGGAAGACCACGTCCGCTTTTTTGCAGGCCTGCCGCACGTAGAACGGATCCCGCACATCTCCGCTGATTACTTCTATGCTGCTTTTCACTTCTTGCGGCACGATTTCCAGGTTTCCCCAGTGGTTGCGGGAGTTGTAGTGGACAAATGCCTTGACTGCCGCGTTTTCCCTGACCAGCGCTTCTACCAGGTGGCTCCCTATGAATCCTCCTGCGCCTGTAACCAGGACGGTCTTGCCGGACAATTTCATCGTAAACACCAATCAACGCCTATCTCTGCCCTTTATGTGCCAGGGCTTAAATAAAAGCATATCTGGCTTCGCTCTCGGGCAGATTGCCGAATGCAATTCAGCTTTTGGAAATATTATCCGGCATGGCTTTGGAATATATTTTCGCAATCCGCTCAGATATTTTTTTCCAGGAGTAATCCGCGAGCCTGGTTCTTGCGTCGGTCATCTGGCTGGTCAAGTCGGATTTTTCCAGCCCTTGGATTGTCTGTTCCAGGTCGGCCCCGAGCATGAATCTCCCTGCCGAGCTTCCGAAAATACTGGACAGGACGCTTTTCACTTCGCCCGCGTCCGTTGCTATGAAAGGCCGCTCCATGGCAAGCGACTCGAGCATGGTAAGCGGGAAGCCCTCGTATTTCGACGGGAGCACAACGTAGCGGCAGCTTTCGTAGATGGACGGCACCTGGCTGCGCTGGGCTTCCAGGAAAGAAGCATTCCTGCCCAGCTTTTTTGCCTCCGCCTCAAGCTTTTTCTTTGTGTTGTCTTCGTCAGGGCCCAGGAAAAGGAGCGGGAAGCTCTTGCATTCCAGGAGGCGGAAGACTTGCTTGTCCGGATCCAGCCTGCCCACGAAGCACACATTCTCCTGTCTGCGGTAGCTGTCTTTATTCTTGAAAAAATCCAGGTCAATGCCGCTTGGTATGAATTCCACAGCCTTCCCAGTTTCTTTCTTCAATATGTCGATTGCGTCGTGCGAAACCGAGGTTATTGCGCAAGCGCGCCAGAAAATCAGCGGTGCCATCAGATAGCGGTAGGCATAGTAAATCAATTTCCTTGGGCCTGTCAGCCTGGGGTAGCCGTAGATGGACCAGACAAGCGGCTTGTTCCTGATGCAGGATACAATTGCCCCAAAAAACGAGAAAAAATTCCCGTATGCATGCACGTGTATGATGTCAAAGTCGCTTCCCAGAGCTTCGAAAAACTCCACCGTGGGAATCTTCAAGGATGAGAAAAACGGGAGCGAGCGGCCTTTTGCAGATATTACCTTGTGCTCGACCTGGCGCGGCATGTTGCTTACCATATTCTGGACATAATAGGAAACGCCGTTCGTTTCGCCATACGTGTGCAAAAAATGGAGTATCTTCATCTTGTCACCAGCATATCGTCTTGCTAACGTGGCGCTGCCTGGCTTCGGCAGCTACGCATGCTGCCGCCCCTCCTTAATACTTCTGGTTCGGGTCTATGTCCGGCGATCTGCCGACCTTGTTCCCAACGAAGTTCTTCATCCTGAATATCTTTACTTCCCCTCCCTTGCTCTTGAACACCATGTCAAATCCGGGCAGGTTCTCCAGGTAATAGCCCCTGTACAGGTTGGAGCGGTAGAATGCAGTCTTGGCATCGGCCATGCCGTCCACCCAGGTGCCATTTTCGCCCGGCCAGATTTTCTGTTCGTTATATACAACCTCCGCAAGCGCGGTATCTGTGCTGTCCTGGACCACGCGGAGGAACCCTTTGGACAGCGCAAGGTCCCCATCTGCGTTTTTCCTGTCAAGGTAGTACGTGGCTGAAATGTCGGTCCCGTCCTTGAGCTTAGCATCCCCTATGCAGTAGGCCGGATTTTTCATGTCCGCGCCCTGCAAGGTGACGCGGTATGCGTAAACCCCAGATCTCTGCTGGCTTTCAGAAATGGTGCAGGTCGTGGCCTGCGTCTTCACCTTGGGTATGATAAGGCGCTCAGGGCTGTTGTCGTACTCGCACTTCGAGCTTCCAGGGCTTTGCGCAACGGTCGTCAGCCCTTCATGCGCGCAGCCCAGATAATTGAGGGCGCCGTATTTGCCTCCAAACGTGCTCCCTCCGATCACTTCAGAGTCAAGAATCACGTAGCGGCTGTCAAAGTAGTTCATGGAGTCTATTAGGTCCTGGTTGCTCCCGATTATAAAATCGTGCGCGACCCGGCCAATCATCTGCTTTGAGCTGTGCTCATTTCTCAGCACGGTTTTCTTTTCCCCGAAATAATTTATCCAGTGCCCGTAGTCCCACCACGAGGTCACCCGGTCGCTGTCGTTAAGGTTGTTCTTTATCCATTCCATGCTCTCTATCCAATAATCAGACAGGCGGTTGCAGCGGAAAGATGCGCCCAGCTTGGCGAATTCCGCGCTTTGCTGCGCTGCCGTGCTATTGGGCATCAGTTCTGAAATTGACAGCTGCGAAACCATGCAGACCTTGCTGTTGAACTGCCCGTTTATGGTGTCTGCGTATGATATGTTGTAGCCTGCGCTGCAGATGTCCGAGTCATAATAGCCTGCAGTTCTCAGTGCCTCGCAGGTGCTTGCAAGCTTTGGCATCAAAGCAACCGGGTTGTCCTGGTATTTCGCATCAAAGGATTTTGCCAGTATGGCCGCCATCAGCGGCGAGGGGGTGGTTGCCTGCAGCATTATTGTTGCAAGAATTATCGCTAGGAAAGCCTTGCTGATATTGCCATTATCGATGAATTTCATGGCATGCCCAAGTTTCCTTGCTCCCCTTTCCGCCATTCCCATTGCGATTGCTGCGGCATATGCCACCATCAGCCCGGCAAATATGGTGAACTTGATCTTGTTCAGCCCGACGTAAAGCACCGGGAAGACGAAAAGCAGCGAGAGCAGGAGGACTGAGGGCACCTCGCGGCTCTCCCCTTTTCTCAGGAAATGGATTGCCAGCGTGCCTAATGTAAAGATGACCAGGAAAAAGAAAAGCAGCGAATCATCCTTGTTGCTTGTTGCAATAGCCGTCCCAAACAGCGTATTGAAGAAGAAATCTATGAATGAAAGCATCAGGTTCCCAATGAAAGTCATGGGGACTGACACAAACTCCAGCAGGGCATAACAGGACGAATCGAGCCTGAGCTGGAAAAGCTGGCCTACTGTGTAGGGCAAAAGGCTGAACAGGTATTTCACCGCGCCTGCAAAGTACGCAATGGGGTTTGCCCGCACGTCATTCGACACGTAGTCTTTCTGGGGCGGGCTTGCCATGTGGCTGTATGGGACAAGAGTTACGAAGCCGCCTTCCCCCTCAAACGTTGTGCCGGCTTCATTCTGCTCCGCAATCGTCCTGTCCAGCGGATTGATGAACTGGGCTGCTCCGACATAGTTGAACACAAAGCCCTTTGCTGCCGTCCCGACAGGGCTGAAAAAGAAAAGCAGGACCGCCACAACTGCAACGGCAAGAACCAGCTGGAGCCGTATCTTCTCCTTTATTTTCTTGTGCAGGGCATGGTTGATGAGCGCGGTCAGCGCAAACCCGCCAACCACGAGAAAGACAGTGCCCGTGGCAAGCCCGGAGATGCCTTTTATGAGCGAGCCGGTGCCATTGATGTTTATTGCCAACGTCCCAAGCAGGAATCCTGCGAATGGGTATGCGCTCATCTCGAAGAAATCCTCATTCCATTTTCCACGTGCGAAATAGTCTATTGACTGGAGCACCAGGAAGAGGCCGAACGGAATGGTCATCACTGGGGAATAGTTAGAGCCATTGATGACTACGAAAAATGCAAAGCCCGAAATTACCCCTAGTGCGCGGTCCTTTTTGATAAGCGACTGGATATAGACTCCAAGGCAAATGAAAAGCGCCATCACGCCTATGCCAACTGCCTCATTCACGCCAGCAGACATCTTATACACTGCAATTGGCAGGAATGCCATCAGGAAAGCCGCGAGTATGCCGTACTGCTTGCCAAACATCGCAGACAGCGCAAAATAGGCCCCAAAAGCAAGGAGTGCTCCGGCTATTGGCGGAAGCCAGCCCGCAATCTGGAACAGCAGGTAATTGTTGTAGGCCCCATCCTTGGTGTAAACAGAATACCATTGGGCTTCCACATACGATCGAAGGCTGTTTCCGCGGTGCGAGTTCACGGCGTCAGGGTACCAGGCGGTATCGTCAGTCAGCGGGACTTCGCCTTGCTGGATTATCTGGCCCGTGGCAAAAACATAGAAATACGGGTCCAGCTCCGAGTAAATCGGCGAAAAAGTCTGGACCCTTATCCAAAAAGCAAGGATCATCGCGAGGAGGAGGAGCATGCTTCCAGCATGCTTTTTTGCGAATTCCAGCGGCTCTTCAATCTCCTTTTCCAGCTGCAGCTGCGGCATTTTCAGTTCAAACGCCTTGTTCTTCATGCCCCAAAACGCCCCGGTGCAAACAACAATGAGGAAATTGACTGCGACTAGCGCAAGTGAAAAATGGATGCCAACGAAGTTTTCAATGAAAAGCAGCGCCGGGACCGCGAAGAGCCCTATGAAAAAGCTCAATGCAAATTTTTCGAGGAGCGAGAACTGCGACTTTTTCAGCAGCGGCCAGCCCAATGCCAGCCCAGGCACTGCTGCCATCAAGAACACAAGCAATGTGTGGTAAAGCGGATTGAATTCTAAGGCAACCATGAACATCCCTCTCCCAGTATCTTCTCCCGACCAATTCCGCCCCACCAACTATAAAAACCTAACCTAGTCCAGCTTCAGCTGTATGCCATACGATGTCCATGTTGTCGGGGGCGGGCCGGCTGGCTGCTTTGCCGGCATTGCCGCCTGCCTGGACGGCAAAAAGGTGCTGCTGTCCGAGGAGCACAATAAGATAGGCGAGCCAGAGGCATGCTCGGGCCTGGTCTCGAAAAGCGGCCTGGAAGCCCTCCATCCCCATGTAAACTACAAAGGCATACTCCTGAATACAATCGATTCCGCGAAAATATTCGGGGCAGGCCAGGAGTTTTTGATCAGGCCAAAAGGCGAATCGGCCATCCTTGTTTCGCGCTGCGGGCTGGACCAGCAGGCAGCCGCCTCTTTCGAATCAGAAGGCGGAAAGCTGAGGCTTGGCAGCAAAGTCACGCGCAATTTCGAGTCAAAAAGCATAATCGGGGCGGACGGGCCTGCCTCCGCGGTTGCAGACCATTTCGGGTTCCCGAAAATATCCTCCTTTGTTGCCTGCATGCAGGGCAACTTCAATTTCCGCTGCGGCGACCGGCACCAGACTGAAGTTTATCTTTCAGCCAAGGAATTCCCAGGCTTTTTCGGCTGGGTCATTCCCATTAATGAGGAGCAGGCGAAAATAGGCCTGGGCGTATCGCTTCCAAGCCATCCCCTGGCGCATTACCGCAAATTCCTCTCCAGGCTCGGCGTGAAGTCAAAGCCTGAAAACGAGTTTTCAGCAGTCATTCCCACATCCATCCGGAAAAAGACTGCAATGAAAAAGGCAGGGTACGGCGTGCTTTTGGCAGGGGATGCCGCTGGCCAGGTCAAGGCAACCACGGGCGGAGGCATATTTTTCGGCTCGCAATGCGGCTACTTGGCAGGGAAAAATTCCGGCCAGCCTGAGGCATACGAGAAGGAATGGAAAGCCGAATATGGCATGGACCTGGCGCTTCACCGGCATTTCCGCAGCCTGCTGGACATGGGCGGGGGCGAGCCCCACCCCGCGTTCCTCTCCGCGGGCAAAGCGCTGATGTTCGAGGATTTGCTTTCCGAGCGGGGGAAAATGGACAGGTGGGGCTCCATGCTCTCTCCGTCGACTTTATTGGCTTATGCGGGCATAGTTAGGAAAAAGCTATCTGGTGCTTGAATGGTTCCTTTCCGCGCAGACCTGCACATGCACACCTGCCACTCAAAAGATTCCCTTTCCAGCGTGGGCAGTGTCCTTGCCTATGCAGTGAAAAAAGGCCTCAATGCAATCGCCATCACTGACCACGACGAAATCAGCGGAGCTTTTGAGGCAAAGGAAAAGGCGGAAACAGAGGGCCTGAAGCTTCAGGTAATCGTTGGCGAGGAAGTGTCCACCGACCAGGGGGACTTGCTGGTCTATTTCCTGAAGAAAAGGATTGCAAAAGGCCCGCTTGGGGCTGTTCTTGCGGAAGTGAAGAGGCAGAAAGCGGTCTGCTGTGCCGCGCATCCGTACGATTTCATACGGCACGGGATAAACCTGGAAAAAATCCCGCCCGCGCTCCTATGCAAAATTGATGCGGTGGAGGCATTCAACGCGCGGGTGAGCGTGCAATCGCACAATCCAAAGGCAACGCAGTTTGCACTCTCCAATGGCAAGGCGCTGCTTGCAGGGAGCGACGCGCACCACCCTTCGGAAATAGGCGCTGCCTATGTTGAGTTTGAAGGTGTGCGCCAGCTTGACGCAAAGCAGCTCCTGTTCTCAAAAAGGAAAATTACAGGCGCGCTTTCCCCGAAATATGTGCATGCATTTTCCAGGTATGCAATGCTGCGGAAAAAACTTGGCTGGAAGATGGAGAAATAGTGAAAGCAGCCAAAAATTTGTCTGGTTGACTGAGATGCATCCTTCCCGGGCTGGGCAAAGCGTATTAAATTTGGCATGCATGTTCTTCTGGGGAGGAAATGAAGCCAAAGCACATAGCCATCATACCTGACGGCAACCGCCGCTGGGCAGCCAAGCGCAAGGTTTCAATTCCGTACGCTTACGGCAAGGGCATTGACCACATAGCAGATGTCCTGAAGTGGTGCAGGAAGCACAAGATACGCACGCTTACCATGTGGGGCTTTTCCACTGAGAATTTCCTGCGCGACAAGAACGAGGTCCAAGGCCTTTTCGAGCTTTTCAACAAGAAGCTGTCCGAGGGCCTCAAGCAGGACTACAGGAAATACGGCGTGTGCGTGCGTTTCCTGGGCCGCGTTTCCGACCTTCCAAAAGATGTGCAGGAAAAGATGCGCAAGGCGGAGAAGGACACGGAAAAGAACGGGAAGTACAGGCTTAACCTCCTTCTGGCATACGGGGGCCGGCAGGAAATAATCGACGCGGTGAACAGCGCGCTTGCCTCTGGCAAAAGCAAGGTGGACGAAAAAACATTCTCGCCATTATTGTACCTTCAGGAAAGCCCGGACTTGGTGATTAGGACCTCGGGCGAGATGCGCACCAGCGGCTTCCTCCCATGGCAGTCAGCTTATTCGGAATATTATTTCAGCCGCAAGCTCTGGCCGGACTTCAATTACTCCGAGTTCAGGAAAGCGCTTGCGGATTACGAGCGGCGGAAGAGAAAATATGGCAAGTAGGAATGTGTTATGCAAGGCAAGCGGCACTGGCTTGATGCGAAAAAACTTGCGCTTGCGCTGGCGGTATTGATGGTTTTGCTCATGATCGCATCGTCGCTGCCAAAACAGCCAAATTATACCATTTCCAATTCCAGCAACGGCAAGTCTGTGAAGGTGTATATGGAGATTGCTTCAGACGACTTTTCCCGCATGCGCGGCCTGATGTTCCGCGACCGGATAATCCCCATACTCTTCACATTCGGCGGCCCCGGGCTTTTCCCGATACACTCGCATTTTGTGAAATATGAGTTTGACGCGGTTTACCTTTCCCCGGAGGGGAGGGTGGTGGAAGTTTTCAGGAAGGTGCCTCCAAATACCAATCTTGTCTCCCCGACCAAAGTGGCGGGCTACCTGCTCGAGCTTCCTGTTGATGTGTTTGACGAGCTGAAAATAGGGGAAGGGGACAGTCTTGCCTGGAAGGAATTGAAAGGGAAGTGATCAATGATGTCTCTTGGCTGGGGGCTTGGGAAATGGAAAGCCGAGTACCAGCAGAGCCTGCGCAGGCTGTCGCCAGAAGAGTCCGAGCTGGTCGAGCAGGCCGCAAAAACATTCATCATCTGCTCGCAGAACCGGGAAATCAGCTCAAAATCCGATGCCGCGCAGCTGGCGCAGCGCTCGCTTGCGCAGGTTTGCGAGGACGCAGGGTATGCGCTGGACAGCGACCAGCAGCAGTACCTTGCCAGGGCTATTTACCTCCAAACCTATGGCGCTGGATTTCTGGAGGAGCTGCTGGCCGATCCATCCCTTGAGGAAATAGCCATAAACGGCCTATGCAGCCCGGTGTTCGTATTCGTCCGCGGCAAGGGCTGGAAAATGACCAGCCTGTTCGTGGAAAGCCAGGAATATTTCGTTTCGCTGGTCAACCATCTTGGCAGGAATCTTGGCCGCAGGCTGACCGCAGGGCAGCCAAGGCTGAACGCAGTGCTTGAGGACGGCTCGCGCATCCACGCTTCAATGCCGCCAATTTCGCCCTGCGAGCTTACGGTGCGCAGGTTTTCCAGCGAGCCCTTGAGCCCCTTTGACTTGGTGCGCCTGGGCACATATTCTCCCCGCGCCCTTGCAGCAATTTCCCTTGCCATGCAGTGCGATTTGTCGGTTGTCTTTGCGGGCAACACCGCAAGCGGGAAAACATCCTCCCTCAACGCGCTCCTCTCATGCATCCCCTCATCCGAGCGGCTGCTCCTGATAGAGGAGACGCCAGAGATTTCGGTTCCCCATCCGCATCAGCTGCGCCTGGTGCCATTTCTGGAAGGCGGGATAGGCATGGCCGAGCTGGTCCAGGATTCGCTGCGCATGAGGCCTGACCGCGTGGTAGTGGGCGAAGTAAGGTCTCCAGGTGAGGCCAGGGCATTTTTGGAATCCGTCCTGTCTGGCCAGTCCAAGGGCTGCTACACCACCTTCCATGCCCAGTCAGCGCAGGAAGCGCTGATGCGCTTGCGCATGATGGGGTGCCTGGAATCCGACCTGTCCAGCATAAGCCTGCTGGTGATCCAGCGGAGGGTTTCACTGTATGACAGGGGCAAGCGCAAGACTGGCGAGGCGCGCAAGCTCATGCAAATCGCAATAGCCAACCGCGCCAGCCCGATGCAGCCGATAACGGTGTTTGACGGCAAAAAATTCAGCGAATCCGCAGCCAAGCGCATGCATGAGGC
>Ga0172368_10002514_pt1 | contig 23242 bp, 16 predicted proteins | sample Lak11m_FD_114540 | JGI IMG/M metagenome (GOLD analysis project Ga0172368, IMG submission 114540) | Freshwater microbial communities from Kabuno Bay, South-Kivu, Congo - kab_022012_11m | ecosystem: Environmental > Aquatic > Freshwater > Lake | place: Democratic Republic of the Congo: South-Kivu...
GCGTCCGGCGCGCACGTGCTCCAGGCGCTCGCGTACGACGCCGGCGGCAACGTCGCCGCGTCCGTGCCGTTGACGGCGACGGCCGTCGCGCTGACGCAGCGGGTGTATCTGCCGTGGATTGGAACTTTGAGGTGATGAAGCTTGCGGGTATACTATCTTTCGAGAAAAGGGATAGACGTTGACCGGATGAGGGATGGCTATGGATTTCCTGGACAGATTCTTCGAGGGCGATTGCGAAGAGGTCTTGAAAGATTTCCCCGACAACTCAATTGACTTGATTTTTACGTCACCGCCCTACGCCGACCAGAGGCAGAAGACCTACGGGGGTGTGAGCCCGGATCAATATGTGGGTTGGTTTCTGGGCAAAGCGGCCCAATTCCGGCGCGTCCTGAAACCGACGGGAACGTTCATCCTCAATATCAAAGAGCGCGTGGTAGACGGTGAGCGACATACCTATGTCATCGAACTGATTCTGCGAATGCGGGAGGAGGGCTGGCTATGGACGGAAGAGTTCATGTGGCACAAGAAGAACTCGTACCCCGGCAAGTGGCCGAATCGGTTCCGCGACAACTGGGAACGGCTCATCCAATTCAACAAGCAGAAACAGTTCAACATGTATCAGGAAGCGGTCATGGTTCCTGTCGGCGAATGGGCCAAAGAACGCCTGGCAAAGCTGAGTGAGACAGACAAGACGCGAGATGAATCCAAGGTAGGCAGCGGTTTCGGGAAGAATGTTTCCAACTGGGTTGGGCGCCCCCTGGTCTACCCGACCAACGTGCTCCACATGGCGACGGAATGCTCGAATCGCAGCCACAGCGCGGTCTTCCCGGTTGCGCTGCCCGCCTGGTTTATCAAACTCTTTACCCAGCCAGGCGACGTTATCCTGGACCCCTTCTCGGGTTCTGGCACCACGGCCCTTGCAGCCCGGCAACTTGGCAGGCGCTATGTGGGCATTGACATAGACCCTCAGTACGTCGAATTGGCGCGCGAACGGCTCCACCAAGAGCAGATGGCTCTTCCTGGGATTGCCGAAGACCGTCCGCACTACTCGATTCGACGGAGACGTCGGGCATCTGCCCCAAAGGAAACACATGAATCCGTTGAACCTTGATGATGTCCGACAGCATGTCAACGAGACAATCGGCGACTTTCACCAGAGAAAAGCCAAGTCACTGGAAGAACTTCGCCTCGATAAATTGCTTACCAAGAACCCCTATCTGTTTAGAGCAAAAAACATAACAACAGCCGGTGAATTGATTCTGGGCTTGCTGGAAGCGTTTCTGTCGTCCTCCGAAGAAAAGATGTTCGGAGATTTTATGGAAGATCTGGCACTGTTCGTCGCCGAGAAGACAAGCGGTGGGCACAAATCCAGTGCCCCTGGTATCGATTTGGAGTTCATCAATCAGAATATCCATTACGTTGTCTCAATAAAGTCTGGCCCCAACTGGGGAAACAGCTCTCAGCAGAGAAAACTCGAACAAGACCTGCGTGACGCGGCTACACGGCTAAAGCAATCCAAGCGCACAACAAATGTCCAGCCAGTATTAGGTATTTGTTATGGTAAGACCCGGACGTCTTACCTGCGGGGATATCTGAAAGTAGTAGGACAGAACTTCTGGTACTTGATCAGTGAAAACAAAACCTTGTATACAGACATCGTCGAGCCTGTGGGCTACAGAGCAAAGGAACACAACGAGGCTTTTCTGCAAGAACGCAGCCGTGTAATCAACCGCCTGACGAAGCAATTCATCGACAGATTTTGCCGTACGGATGGCGCCATCGATTGGGTGAGGCTAGTCGAGTTCAGCAGCGGCAACTATGACCTCGACCAATTCCTGTCTTGACCGACCCAATAGCAGTCCAGCTTCAGAAGCAGGTACGACAATGTCCAAAGATGACCGACTCAAGGCCACTATTCAGTCTGTAATCAGGAAGCGGATGGACGAGACTATACGCCGCGCGCTGGTTGAAGCTTCCTCTTCTTCGACGCGCTATCGCGCCGAAAAACCCATCGAAGCGGCACTGATTCCCGAAACCATCTACCGAGGCGCGCATTTTGCCAGAATCTACGCGGATGAGTTCAACGATATCTGGCGGGATTTGGCGGTGGCTGTCGCAGTCGAAAATCTGGGCTTCGCCGTCAAGAATTACACGATCCTGGGAATCATGAAAGAAGGACAACTGAGAAGAGTACAGCAGGCACTCTTCGCTCCCGAATTTGATCCATCTGATCGGCGACGCTTCCTGTCGGGCCTGGAGAACGAGCTAACCTTCATCCGCAAAGGGAGAGGTGGCAATCTGCCCGTGCGTGTCATCTGCGACCTGTATGCGGGAGATCGCGTTCAGGCCAGACGCTATGCATTCGTAATTGTTCCGCCCCGACCGACCTGGCTGATGTGCAAGGTGGGCAAGGAGAAACTTCTGAAACTCCGTGCGCTTCATCCAGTGTATGTAGACGAAGTCTATTTCGCTGTGCCATTCGACCCAGAAGAGAACCGTGAGCAATACGATTGGACACTGCTTCAACGCTGGTTCGAATCCCCAAACGCACCTGAGGTGCTGATCGGTGAGGAATTCTGGGACAAGATCGGCGGGGCGGGCGCATATCGGGCACTCATCGAAGCCATCGAAGAAAGCGGAATGCACAGCAGGGGAAGAATCCATCGGGAGTACTATGATGTTGTTGCCGCCACAGGAGATTTGCACTGACAAGGAGATTCCCTATGGCATCCAAACCCAGCCTCTACGAGAACGTCACCCAGCAGTTCAACCGTGCCGCCGATCTGATGCAGCTCGATCCCGATGTGCGCAAGATCCTTGCCAGGCCGATGAACGAGATCACCGTCACGTTCCCGGTCAAGCTCGACAACGGCCACATCGAGGTCTTCACCGGCTATCGCGTGCAGCACAGCAACGTGCTCGGCCCGTTCAAGGGCGGCCTGCGCTACCATCCGCTGGTCAACATCGACGAGGTGCGGGCTCTGGCGACGTGGATGACCTGGAAGACCGCCATCGCGGACATTCCGATGGGCGGCGCGAAAGGCGGCATCCAGCTTGACCCGCGCAAGTATTCGATGGCCGAGCTCGAGCACATCACGCGCCGGTTCACCTTCGCCTTGGGCAACAACATCGGGCCGGACTACGACATCCCCGCGCCGGATGTCAACACCAACGCCCAGATCATGGCCTGGATGCTGGATACGTACGTCTCGACCATCCCGCCGCTGGAACGTGCCCGCAGCTTTCACGTCGTCACCGGCAAGCCCGTCGAGCTGGGCGGCAGCGTGGGCCGGGATAAGGCGACCGGCCAGGGCGTGGTGTATGTGATCGAGCAGTGGGCCAGGGATCGCGGCGTGGATCTGGGCAAGACCACTTACACCGTGCAGGGATACGGCAACGTCGGTTCGTGGACCGCGCGGCTGCTGAAGCCGTGCGGCGCGAAGCTATCGGCCGTCGAGGATCACACCGGCGCCGCCGCCAACCCGGACGGCATCGATGCGGACGACCTGCAGGCGTACGTCGCTGCGACTCGTGGCGTTGCCGGGTATCCGCACGCGCAGCCCATCGATCACGCGGCCTTCATGAGCACGCAGGCCGACATCTTTATCCCGGCCGCGCTGGAAGGCCAGGTCACCGCCGAGACCGCGCCGCTTCTCAACGTGCGGGCTGTCATCGAGGCCGCGAATGGCCCCACCGACCTGGACGGTGACCGTATCCTGGCCGAAAAGGGGATCGAGGTGCTGCCCGACATCCTGTGCAACTCCGGCGGCGTCATCGTCAGCTACTTCGAATGGCTGCAAAACAAGCGCAGCGAATCCTGGGATCTGGACGAGGTAGACACCAAGCTGTACAAGCGCATGACCAGCGCCTACGAGCGCGTGCGCAACACCGCGCGTACCTATGATGGCGTGGACTGGCGCACCGCGGCCTACATCGTCGCGTTGCGCCGCCTGGAGCGCGTCTACAAGGAACGCGGCATCTTTCCGTAAGCAGGATAACTGTCCAGCCATAGCGGAGCACCCTGAGCGGAGGTCGGCATGGGTCCGCCGACCGGAGTCGAAGGGTGCGGAGCGGTCTTTCGGTAAGGCCGCCTCCTTCGACTCCACCCCGCGGACTGATGCGGGGCTCCGCTCACGCTTTGCGTGCTCGATTTGGGTCATAGGTCATAAATAGTAACTGAGCGGGAACGTTTGCCAGCATTGCTACGTCAGACCCCTGGGGTCGCCGCATCGACGCGGGAACAGCCGCCGGAATGGCGCGACCCAGGGGTCCCGGTTTTCTATGAGCAAAAAACTTCTTCTCACCCTCGCGGCGCTGATCGCAGCGGCCGCAATGGCGCTGGTGGGATTTGGCAGCCAGCGCTACGGCAGTCCCGGCGGCCTGTGGCGCCGCATCAAGACCGAAATCGTCGCTCGACAGCCGCACCCGGAATTCGTGCCAACCCCGCTGCCCGTGACGCCAGGAGCGCTTCTGTACCGCCCCACACCCGCTTCACCGACCGTAACGGCCACGGCTTCCGTCCCGCCGCCGCGAACGCCGGCGAAGGAACCGGCGCGGGAGCTGGCATCAGCATCACTCTCCGCGTCATCTCCGGCTGTCTCGAACACCCGAGCGCCCACGGCGTCACCGTCGGCTGCTCCATCGCCCACACCGACGGCGGCGCCCACGGCCACACCGTCACCTGCGCCTCTGCCGGCAAAGGTGCAACTCTCGGGCCTGACGCACCTGTGGCAGACCTGGAACAACTGCGGCCCCGCGACCCTCGCCATGAACCTGAGCTACTTCGGCCGCCAGGTCAGCCAGGCCGACATCGCGTCCGTGCTGCGTCCCTACGAGGACGACAAGAACGTCAACCCGGAGGAATTGGCCGCGTACGCGGCCTCGCAAGGCTTGCACGCCCTGGTCCGGTCGAACGGAAGCTCCGAAGGGTTACGCCAATTCCTGGCGGCAGGCATTCCGGTGCTGATTGAGACGTGGCTCGAACCCAAGCCAAACGACGGCATGGGCCACTACCGGCTGCTGATCGGCTATGACGACGCTGCCGGCGAGTGGATCGCGTACGACTCCTACGACACGACCGGCCTCGCCAAAGGCCAGCCTTACACCGGCATCCGCCTGCCCTACGCGGAATTGGACGGGTTGTGGGCCGTCTTCAACCGTGAGTACGTGGTGATCTACGACGACGCCCGCGCGCCGGCGGTCGAGTGCATCCTGGGCGACGATCTCGATGATGGGGCCATGTGGGCGCGCGCCCTGGCCGGGGCCGAAACCACGGTCAAGCAGCAGCCTGAAAACGCGTACACCTGGTTCGACCTGGGCACCGACCTGGTCGCGCTCGGCCGCTTCCAGGAGGCCGCGGACGCTTACGACCGGGCGCGGCGGATCGGCCTGCCGTGGCGGATGTTGTGGTATCAGTTCGGGCCGTTCCGGGCGTATTACGAGACCGGCCGTTACGACGAAGTCGTGGCGCTGGCCGATGCTACCATCGCCACCGCGCAGCACGTCGAGGAGCTGTTCTTCTGGCGCGGCCTGGCCCAGAAGGCCAAAGGCGACCCGGCCGCCGCACGCGTTTCCTGGCAGCGGGCGCTGGAATTGAACCCGAACTACACGGACGCGCGAGAGGCGCTCGCCGCGCCATGACCGAACAGATAACCTCCCGCCAACGCCACATCGCGCGCAACGTCGTGTTGGTCTCCGCGCTTTTCGCGCTGGCCGCGGCCGCCGGGCTGCTGCGCAACATGATCATCGGCCGGCAGTTCGGCATCGGCGCGGAGTTGGACGCGTACTACGCCGCGTTCAAGCTGCCCGACCTGCTGTTCACCATCGTCGCGGGCGGCGCACTGGCCACCGCGTTCATCCCCGTCTTCGCCAAGTTCCTGGCCGCGGGCGATCGGGAGGGCGCATGGCGGCTGGCCAGCACGATCACCAACTGGGCGGTGCTGATCGTCAGCGCGCTGGCTGTGGTGGCCGGCGTCACCGCGCCCTGGCTCGTGCGGATCATCATCGCGCCGGGGTTTACGGCAGCGCAGCAAGCCGAGACCGTCTCGCTGATGCGCCTGGTGCTGGTCTCCACCGTGATCTTCGCGGTCAGCGCGGTGCAGGGGAGCGTGCTGAACGGGTTCAAGCATTTCCTGCTGCCCGCGGTGGCGCCGGTGGTGTATCCGCTGGGCGTGATCGCCGGCGCGCTGGCGCTGGCCCCGCGCTGGGGCGTGCGCGGGCTGGCGCTCGGCGCGGTCGCCGGATCGGCGTTGCACCTGGCGATCAAGGCGCCCGGCTTGATCCGCTACGGCTTCCGTTGGTGGCCGATCCTCGACACGCGGAGCGCAGGCGTCCGCCGCGTGGCGTGGCTGATGGGGCCGCGCGTGCTCGATCTGGGCGTGTTTCACCTGACGCTGTTGGTCACCACCAACCTGGCCTCGCGGCTGGGGCCCGGCCGGGTGAGCGCGCTGGAATGGGGCTGGCAGGCGATGCAGTTGCCGGAGACGATCATCGGCACCGCGTTCGGCCTGGTGGCGTTTCCCACCCTGGCGGAGCTCGCGGCCCGCAGCGACCGGGACGCGTTGCGACGGACGCTCGGCAGCGCGCTGCGGACGGTGCTGGCGCTCTCCGTGCCCGCGGCAGTCGGGCTGATCGTCCTGGGCCGGCCGCTGCTGGCGCTGCTCTATCAGCGCGGGCAGTTCGACGCGGCCGCCACCGATGCGGTCTACGTCGCGCTGCGGTTCTATGCGCTGGGGCTGGCCGCTCAGACCTGCCTGGAACTGGCCGCCCGCGTCTTCTTCGCGCAGCAGGACACCATCACGCCGCTACTCCTGGCCACCGCCTCGGCTGCCGCCAATATCGCGCTGGCTATCCTCCTGATGAAACCGGTGGGCTACGGCGGGCTGGCGCTGGCGAACTCGCTGGCGGTCACCGCGGAAGTGATTGCCCTGCTGGCGATCCAGCGCAAGCGACTGCGCGGCGTGGAAGGTCGGGAGACCCTCGGCCTGTTCGTGCGCGTGCTGGTCGCATCGCTGATCATGGGTGCCGTGGTGACCGGCCTGGTCGAGGTGCTTGAGCGCGCCGGGCTGGGGACCCTCTACGTGGCCGCGGCGGGTGGCCTCGCGGGCGCCGCGGTCTACCTGATCGCCGGGCGGCTGCTGGGCGTACACGAGTTGGGGCGGTTCGTGATGGCGTTGGTGGGACGATCCAGGCAGTGTTGACCCAATCGCGCAGGGGGCTATGGATTGGGTATTGGGGATTAGGGATTAGGGATTATTTTGACCCAATCGCGCAGGAGGCTATGGATTGGGTATTGGGGATTAGGGATTATTTTGACCCAACCGGGTAGGAAGGCTATACTTATGGCTTAAAGACTTTCACTGGATTTTAAGGGGCCGCTGGCCGGTCCGTGGTGAGCAATGCCTGTTAATCCGTTCAACCCGATGGTCGTCCAGAGCGACAAATCCGTGCTGCTGGAGGTCGATAACCCGCAGTACGCGGAGGCGCGCGACGCGCTGGCGCGCTTCGCCGAGCTGGAAAAAAGCCCGGAGCACATCCACACCTACCGGCTGTCGCCGCTCTCGCTGTGGAACGCGGCGGCAAGCGGCCTCACCGCCGACGCGATCATCGCGACCCTGACCACCTACAGCAAGTATGACGTGCCGGGCAACATCCTGGCCGATGTGCGCGACTACGTCAGCCGGTTCGGGCGCCTGAAGCTGCGCCGCGGGGACACGGGCGAGCTGCTCCTCACCGCGGAAGACCCGCTGCTGATGCTCGAAGTCAGCCGGCAGCGCAAGGTGCGGCAGTTCATCATCGAGGAAATCGATCGCCGCACCGTGCGGGTCAACCCGGCGATGCGCGGCCACATCAAGAAGGCGCTGGTCGACATCGGCTATCCGGCCGAGGATCTGGCAGGTTACGTCGACGGCGAGGGGCTGTCCATCCTCCTGCGGCCGGTCATGCTCGGCAACGGCAACCCGTTCAGCCTGCGCCACTACCAGCAGGATGCGGTGGAGATCTTCCATGCCAACGGCTCGGCGCGCGGCGGCTCGGGCGTGATCGTGCTGCCCTGCGGCGCGGGCAAGACGATGGTCGGCATGGGCGCGATGGCCAGGCTCCAGACGAACACCCTGGTGCTCACCACCAACACCGTCGCGGTGCGCCAGTGGATCGACGAGCTGCTGGACAAGACCAACCTCGATTCCTCAGAAATCGGCGAGTATACCGGCGACGTCAAGGAAATCCGGCCGGTCACCATCACCACCTACCAGATCCTCACCTACCACAAGCGGAAGAAGAAGGCGGACGAGGAAGCCAACTTGTTCGATGACTTCGAGGACAGCGAGCCGGAGCCGCTCACGCTGGAGGATTTCCCGCACTTCCAGATCTTCCGGGAACGCGATTGGGGCCTGGTCATCTACGACGAGGTGCATCTGCTGCCCGCGCCGATGTTCCGTATGACCGCCGAGCTGCAAGCCCGCCGCCGCCTGGGGCTCACCGCCACCCTGGTGCGTGAGGATGGCAAGGAGGATCACGTCTTCGCGCTGATCGGCCCCAAGAAATACGACGTACCGTGGAAGGATCTGGAGCGTCAGGGGTGGATCGCCACCGCCCACTGTCATGAAATCCGCCTGGACATGGGGCCGGAGCGCCGCATGGAATACGCGCTGGCCGACAGCAAGGTGCAGTATGCCATCGCCGCTTCTGACCCGGCCAAGTTCCCGGTCGTTGAGCAGATCATCGCCAGGCACCCCGACGACCAGGTGTTGGTGATCGGCACCTACCTGGAGCAGTTGGATCAGATCGCCGCGCAGTTGAACGCGCCGCTGCTCACCGGCAAGACACCGGTGCGCGAGCGCCAAAAGCTCTACCAGCAGATTCGCGAGGGTGCGCTCCGTCACCTGGTGGTCTCAAAGGTGGCTAACTTCGCCATCGATCTGCCCGACGTCAGCGTCGCCATCGAGATCAGCGGCACGTTCGGTTCCCGCCAGGAGGAGGCGCAACGGTTGGGCCGCATCCTGCGCCCCAAGAAAGACGGCCGGCCGGCGCATTTTTACGCCATCGTCATGCGCGACACCAAGGATCAGATATTCGGCGCCAAACGCCAGATGTTCCTGACCGAGCAGGGCTACAAGTACGAGATCCTCTACCGGGACGACCTGCAAGCCTACGAACCGGATCAGGATCAAGCCGAGTGGTAGGATGACCCACACCTTTACGCCTGAAAATCGCGCAAAGCTGGTACAAGAACTGATCAGCATCTTGAACCAGGCCACTATCCAGACACTGCGCCAGGCGGCCAGGCAATGGGGCTGGCCGCTGAAGGGCACAGCCAAGGCCGAAGTTGTCGAGCAGATGGTCGGCTATCTCGGCGATGCCGGCCGCATGAGCGCTGCCATCGAGAAGTTGCCGGAGGATGAACGGGACACGCTGACCTGGCTGAACGCTTTGGGCATCGCCACCGACCCTGCCAAACCCCTGCAGACCGTCCTGGCGCAAGGCAGCGGACGCCAGATGACCCAGAAAGCGGTCGGGCAGGTGTTACAGCGGTTGATGGAGCATGGACTGCTCTTCTTCAGCGAGTACAACGGCTACCAGGTGCCGGGTCTCTTCGCAGAATGGCTCCCGCCGGTGGATGCGCCGCGACTGCTGCACGGAAACGAGCCGGGCTTCATCACCGCGTTCACCCTGGCCGAGTTCAACCAACACGTCCATCACCTGCTGTCGGCAGTCGAGGCTGATAGGCCGGAACCCCCCGCCGCGCCGCAGCCCGCGCCGGCGGCGTACATGGTTCCGAGGCCGGCCGGCGAGAGTATTTCGCCCAGGCCCGGGTTGGTGGCGATGGAGATGCTTAACCGCTGGGGCTACCAGAGCGCCGACGAACGGAACCTGGCGCGTTTTCTGTTGGAACAGATCACGGCTGGCGGCTTGTGCCAGGTCACACCGCACGGGCAAGGCAAGCGCCTGGATATTGGGCCGCAGGTGATCAGATCCTGGGAAGAAGCGACTCCTGCCGAACGCCTGGGACGCGTCCGGCAGTGGTGGCTCCAGATCAGCCTGCCGGGCCGTCCGCCGGGTGGCGTAACCAGCACCTGGAATGAGTTGGATCTGGCGCTCGGCCATGTCAAGGAGTACACCCTGCGGCCGACGGGTTACTGGACCACTGCCGATCAAATCTCGCGGCAGGTAGCCTTCCTGCGCCTGTGGCTGCTGGGGCTGGTCGCGGGGCTGCGGTCGGACACCTGGTACAGCATCGAACGATTGGAAAACCTCGCCTATCAGCTTCACCGCGACCTGTTGAGCTGGGAGGCGGGGCTGACAGGCTGGCGCTGGCACCAGGACAAGACCATGCTCGACCCCAACCAGATGAGCCTCGATATCTGGCGTGAAACCTACGGCCAGGTGATAAGAGCCTGGTTTAGCGGACCGGCCACGTGGCTGGCGTACGTCCAGGTGGGCCACGCCGGGGGCCGGCCGGTTGCTTTCCGTTACCTGGCTATGGTACCGGCCGGGGAGCTCGCCGTCCTGTCGCCGGACACTCTGCGTTTCCCCACGGCGGAGCTCGCGGTGCTACGCAACACGTGGCAGGCGGGCGAGTTGCGGCAACTCCTCAGGCGCATTGCCGTCGAAACCGCTCGCGACCGCGAAATCACGACGTACCGGGTAGACATCGGCACGTTCCGACAGACATTGCGAGGCGGCATCGGCGCTGCCCAGCTCGACGAAAGCTTCGCCGCCGCGGGCTTCCCGTTGCCGGCGGCCATCCAGGCCCAGCTCCGGGCGTGGCAGGAAAAAGCAGGGCGCCATCAACTTTATGACAACCTGGCGACCATCGAGTTCGGCACCGACATGCATCCCGAGGAAGTGAAGGCGATCGCCAGCCTGGGTTCGGGGCACTTCTATCAAGTTTCGCCCCGCTGTTTGATCGTCCTGGATCCCGACTTTGTGCCTTCGTTCGTCGATGAATTGCGCCGCCGCGGCTACACACCCCAGGTGATCTCATGACGCCGCCTGCACTGAAACAAGCGTTGGAAGGCTTCAACGCCAACGACCTGGGTACCGTCCTGCGCCAGGCCGGCGTGGTTGACATTCCGAAGACCAAAGAGGGTAAGGTCAAGCTGTGGATGCAGTTGATAAGCGACCCTGCGCGGATCCGGCTCGCATTGGGCAAACTCACGCCGCGCTGTCGCCGGGCGCTCGAACTGCTGCAAGCCGCCGAGGGAGAGCTCCGCACACGGCGCTACCAGAGCTTGCTGGAACGCGCCGGCATCGCCGACACGGAACGAAAGCCGGGCCGGAGCCACGATCGCTGGGGAGACTCGTCCCGCCCCGAACAGTCATCCGACCCGGTTTTGTTCAGCGAAATCTTCGCCACGCTCCTCAAGAACGGCCTGATCTGGACGCACACCCTGCCTGAAGGCGCGCCCGGCAACGCCAGGATCGGGTTCGAGGGCGGACGCTTCGCCTTTATCCCCGCTGAGGTGGCCGTTCACTTACCGGCGCCGCCGCCCAAGGAACAGGTTTTCCCGCAGGTCACCCAGACCATCGCCGGTTCGGCGCGCACGTGCCAGCGCGACCTGTACCTGACGTGGAGCGCCTCGCGCGAGGCCCCTTTCGTACTTACCAACGCCGATCTGTTGCGCATGGCCGACCTCAAGCGGTTGTCCGGGCAACTCCTCGTCTCCGAGACCGTTACCACCGGGAGCAGAGAGAGCGACTACCGACGGATCTTTTTCCTGCGCCGGCTGACAAGCGCGCTGGGGTTGCTCGAATCCGGCACGAACGGGGGGGCAGGGGTTCCCGATCCGGGATTCTTTTCCGCGGGACCGGCCGAGCGAGTCAAACGCAGCTTCCTGAGCTGGCGCGATGGCGCATGGTGGAATGAGCTGTGGACGACTTATGTGGAGGGCAAGACACGCGCCAGCGGCAAGATCGGAGACTTCGCGCCGCCGAAGATCGGCGAAGCGCGACGCAAAGTGCTCGACACGTTGGTGCTCTTTACCAGACGGCTGCAAGCGAAGCAGAAAAACCAGCCGATCTGGGTGTCGTTTGATGAAATCGCCGATCACCTGCGCGACCGGGATGAGGAATTCCTGGTCGATCGAGAGACGGCCGAACGCCAGTACGGCGGTTACTACTACAGCTCATCATACCGATCTGCCTACTCGCCCTATTTGTATAACGATCTGGGCTGGATGTGGGAAGCGTATTCGGACAGCGAGGAGAAAGGCTGGAACGGCGTGGAACGAACTTTCATCCACGCCGTGCTGACCGAGGGGCTTTTCTGGCTGGGGCTGATCGACCTGGGCTATGGTAAACCGGTGACACCGGAAGGAGGCACCGCGCCGGCCGGCTTGTTGGCCGTGCAACTGACCGACATGGGGCGCTGGCTGCTATTGAATGGCCCGCAACCGGTCATCCCCGAAGAGACCGGGCGTGTCGTCCTGCAACCCAATTTTCGCATCTTTGCGTTCGACCCGATCTCCGACAGCGTGCTGGCGCGTTTGGACAGCTTCGCCATACGGTTGAACGCCGAACGGGCGATCGAATACGAGCTGTCGCGCGAATCGGTCTACCGGGCGCAGCTCGCCGGGCAGACTGCGGACGGGATCAAGACCTGGCTGGAAGGGGTGACCGGCGCGGCGTTGCCGCAAAACGTGGCGCGCAGCCTGGACGAGTGGCAAACCGCCTTCGAGCGCATCGTCATACGGCCCCACGTCGGCTGGCTGGAGACCGCCTCACCCGAGTTGGCCGACGCGGTGCTGGCAATCCCTGCTCTGCGCGGCGCCGTGCTCGGCCGGCCAACGCCGACGGGCTTGATCGTGCGCGCTGACCAGGTGGACGCTCTCGAACGGGCCTTGCTTGCCGCCGGTGAGCTGCCCGCGCGCAGCAGCAACGCCGAGGATGCCCGCCGGGCCAGCGTCTCCCTGAGCGAGGAAGGCCGGATCCATTTTGCTCACGCGGTGCCCAGCCTCTACGTGCAAGGTCAGCTCCAACCGTTCACCGATCAAAGCCCGGCAGGCTGGCGTATCACCCGTGCCAGTGTGACGCGTGCGCGCGCCGCCGGGGTCGACGCCGCGGCCATCCTGGCAACCTTGCAAGACATGTCAACCAACGGCTTACCGGAAGCACTGGTGGCCAGGATCAAGGCGTGGAGCAAACACTACGGCAGCGTGACGATCTCGGTCCTCACCCTCCTGCAGTTCCGTGATCAGGACGTCCTGGATGAGCTTCTGGCCGATCCAGAGCTGGCGGATTACCTGCGGCCTTTCAAACCTGAGGCGAAGCTCGGGCTGGCGACCGTCAATCACGATGCGATTGATTCCGTGCGCGACCTGCTCGCCCAGCGCGGCGTCGACGTGATCGGCGCGCAAGTGCCTTGACCCTCGACCTGGCAGGCTGCCGACAACCGTTCCGACTGCAAAGCCGTTCGAGTCAGGCGGCTTGCACGGTCTGGAGGATGCCTTGCAGTGGGATCTTCACCCAGTCCGGCCGGTTGTTGAGCTCGTAGCCCAGCTCATACACCGCCTTCTCAATCAGATAGGAATCCAGCAGGAGTTTGAGCTCATCCGGTGAGCGCGGCAAAAAGGCTGCATCGCCGACGACCTCAAGGTAGCTTTTCAGATAGGCGACCGAGACCCACAGGTGCCAGAAACGCGCCCACAGTTCGAGTTGGCCGTCGAGGGCCTGGGCGAAATAGGCCGCGTAGGCGGCGTAGTGAAACGAACGGAGCATCCCTGCCACGTCCTGGAGGGGAGAGCGCTTCAGTCGCCGCTCACTGAGAGGTCGCGCCGGCTCACCCTCGAAGTCAATGATCATGAAATCCTCGCCGGTGTACAACACCTGCCCCAGGTGATAATCGCCGTGGATGCGCGAACGCCATGCATGGATGGGCCGGGCCAGCAGCGCGTCAAAGCGCGCCGCGATCTGTCCCTCCACGGCGAGCACCTGGCGCGCATCGGGCTGGACAGCTTCCGGCAGCGCGGCGAAGCGCGCCCGCAGGAGCTGCATGATCCGATCGGTTGTGCCCCGCATGCTCCGGTGCAAATATCCCTGGAAGTCCGCGCTAAACGGCTCAAGGGCGAAGGCAGGATCGGTCGGGCCCGCGGCAAGGGCCAGGTGCAGCTCGGCGGTGCGCCGCGCCAGCAGCCGCGCCGAGTCCATGTACGCGCCGATGAACCGCCCGGCCTGCGCCGGGACTTCGCCCTGAGCCAGCTCCAGCAGCGGCGCCGCTGGCAATGACAGATCGTCCACGGCCACGTCACCCCGAGAGCGCGCGGCCTGGAGGTACCCGGCCAAAGTATCCAGCGAGTAGCTCCAGGCATCGCCACGATTGGACACAAACCCTTGCAAGAGTGCCAGCGTGATCGGCTCCCCGGCCGCCGGTCCCCGGCGCCGGAATTCTAGAGCGCCGGCTACAGGCGGAGTGTTCGCAAACGAGGACTTTTCCGTGAGAAACTGGCCGATTTCCTGATCGGGGTTAATGCCCACTTCGAGGCGCCGGTAGAGCTTCAGGATAAGCCGGTCACCATAGCGCACCGATGTGTTGCTTTGCTCGCCCCCATGCACAACCGCCGCGAGAGCCTGCGTCATATCGCCGCGCAGGCGAGGAAACGCGGCGGTCGCCGTAGCCGCCACGTCGCCGCTGGTGCCGCGATAGTGTGTGCGCTGGCCGATTGCTTCCAGCAGCGCCTGGCAGAAGCCGGAATCCCAGGCTGCATCATAGAGGATGCCGTTTCCCTGCCCCGTCTGAAGCGTCGCGATCACCGCTGCAAGCCGCTCCTCGCGGAGCGCGTGCGCTCGCATACCGGCGGCGAAGGCCATCGGCACCGTATATGTTTCCGGGTCGCCCGCGGTGTAATCCACCCGTATCAAGGTGAGGTACGCGGTCGGCAGGATAGGGATGGCTTCGACGATCGACACGCCACCGATGGTCCGGGCCTTGGAGCCAAACCATCGCCGCGGGATCAAAAAGCGGGGCAGTGCCGTCTCCAGCGCCTTCCGAGTCGCGGCCTCGAAGACAGTTCCCCACGGTCCTGGCGTCGCGAGTGCGGGAACATCCGGGGGGGTAGTAGCTTCGTGGGTGGTGTATGTCATTTTTCGCCTCTCCCTGCGTAGCAACGATGATGGATTGCCGACAACAGCGTGCGCCGGGGATTATAGCAGGGCGCAGGAACATTCCACAAGGCGCAATCGAGAACACTGCCGACTTGCGGGGCACCGATAGAGCCCTCCTTGAGCCGGCTTGTGTCGATTTGACAGATTCCACAATACCCGTATAATGCCGCCAACCTCAATGAGGTGACGTAAACCTTGATCGAACAGTTGCTCTCCAAGTGCTCCAAGTCCAAGAAGCCTTCCCTGGCCTGCAGGGACGGTCTTGTGTGCTTGGGGTAGCAGCAACAAACTCAGCACAGAAGCCCTGCCAGGCCATCATGAGCCAGGCGGGGCTTTTTGTTTGGGCAAAAACATGAATCTCAACTTGAAGCGCGCTAAGAAGCAGTTCATCAGCTTGCCAGACTGGAGGTCTGGATAGGCCGCTAGCGCGCACCCTGAACCTTGACGGAGCCGCAGCCCCTTCCCGTGCCAGTCTGGCAGGAAGGGGCTGTTGTTTTATCCAAACCACTTCAGAGGAGAATCCAACCATGTCACTCGAAACCATCTGTCCCGAATGCGAAGGCTCGCTGACCCTGCATGATCCCATGGAAGGCGAAATCGTCCCGTGCGCCTTCTGCGGCGCCGACCTTGAAGTCGTTTCCCTCGATCCGTTGCGCCTGGACCTGGCGCCGGAAGAACAGGAGGATTGGGGAGAATGACCGGGACTCACCCCACACGTGCTTCTGTCGCTGTCATCCTTTCACGCATCCGCGTCGAAGAGAAGCTGCTGCTGACCGCCCTGGAAGCCGCCGGTGCCTCCGTCCAGGTCGTAAACGACGATGACCTGGTGCTGCCGGTGGTTGACCTGACCTCCTCTACTCCCCCTTCCCTCGCAGAGAATGGGTCTGTTGCGGACCTAACCCCCTCTACTCCCCCTTCCCTTATAGGGAAGGGGGAAGGGGGGTTAGGTCCACGCGCAGGGAAGGGGGAAGGGAGGATAGATCGCTTCCCCATCCAGGCCGATGTGGTGCTCGAACGTTCGCTCAGCGCGGCCCGCGGCCTGTATGCCTTGCGCATCCTTGAAGCCGCGGGCGTACCCACGGTCAACCGCTATGCCACCGCCGCCACCTGCTGGGACAAGCTGCTCACTACCGCGGCGCTGGCTGAAGCCGGCCTGCCTCAGCCGTCTACCCGGATCGCGTTCACCCCGGAATCCGCCTTGCGAGCCATCGAGGAGCAGGGCTATCCGGTCGTGATGAAACCCATCATCGGCTCGTGGGGTCGGCTGCTGGCCCGCATCAACGACCGGGATGCGGCGGAGGCGATCCTGGAGCACAAGGACGTCCTCGGCTCCTACCTGCACAGCATCTTCTACATCCAGGAATATATCGCCAAGCCCGGTCGCGATATCCGCGCCTTCGTCGTGGGCGATGAGACGATCTGCGCCATCTACCGGGCGTCGTCTCACTGGATCACCAACACCGCGCGCGGCGGGCAGGCCAGCAATTGTCCGGTGACACCCGAGCTCGACGCCCTCTGCCGGCGGGCCGCGCAAGCCGTGGGCGGCGGTGTGCTCGCCATCGACGTGCTGGAAGACCCCGACCGGGGCCTCCTGGTGAACGAGGTCAACCACACGATGGAGTTCCGCAACAGTATTGCAACCACTGGCGTGGACATCCCGGCGCGGGTAGCCGAGTACGTATTGCGTGTTGCGTGTTCCGTTAGTGCCGCCATCAACCCGACTTCAGCAGCACGCGCTACGGACTACGCAATACGTAATACGCAACATATCGGCGTAGTGAGGGCGGTATGAGCGACCGTACTCGCGTCTCCATCGCAGGCGGTTCCGGGTACGGCGGCGGCGAGCTTCTCCATCTCTTGCTCGGCCATCCCGCCGTCGAAATCGCCCAGGTCACCTCCGAATCCCACGCCGGTGACTATGTCCACAGCCTCCACCCCAACCTCCGGCCAACCGGTCACCGCCAACCCATCCGATTCACCACCCTCAGCGAGCTCCAACCGTGCGATGTGCTGTTCCTGGCGCTGCCGCACGGCGAGGCCCAGCGTCGCATCGCGCAACTTGCCGGGCTGGCGGAACGCATCGTCGATCTCTCTGCCGATTTCCGGCTGAACGACCTGACCGCTTATGCCCGCTACTACGGCGAGCCGCACGCCGCGCCGGAATGGTTGCCGCGCTTCGTCTATGGCCTGCCCGAAGCCAGCCGTGAAGCGCTGCGCTCGGCTCGCTACGCCAGCGGCGTGGGGTGCAATGCCACCGCAGCCAACCTGGCGCTGTTGCCCCTGGTGCGCGCGGGCCTGCTGCGCAGCGACCGGCCGGTCGTGGTGGATGTGAAGGCCGGCTCATCGGAAGGGGGCGCATCGCCCAGCCTGGCGTCACACCACCCGGAGCGCAGCGGCGCCATCCGCTCGTTCGCGCCGACCGGCCACCGGCACGAGGCTGAAGTCAGACAGGTATTGGGGATTGAGGATGTTCATTTGTCGGTCACGTCTATCGAGCTGGTGCGCGGGGTGCTGGCGACAGCGCATGCCTGGGTCCAGCCCGGCCTGGCCGACAAGGATCTCTGGCGCGCGTACCGGGCGTCCTATAGCACCGAACCTTTCGTGCGCATCGTCCACGAGCGCGGGGGCATCTATCGCCACCCGGAGCCGAAGCTGTTGGTCGGCACCAACCTGGCCGACGTCGGCTGGGAGCTTGAGCCGAAGACCGGCCGGCTGGTGGCCCTGGCGGCCATCGATAACCTGGGCAAAGGCGCGGCCGGCAGCGCAGTCCAGTGCATGAACCTGATGCTCGGCCTGAACGAGACGGCAGGGCTGGAGTTTATGGGGCTGCATCCGGTGTGACGCGGGGCGTGAGCGGGTATTGGATATTGGGTATTAGGGATTGGATATTGGGTATTGGGTACCAGGGATTGAGTCAGCACACCTCAATACCTAATCCCTAATCCCTAATCCCTAATCCCCAATCCCTCGTCCCCAATCCCCGAACACATTTTCCCAAGGAGTTCCTTTATCATGAACCCGATCGTTATCAAACTCGGCGGCGCGGCGGGCGTGGACGCACGAGCCGTCTGCGACGATGTGGCCGCGCTGGCCGCGGAGGGATGGCCGGTGGTATTGGTGCACGGCACGTCGGCCGCGGCCGATGCGCTGGCGACGCGCGTGGGCCTGCCGGTGCGTCACATCACGTCGCCGTCCGGGCATGTCAGCCGCTACACCGACCCGGAAATGTTGGAGCTGTACGTGGCGGCCGCGGCCGGTCAGGTGAACAAGAGCCTGGTGGCCGATCTGCAACGGCTCGGCTGCAACGCGGCCGGTCTCTCCGGCGTAGATGGGCGGCTGCTGGTCGCGCGGCGTAAAGACGCGGTGCGCGCGGTCGAAGGCGGCCGGCAGCGGATCATCCGCGATGACTACACCGGCCAGCTCGAATCAGCTAACGGCAACCTGCTGCGGCTGATGCTGGGGGCTGGTTACACGCCGGTCATTGCACCGCTGGCGTTGGGTATCGCGGGCGAGCGGCTGAACGTTGACGGCGATCGAGCCGCGGCCCTGCTGGCCGGAGCGCTGGACGCCTCTGCACTGGTCATTCTCAGCAACGTGCCCGGCCTCCTGCGCGACTACCCGGACGAGAGCAGCCTGATCCGCCGGGTGCCAGGCAACGAGCTGGGCCTCATCGAAGGCTTCGCCCAGGGCCGCATGAAGAAGAAGCTGCTGGCCGCCCGCGAGGCGCTGGCCGGCGGGGTAGCGACGGTCATTCTGGCTGACTCGCGGCGGTCTTGCCCGATCCGGGCCGCGCTGGCCGGAGAAGGAACAGTGTTAGGGGATCAGGTTACAGGTATTGGGGATTTGGTATTAGACAGCATGGTTTTCCCATCGGAGGCACTCGTTCGATGACCACGCCCAATCCCCAATCCCTAATACCTAGTACCCAGTTGACCGTCGCCCTGGAGTCCGCTCACACCTCAGGCGTTTACCCGAAGCGGCCGCTCGCCATCGTGCGCGGGCAAGGTGCGCGGGTCTGGGACGCGGACGGGCAAGAGTACATCGACTGCGTCGGCGGGCAGGGCGCGGCGAACCTGGGCCACGCGCATCCGGCCATCGTGGCAGCGATTGGTCGGCAGGCGGGCACACTCATCACCTGCCCGGAGATCTTTTATAACGACCGCCGCGGCGAGCTGCTGGCCGCGCTGACCGCGGTCGCACCGGCGGGCATGGATCGGGCGTTCCTCTGCAACTCCGGCGCGGAGGCGGTGGAGGCGGCGATCAAATTCGCCCGGCTGAGCACCGGCCGCGCCGGCATCGTCGCGGCGATGCGCGGCTTTCACGGCCGGACGATGGGCGCACTGTCAGCAACGTGGAACAAAGACTACCGCGCGCCGTTCGAGCCGTTGGTGCCCGGCTTCAGCCACGTGCCGTACAACGACCTGGCCGCGCTGGAAAAAGCGGTCGGCGACGAGACCGCGGCTGTGCTCCTGGAGGTCGTTCAGGGGGAAGGCGGCGTCCACCCCGGCACGCCGGAGTTCCTGCGCGGCGCGCAGGCGCTCTGCCGGGAGCGCGGCGCGCTGCTGATCCTGGATGAGGTGCAGACCGGCTTCGGCCGCACCGGCAAGCTCTTCGCCTGCCAGCACTATGACCTCGCGCCCGATCTGATGGCGGTGGCGAAGTCGATGGCCGGCGGCCTGCCCATGGGCGCCTGCCTCATCGGGCCGCGCGCCAACGGGATCAAGCCTATGACGCACGGCAGCACGTTCGGCGGCAATCCGCTGGCGTGCGCGGCCGCGCTGGCGACGCTGGAAGTCATGCGGACTGAGGAACTGCCCGACCGGGCGGCGCGGTTGGGCGAGCATTTGCTGGACCGCCTGCGTGCGCTGCGCTCGCCGGTCATCCGCGAGGTGCGCGGGCTGGGCCTGCTGGTCGGCATCGACCTGCGGGTCAAGGTGACGCCGATCCTGCAGAAGCTGCAAGCTCTGGGCGTTCTGGCCCTGCCTGCCGGCTCCACCGTTCTCCGCCTGCTCCCGCCACTGGTGATCGAACGGGATGATTTAGATCGGGTGGTGGAGACGGTGATGGTGGCGATCAGGGAGTAGTGGGAGAAGGGGGATTAGGGATTGGGGATTAGGGATTGGGGATTAGGTATTCGGGATTGGGTAGTGGGGATCAATACCCAGTACCTGATACCCAGCACCGAATACCCAATACCCAATATCTAATACCCCATTACCGAACACCATCAGGAGAAGGTATCATGTCCTTAGAAAACTACGCTATCATCGACTCCACCCTCCGCGAAGGGGAGCAATTCGTCAATGCCCAGTTCACCACCGAGCAAAAGACCCGCATCGCACGCGCACTGGACGAGTTCGGCGTGGAGTACCTGGAGCTGACATCGCCGCAGGCATCGCCGGGCAGCCTGGCCGATCTGCGCACGATCGCCCGGTTGGGGTTACACGCGCGCATCCTGACACACATCCGCTGCCGCCAGGACGACGCGCAGGTGGCCCTGGATGCGGGCGTGGACGGCATCGACGTGGTGATCGGCACTTCATCGCGGCTGCGTGAGTTCAGCCACGGCAAGAGCATCGACGAGATCATCGCACTGGCGGCCGAAGTGCTGCCATGGATCCGCCAGCAGGCGCCGAACATCGAGCTGCGGTTCAGCACCGAGGACTCGTTCCGCAGCGAGGAGGCCGAGCTGCTGCGCGTCTACCTGGCCGTAGACAAGCTGGGCGTGGTCAACCGCCTCGGCATCGCCGACACGGTGGGGATCGCAACCCCGACCCAGGTCTCCCGGCTGGTGGGCACGTTGCGCCGCCTGACCCGCTGCGATATCGAGTTCCACGGGCACAACGACTCCGGGTGCGCCATCGCCAATGCGTTCTCGGCACTGGAGGCCGGCGCCACGCATATCGACACGACGGTGTTGGGCATCGGCGAGCGCAACGGCATCACACCGCTCGGCGGGTTCATCGCCCGGATGTATACTCACGACCGCGCGCTGACGCAGTGGAAGTATCGGCTGGATCATCTGCGGAGCCTGGATATGCTGGTGGCCGAGCTGGTCAACGTGGATATCCCGTTCAATAATTACATCACAGGCTACAGCGCGTTCACCCATAAGGCTGGCATCCACGCCAAGGCGATCCTCAACGCGCCGGAGACTTACGAGGCGCTCAACCCGCAAGATTTCGGCTTGACCCGCTATGTCTCCATCGCGCACCGGCTCACGGGATGGAACGCGGTGAAATCCCGCGCCGATCAACTGGGCCTGGAGCTGACCGACATCAAGGTGAAGAAGCTGACTCAGCATATCAAAGTCCTGGCCGATGAACGGGTGCTGACGCTGGACGAAGTCGATCGCCTGTTGCGGCTGTGGGCCAACGGCCACGGAACGGAAGATATCGGCTTGGACATGGCCGATCTCGGCCTGCCCTCCGTTGAGGCCCAGTAGGAGGCTGCCGTGGGTTCCACGTTTGCACAAAAGGCCCTGGCCCGCGCGGCCGGGCTGGATCACGCGGAGATCGGGCAAATTGTCGACGCGCGGCCCGACGTGGTGTTGAGCCACGACAATACCGCGGCCATCGTCCGGCTGTTCGCCGGACTGGGTAAGAGCCGCGTGCTGCATCCCGAACGGCTGGCGATCGCGCTGGATCACGCGGTGCCGGCACCCACCGCCGAGCACGCACGCAACCACGCCGAGGTACGTCGCTTCGTGGCCGAACAGGGAGTGACGCACTTCTTCGAGGCTGGTCGCGGCATCTGCCATCAAGTGGTGAGCGAAGAGGCGCTGATCCTGCCGGGCCAGCTTATCCTGGGCGCCGACAGCCACACGACGCATTTCGGTTGGCTGGGCGCGTTCGGCGCCGGCGTCGGCCGCAGCGAGGTCGCCGCGTTGTGGGCCACCGGCGAGTTGTGGCTGCGCGTGCCCGAGACGATCCGTATCGACCTGGTCGGTGAGCTGCGTCCCGGTGTCACCGCCAAGGACCTCAGCCTGTGGGTGCTCCAACTGCTCGGGCCCGAGGCAGGCATCTATCGGGCGCTGGAATTCGGCGGGCCAGGGCTGCACACGCTCAGCCCGGAAAGCCGCATGGTCATCCCGAACATGATGGCCGAATCGGGTGCCAAGAATGCATACCTGGAGCCGGACGAGGCAGTGTTGGAGTGGCTGGCACAGCGGCTGACAGGCGTTGAAACGCCTGGCTCAGCTCACGACACATCCGAAGCCCGGTCAGCCGGTTTCAACCGGCTTCTATCTGCCTCAGCCGGCGGTTTCAACCGCCGGTGCGCGCCGGCTCAAGGCCTGCCAGGCGTTGAAACGCCCGGCTCAGCAGATGCAAGTCGGCTGAAGCCGACTCAAGATACGCTCGAAGCTGCCTCAGCCGGCGGTTTCAACCGCCGGTGCGCGCTTGCTGCCACCGCGCTCTACCCCGATGTGGACGCGACCTACGTAGCGCGCTACACAGTCGATCTCAGCGCGCTGGAACCCGCGGTCGCACGGCCGCATAACCCGGCGAACGTCGTCCCGCTCTCGCAGGTCGCTGGGACACACATCGACCAGGCATTCATCGGCACGTGCACCAACGGCCGGCTGGAGGATCTGGCCGCGGCCGCCGCGGTGCTGCGCGCGCCGGATGGCACGGTGCGCCGGGTCGCAGACGGCACGCGATTGGTGATCATCCCCGCGTCGAGCCGGGTACTCCAGGAGGCGCTGGCCGCCGGTTATGTCGAGACCTTCCTGGCCGCGGGCGCGATGCTCGGCGTCCCTGGCTGCGGGCCGTGCATGGGTAACCACCTCGGCGTCCCCGCCGCGGGCGAGACCGTGATCAGCAGCGCCAACCGCAACTTCCGCGGCCGCATGGGCAACCCGGAGAGTGATGTGTACCTGGCGTCGCCGGCAGTCGTTGTGGCGAGCGCGGTGTTGGGGCGGATCGCGGGGCTGGATGAGGTGTCGGGTATTAGGGATTGGGGATTGGGTATTGGGCATTGGGCCTTCGCGCCTGCCACCTCACTGTCACTCCGAACTTCTCACGCCATAGTCCCTGACCCCATCTCCCTAATCCCTAATCCCCAATCCCTAATTTCTAATACCCAATCCCCAATCCCCAATCCCCAATCCCCCTTCTCCGGCCGCGCCTGGGTCTACGGCGAC
>Ga0172368_10002516_pt1 | contig 23235 bp, 22 predicted proteins | sample Lak11m_FD_114540 | JGI IMG/M metagenome (GOLD analysis project Ga0172368, IMG submission 114540) | Freshwater microbial communities from Kabuno Bay, South-Kivu, Congo - kab_022012_11m | ecosystem: Environmental > Aquatic > Freshwater > Lake | place: Democratic Republic of the Congo: South-Kivu...
ACCCTCGATCATCATATGCGGTCGTGTCTATACAACCCCAAGCAACTTAACGCGAGAAAAAAATCGGCACAAAAGGACACACCCTCCAAATTCTGCAATCCCCCGCGTAAGTGAATGGTTACACGGTTCACAATATTCACATTGCCTACCTTTCACGAATCGTGTAATATCGCTTACTGTCATTTCAATTAATTGCAATGCACTGCATTGCCTGCCGTATTCCGACGAGGGAAATCCTCATCGGATTGAAAGGGGGTACGGCGCGAATGTTCACGCGCTGGCAATCGGTTCGCATTCGCCCAAAGGGAGCGCACAGACCGAACCTGTCTTGGGCGAGAGTATGTGCCTTGGTCGTCGCTTGCGTTTTCTGGAGCTCTTTCCTATTTTCTTGTTCCGCTGACGCTGCTGATTCTTACGCTTTCTCCGACAACACGACGAACATTCCTCCGAACCTCGTGCAGCCGAGCTTTCCATTTCAGCAGTCGAGTTGCGCGCGCCCCGAACGCGGGATGCGAATTGGCGCTCCCGTTCTGTATGCGGGATTCCTCATCCCAAACCGGAACCTTCACGGCCAGTTTTTCGCCGTTGAATCAGCGGGAACAGCGGTCGCTGGGCTGGAATACGCGGATCACCGGTACCCGCAACAGGGGTTCTGGACGGGGGTTTACGAGACGATCGCGTTCGGAAACCCTGCGGACATCGATCTGGTGCTCCAGGGCTGGTGCATGATCCCGTCGTCTGTTGACGCGTCGACGCGCTATCGGTTTACGGGCAACGCATTCGAGAGCGGCACGACCTGGAAATGCAACTCCACCGGCTACGTGTTGGACGCCTCGATCTTGTTTTCGTGGGAACGAACGCGGCCGGAATTTTCTCAGATTGCCGGCGTACGGTACGATCACTATTCGCGACGACTATCCGATCCTGTGCACGTCCCGGTCGGCGTCGTCCCGTGGCCCGCGAGTGCGAACGACACGGTGGAGGCGGAGGTGAACACGTGGGCCCCGTACGTCGGCCTCCAGGCAACGTATGGGTACTCGGACAGCGTGGGATTCATACGATTGGTCGGCGCTCCTATTGTATTGGGCTCATTGTCGTACGATGAATTCTGGCGGGGTGGGGCGGGCCAGCGCGTGGGATCGACCTTCGCAATCAGGAAAGGCCTGTTCATGGAGTTCCTTGGCAGCTACCAGAAGAACATCTCGGACAGCGCTTCGATCGGATTCTTCCTGAAGATGGACTCCATCAGCGGCTACGGGAGCGGTAGTTTCGATGTCACACCCGCGGCGGGGCAGAGCGCGTCGTATCGTCTCACGTACAGACAACTCAGCTACATACTCGGCGCCAACCTATCCGTGAGATTCCAGATTCCGTCTCTGGGTGGGATCTGATACCAGTGCGCCTTCAAACAAATAACTTCCGCGGCATCCAAAATCCCCCCTGTCCCCCCTTTACGAAAGGGGGGGACTACTGGGAGCGGGCGGACGGCCATCCGCCCCTACTTTCCCCCCTTTGATAAAGGGGGGGTAGGAGGGATTTTCTCGTACGGAATCGCATGTGGGCCAGTGGTGCCAATGTTACCTATATGGTGGCGCATTGGTATCAGTCCACGAAGTCTGTTTTCTGAGCCACGCGCTTGAGCGCCTGAATCGCGATTTCCACTTCTTCAAGCGTGTTGAAATATCCGAGACTGCAGCGGACAGTCCCGTCCGGAAAGGTGCCAAGCGCCTGATGCGCCAATGGAGCGCAGTGCAGTCCGACCCGCACGGAGATCTCATACTCGTCCCTCAATAGCTTTGCCGCCTCTTCGGGATGGACGGACTCGAAAGTCGCAGGAATCGCGCGGCCTCCACAGCCGCCGATAGTGGGACGAAGACCGTCCGGGAGCGCCTGGTCGAACGTCACCGATAAGATAGGAACCTGAAGTTCAGGCTTTAGCGGACCGTAAAGCGTGAGCCCCGGCACGTTGACCAGCCCGCGTACAAACGCCGCAAGAAGATCCATTTCGTGACGACGGATGTTCTCGACCCCGGTTTCAAGGATGAATTCCACTCCCGCTCCAAGGCCGGCGATACCCACGTTGTTCTGGGTGCCGCTCTCCAGGAAGTCCGGGAAGTCGCCCGGCTGCTCGTCCAGGTGCGACAGCGTACCTGTTCCTCCTCGCTTGAGCGGCCTTATGGGAAGGCCTTCCCGAACGTATAATCCTCCCGTCCCCTGGGGACCGTAGAGCCCCTTGTGGCCGGTGAACGCTAGGTAGTCCACGCCGAGCGCCTGCACATCAATCGGCACCGAGCCCGCGGTTTGGGCTGCGTCCAGCAGTAGCGGTGTGTCCCCGATAGCAGTGCGGACGGCCGCAATATCCTGGATCGTCCCGCACACGTTGGATGCGTGGTTGACCACGACGAGCGCGGTGTTTTCCCGCACCAACGATCCGAGAGCCTGCGGATCGCACCTCCCCATGCGGTCGCACGGAGCTACGGAGACGGTCACAGTTCCCGCTCGCTCGAGATGTCTGACCGGCCGGATCACGGAGTTGTGCTCCATTTGCGTGATGATCACGTGATCTCCTCGATTGAGTACGCCGAAGATGACCGTATTGAGCGATTCCGTCGCATTTAGGGTGAAGACGATCCGGCAAGGGTCGGGAATGTTGAAGAGACGAGCGAGCGCGCGCCGCGTCTGATCGACGATTGCTGCGGCCTGCTCGGAGCGATCATGTCGAGACCTTCCAGGGTTTGCTCCCACCTCCTCCATAAACCGCACCATGGCCTCAATCACCTGCCGCGGTTTCGGGTAGGTGGTGGCAGCATTATCCATGTAGATAGCGTGTCTCACGTCATTCATGACTGCTTGGCGAGTTGGGACAATCAATGAAGCCTACCCGCTGCAACGGCCTTCGTCAACAGGTTGCTCCTCGAAACAACACGATTGACTCCGGGAACACCGTCGTGGTACCGTGGAATTGCGATAGTGTCTGCTTTTTTGGTGGTCGGCAGGAGCGAGGGGTGAATGTTGAGCGGGAGCCGGTCTATTAGTTACACGAATTCGCTCGATACGCACCTGCCAGAATGTTCCCGCAACAAGTACTCATAGATGGAAAGGGGGCCTTCATGCCTGAATTTGCGAATCCGTTTTCAGGGAACAAGCTCGACAGGAAAGTCACGCATCAGGAATTGGTTCGCGCGATTCGCTACAATATTGCAGCGGAGTACGAAGCCATTCAGCTCTACATGCAGTTGGCGGAATCAACCGACAACGAGCTGGCCAAAGCGGTGCTCGTGGATGTTGCCAACGAGGAGCGCGAGCATGCTGGTGAGTTCCTGCGGCTCTTGCGAGAGCTGGAGCCTGAAGAAGAGAAATGGTATCAGGAGGGCTATGCTGAGGTAGAAGAGATCATCAAGAAGCACAAATGATGGAAAATATGGGCCGCATTATCGGTTATACGTCATCATCTCGATATGAGAGCGGTCCTATCCGAATGTAGATTTGGCCAAATTGTATGCGCGGCGGAGCCGCCCAACAAGAGGAGGTGCATAATGGCAGTAGTGGGAGAATTGTATCAAAGCGCCGACTGGAAAGCGGAAAAGCACGTTCCGGTGATCGAATGTGCGGATGCGGTGCAGGCCGATCAACTGTTCGAGGTGAAGATTTCTGTTGGGAAGGAAATAGCACATCCCAACACCACGGAGCATCATATCCGTTGGATTCAGCTCTTCTTCAAACCTGAAGGAGACAAGTTCTCCTATCAGGTAGGCAGCTTCGAGTTCACCGCGCACGGAGAATGTGTAGATGGACCCAACAAGGGACCGGTCTACACCCACCATGCTGCCGCGACATTCCTCAAGATCGGAAAGCCGGGGACGCTCTACGCGACTTCGTTATGCAACATCCACGGGTTGTGGGAGAGTTCCAAAGCGATCGCGGTAAAATAGAATCTTTGAGCCGCGAATGGTCACACAACTCCGATTCGGGAGCCCCTTCTTGGCCCGGGAAGGGGTTCCCGCAAACTCTACATCGGTTCCACAGCAAGATATTCCGCGACCGGAAGACCGAAAAGCGGGGGATTAGCCCCTACCGATGGGAAGCTCTTTGCGTCGCAATGGTTCCTTCACAACACCGGTCGGGGACGATCGCTCTGTCTGCCGGAATCGCTAAAGCGAAGGGTAATCCTGCTGTGATGAGGTCGCCGATCACTTGCACTCTGAGCAATTATCGACGAGCCTCCCGCCGCGGTTGTAGCACTCCGGCAAATCCATTTTTCGGCTAAATCGGTGACAGAGTCCGCTGATACAGCAACAGGACTTCGATGGCTTCATTTCTTTTTCGGTCTTCATTGGAGACCTCCTGTTCGGGCGCACTGTTACGCGCCACTGCACATTGCCCGGCCGTGCCGGCCCCCTGCTCAGAATTTATGTCCCGAGTGCTCGTGGTCAAGGTCTTCTTATCCTCGCCGCATGTCGATAAGGCTGTGGTTGGACCGAATCGCGTCAATTTTGTCCCACTGTATGAGGAGCGACTTGTCGGTGGAATCCAGCGAGTCCAGCAGCTTCAGCCGGGAACCGTCTTTCTTGAAGATCAGCACGCGATCCAGAGGGATAGGTTCACCCGCGGGCCTGCCTCGTGGTACGATTCCCGCCGGCGAGACGGTCGCCTTGGCAGTGCCGGGATCCGCCTGACGCTCGTCGCCCGAGTAGAGGAAATAGGCGTCCACGTCCCGCCGGCCGTAGAATATCTTGATGAAGTCCTTCAGGCCGTAAACCCCGCCGAATACCACCGCCCGGTTTCCGATATACGACTGGAGGTCAAGGAAGAGAAACACCGTACCTGGAGCGACAGAAGGGGCCTGAGAACGGAGGCTCTTCCAGACTTCTTCCCGGATCTCATGGGCGGCCTGATGGTCGCGGCGCAGGTCCGCGTGAAACAGCACCATCGCCATTATGCAAGCCACAGCTGCCGACCTGCTGATGCGGGCGGGCCAGCCGGAACGGAAAGCGGTCGCCGCCGCGCCGAACAGGATCGCCACCCCGAAGCCGGCGACGAGATAGATCCTGCCTTGACCGAAAAAGCCAACGGTAGCGCCGTATCCCGCCATGAGGTACGGAAGTGAACCGAGCACAATCAATCCGAGTACCCATAACCCTACGTAAACAGAGAACGGAACCACCACGGCGCGCGTGCTCGCATCGGCAGACGGGTCTGCTGATTTGTTCCACGCGACTACCAAGCCCGTTGCAATCACTATAAGGACGGCGAGCGCCCACGAGATGCCGTTGGTTGTCAGGTTCACGAACGGCGCGACCACGTATGCGGGAAACGTCTGGGCGTACGACCAAATCAACTCCGGAGACGGGATAACGTGCTTGAGCGATACGAGCCCGCCGCCAAAGACCGTCATCTTTGTAACAAGCAGCAGCGAGAAGCCGGCGATCAGTCCGCAGCAGAGCTTCAGCCAAAGCCGTGGGTCGAAAAGCTTAGCTCCATGTCGCTCCAGCACGGGCGCAACGAAGAGCGGAACAAGGAAGATGAGCAGATTAGCCGCGTCGTACGCGAGCGTTGCCAGATAGTACAGTGCTATCGGCGCCGCAAGTCCTACCCACGACGGCGAACACTCTGCCCATCGTTGGAAAGCCGCTACGGAAGCCCAGTACAGGAGCATGCATAGCCACATGTTGTCCATATGGGTCAAATAGGTGAGCGACGAAGCGGAAGGAATAAAGAATCCGAACAACATCGCCGCCGCAACAAAGCCCGGTCGTTCGGGAAAGGCTCGTAGGAGACACATTCCCATAAAGAAGCACGCTGCAGCGAGCTCAAGCATCGCGCAGAAGAACCATGCAGCCTTGTGAAAGCCGAACAGCGTAAAGAGCGTCACGACGTACACGGCCTCCAGCGGCCGCTTCATGTCCTTGACGTATTCCTGGAGCCCCTGCCAATAGCCGTTCCAGTACGGAAAGCTCAGCATCCACCAATCGTCAACGCAGAATCCGACGTCTCCGGTGAACGCTGCGAGAATAGCCGCGTACGCCGCCAATATGAAGAAGACCTGCCAGTAAATGGGAAGTCGTCGCACCGATCAGTCCTGCAAGGGTGGTTAGTGCTGAATTGGATTCAAACTCGTAACGTGGGAGGGCCCGGTGGACACCTCCCGGATCGCCGGAGAGAAGTCAAGACGGCTTCCCTGGCGGCTGCGGCTATCCACGTACACGCAAATTCCTGTGAAAACGCCGGTAGCGCTGGCATCCTGCCGGTATACTTGACGGCGTTTTCATCGTTCGTTGTGGCGAATTTCGCCATGGGAGTTGGTGTCATTCAATCACCTGAATTCCATCGTCAAACAGGGTGAGCTTCTCCAGCCCGGCGGACGTCACGACAAAGGTGTTCTCAATGCCTGCTACTCCTTCCCACGGAAGGACGAATTTGGGTTCCAGCGCCAATGCCATACCTTCTCGAAGTACATGGGGCGAATTCTTCCCCACCACAGGCCATTCGTCTACCTCGATGCCGATTCCGTGGCCGACGAACGGAACCGATTGCGGATAGCCCATGAAGCCGGATGAGAGGCCCGCGTCTTCAGCCGCCCGGGCCGCGATCCTGTAAAGCCGGTCGGCCCTCGTTCCGGGCACTCCCTTGACAGCCAACGCATTCTGGATTTCCAGAGCGATCTCGTGGACCTCTCGGAATTTTTTCGGGACCTCACCGAGGAAAAACGTGCGTGCCTGGTCAACCATGTAACCATTCTTGACGCAAAGGTAGTCAACCTGAATGGGCTCGTTGCGCCCGATCACTTTCATGCCCGCGCCTTGCGGGTACGACGGGTTGGGGCCCGGCCCGCCGGTCGGTCCGAGCGAGCAGGTCGGAATGGCGAGACTGACCCCCGACATGATGTGACCGTAAAAGATCTCCTGGTTGAAGGCGCGAGTCCGGCAGATTCCCTGGTGGCCGCGAGCGCGAAGGAACGCTTCGATCAGACCGGAGAACTCCAACTCGGTCATTCCCGGACGGAGGACTGATCGCACATAGCCGAACATGGTATCGTTGATTCGCGCTGCCTCGCGAATCAGGTTTAGCACGTACGCGGACTTTATCATCCGAATTTCGCGAATGAGCGGTGAAGCGTCGCGAATCTCAATCTGAGGGAAGAGTCGCCGATATTGCTGGTAGTTGTTGACCGGCAACACATCCAATTCCATACCGATCGATCGAAGATGGCTGTCGCAAGCGCTCCGAACAATCTTCTTAAGGTCGGAGAGGCTCTTGATCTCGAGGATTTGTTCCAGCGTCGAATCTACCGTCGCGCGTTCCATGCTCTTGCGGACTATCAAGCACGGTTCGCCTTCAGCCGGGACTAGGAGGTGCGCGTCTTGCCCGGTTCCCGAGAAATAGAACAAGTCCGCGCGCTGCACGATGAGGGCGGCATCGAGCTTCGTTCCCGCCAGAGCGCTCTGCAGCGCGGCGATGCGGCGTTGGAGCTCTTCGCTCGGGGTAACAGGCGCGCTGAGAGACCGTAGCGCGTGGCGTAGGGTGTGGTCGGATGGTCGATCCTGAGAGGTTTTCACTTTTGGTTCGGTTTGGTAGCGATTCTCACGGCTCGTGTGGGCTTTATCGCGAGGCCCCCGGCACTTCACCGAGAGCTCCGGGCACTAGGCCAGCTTTTCCAACTCTTCGATCGCCTCTGTGATATTGTGAAGCTGGGTCTTGAGTTCATTCAAAAGCTCTCGTTTACGCGTCGGAGAGGTTCTTGCTTCCGCTTCCGCGTCGCCCGGCTTGTCCTTCTCGCGGAGATAGCCGTGCTCAAGCAAGTCAATGAAGTGGTCAGCGACATCATCGGGTTCCCAGCTGGCATCTCCAGGCTTGTACCATTTGTAGAGCCAGTTGCACATGCCTATGATGGCGAAAGCTTGAAGATGGGTGTCCGTGTCGCGGAAATACCCCTGCGCTCTGCCGTCCTCAATCACTCGTTCCACGACGCGGCTGTATTTGCGCTTTTCCTGGCGGATTTTGTGGAAGTCCTTCTCCGGAAGCTGGTTCTCTTCACTGAAGAAAACCGCCAGCATCGCCAGGTTCTCGGCGATAATATGCTTGATGTGGTGACGTATGAGCATTCTGAGCTTCTCGGGCGGAGAAAGGTTCCGTTCGCCGATTTGGTATGCGCTCTGAAAAGACCCTTCAAGGACCTGAATATAGATGATAGAGAGTAATTCCTCTTTGGATGAGACATAATGGTAAAGAGCTGCCTTAGTGATGCCCAGATCCTTTGCCACGTCGTCAAGGGTGGCGGCACGATAGCCTTTCTCGTGGAAAACGCGAACCGCGGTGTCGATGATCCGCTGCTTGCGCAGGCTTCTGTCAAGGCTCTTGAAATCGGGTTGCAGGTTCATGGCTCACCTGGACGCTCGCGAGGTGTCTCGCTCCGCCGTAATCTGAAACAAGGATCGAAGCGTGGAAAGGGTAGCACAAGGACACTGGCGGGAGAAGGGGTTTAGCGGAGGCTGTGGTTCACGAAAGGGTTTCGGCTCAGGGTGCAGGGGAAAGGCCCAGTCCGCATCGCAGCAGATCGCTGATGTGCAGCTGTTGAAGCGCGGCAGAAATGTAACCTATTGTGGGATGCGATCATCCGCCTGCGCGACGTTGCAGCGTGGAGAAGGAACACGATTCGTGCTATGATAGTGGCTGCACAGGCGTACGCGACGACAGTGGAATTGCTGGGAACGGTCCGCGTGGTCTACGGTGCTCGTACGATCGGCTGCTAGTGATCGAGAATCCGTTCAAATAGGCGGGGGGGACTACGTCATGGGCAAGAAGAAGATCAAGGTGATCATCACCAAGGTGGGCCTAGACAGTCATGATCGCGGCGCCAAAGTGGTGGCGACACTCCTGAGAGAAGCGGGGATGGAGGTAGTGTATCTCGGAATCTACCAGACGCCCGAAGGGATCGTCAAAGCTGCAGTGGACGAGGACGCAGATGTCATTGGGTTGAGCTATCTCTCCGGCGAGCACCTTGTTTTCACGCCCAAGATCGTTGAGGAGATGAAGCGCGCGGGACTGAACGACGTGTTACTCATTGCCGGCGGGACGTTTCCACCGGAGGATATCCCGGTCATGAAAGCAATGGGTGTTGATGAGGTCTTTCCTGGTGGATCGCTGACGGAATCCATTGTAGAGTATATCCGGAATAACGTCGGAAGACAGGGCTGATTCATGGCGAAAAGATCACAGGACACGCCCCAAGAGATGGTGCGCAAGCTGCTCGCGGGCGACCGCCGCGTGGCCGCTCGACTGATCACCCTGGTCGAAGACCAGAGTGAAGAGAGCATGCAGATTATGAAGCTTATCTATCCTCATGCCCGCAAATCCATGGTGATCGGCGTCACCGGTTCCGGGGGAAGCGGAAAGTCAAGCCTGATCAATCATCTTATCCGGCTTTTCCGTGAGAAAGGCAGTCGCGTCGGCGTCGTCGCAGTGGACCCCAGCAGTCCGTTTTCAGGGGGAGCGCTCCTTGGTGACCGGATCCGATTCCAGGCGCATTCAATGGACGAGGGGGTGTACATTCGCTCGATGGGGTCCCGCGGGTATCTTGGCGGCCTTGCCCGCGCCACGAGCGACGTGGTCCGGATCATGGAGGCCATGGGCAATGATGTGGTCATCGTCGAGACCCTCGGCGCCGGACAGGATGAGGTAGACATCATTCACGTGGCGCAGACATGCTTGCTGGTGCTGACGCCGAACATGGGTGACGACATACAAGCGATGAAGGCCGGCATAATGGAGATAGCGGACATCATCGTGCTCAATAAGGCGGACCTCGATGGCGCGAACTTCTGCTTAAGGAGTATTGAAACAGCGATCCACTACGGCATGGCCGATCGGGACGGAGGTTGGGCCCCCAAGGTCGTCCCGACCGTCGCAGCCGCTTCGAGGGCCGAGGACCTTAGAGGCATCGAAGACCTGGTCCGGGTGATCGGCGAACACCAGGAGTATCTTCACCAAAGTCGCGTAATCGAAGAAGTCCAAGCCAAGCGGGTGGAGCAGGAACTCGGTTTGGTCTTCAAAGACGAGGTACAGAAGTTCATCTTCCGCGGGCTCAAGGGCACGGGCAAGAAGCGCCAGTACGTCCGGGAAATCCTCGAGGGCAAGACGGATCCCTATTCGGTCGTAGAAGAGGTGCTCGCCACTTTCCTGAAGGTGTAATACCAGTGCGCCATCGAAGCGGTGAGGCAGCCGGGATGCCTCCTCCGCTTCGGACGGCACGCCTAACTGCGCTTCGGAGGCATCCCGGCCGCCCGTGCAAATCACTTCTTTGAAAGCGCATCCTATGAAAACGCCGGTAGCGCCGGCATCTTGCCGGTATTCTTCACGGCGTTTTCATGCTTCGTTGTGGCGATTCTCGCCATGGGAGTTGGTATAACCGTTTCGGCGGAATCACGACAGAATGATTGCCTGATGACATTTCATTATGGCTGCATCGCCGGCATGACTTGGTGTACAATGGAGACCTTCCGGTCACGGTCCACGCATGCACGGAACCGCCGTGATCCGGACTCACACGAACCCCCCAATGAGAGAGGAGCGTCATGGATTTCGAACTTACCGAAGAACAACGCATGATCCAGGATATGGCCTACAAATTCGCGGTCAACGAGATAGCCCCGATCGCGAAGGAGTTTGACCGCAAGGAAGAATATCCCTTCGAGGTCCACAAGAAAGCATGTGAGGCAGGGCTCGTGGGCGCGATCATCCCCGAAGAGTACGGCGGCGCCGGCTATGGCTGGCTGGAGCTGACGCTCATCTCCGAGCAGCTCAGCCGGATCGATCTGGGCGGCTGTCTCTCCGTGGTAGCGGCCACATTCGGTTCGGAGCACATTCTACTTTTTGGCAGTGACGAACAGAAAAAGAAGTATCTTCCACAACTGGTCAGCGGAGAAGCCATTTCAGCGGGAGCTTTCACCGAACCGGACGCAGGCACCGACGTCGCGGCTGCGCGGACACGCGCGGTCAAGGACGGGAACGACTACATCATAAACGGCAGCAAGATGTTCATTACCAACGGGAGCATCTGCAACTATTACGTCGTGTTTTGTGTGACGAACCCAGACGCGGAAGTGCGCCACCAGCGCCACAGCCTTATCATAGTGGAACGCGACCGCCCCGGCGTATCCGCGCATAAGATTCGAGGCAAGCTGGGCATCCGCGCGAGCGATACCGCTGAAGTGACTTTTGAGGATGTCCGCGTTCCTCAATCGAATCTCGTGGGTCAGGAAGGCCGCGGTTTTTACCAGCTCATGGAGTTCTTTGACTGCACGCGGTGCATGGTGGCGGGGCAGGGGGTCGGAATTGCTCAGGGCGCTCTCGACCTAACTCTTCGATACGTGCAGGAACGCAAGACTTTCGGCAAGCCTCTCGCGGCGAATCAGGGGATCCAGTTTCAGCTCGCGGAGATGGCAACCCGCACCGAACTCGCTCGCAACATTACGTACAAGGCCGCGTGGTTGGTAGATCAGGGCAAGATGAACCCCATGATCAACGCGATGGCAAAGTTCTACGCTGGTGAGACGGCGGTGTGGGTATGTGACAAGGCTCTCCAACTTCACGGCGGGTACGGTTACATCGACGAGTACGACGTGCAGCGCTTCTACCGCGACGCCAAGATCATAGAGATTTATGAAGGCGCCAAAGAAGCCGAAAAGATGACAATCGCACGCAGGCTGTTCTGATACCGGTGTGCCGTGATGTAAGTAACAACTGCGCGGCTCAAAGTACCCCGACTCTGTGCAAGAGAATCCCCCCTAACCCCCCTTTAACAAAGGGGGGAAAGTAGGGGCGGATGGCCGTCCGCCCGCTCCCAGTAGTCCCCCCTTTCGTAAAAGGGGGACAGGGGGGATTTTGGATGCTGCGGAAGTTACCTGTTTAAAGCGCATTCGTACGAAAGATCGTGCAACCATGTTGGAATGTTGCGGATTCCGGGACCGGAGATGACTCAATGACGAATTCGAACAAAGGGCTCGTGCTGCTCTATATCGGAAATGGAGTGGGAATGACCGCTGCGGCCGTGGGCCAGACGTTTCGTTCTCTCGGTCGCGGACTCAGAGTGTGCTTTATGCAGTTCGTTTCGGAATCATGGAAACACGGTGAGTTCGTACCCAGCGAACTTGGTGAAGACCGGGCGGAATTCCACGCGCTCGGCAAGGGCTATATGTGTACCTCGGATCATCGCGAGAATGACCGTGAGGTGGCACGATGTGCATGGGATTTCGCGCGCGAAAAGATTGCATCGCGCAGGTTTGACTTGGTGGTACTGGATGAACTGACGGAACTAATAACCGCGAGTTTGCTGCCCGAGCGTGAAGTTCTGCGAGTGCTTGCCGAGCGGCCCAAAGAAGTGAACGTGATTATCACCGGCCGGGCTGCTCCGGAAGCGCTCATCAACGTGGTTGATCTTGTAACGGAGGTGCGAGAACTATGTAGTCGGCGCAATCCCGGAGTCAAATGACCTTCCAGCAATGCCCGGTAGGTAGCAACTTTGGCGGCCGACGAGCGACGATCGGCTCTATCTGGCAGGGGAAGCCCAGGAACTGGCGAAGAGTACACAAGCTGCAATTGAGCGTGCACGGATTAGGTGGCTCCGCGCGATCCATCCGGAGGGCCGTAATCCACATTCGGCAGAATTGGCACGGCGGCGAGGGCCGCGTCCCCGCGTCTCCATACCTCGTACGGATCAATTCCATTCAGTCCACTCTTCTGGGGCCAGTATCTGCCGTGTGCCAGCCAGTGACGAAGAATCACGACCTGTTTGAACGCGCCAAGCACATGTGCACTTCCGACCAGCGTCTTCCACCCGTCGAGGATTTCTTCAAAGCGGACTTCGTGGAACTCGCGATCAGCAAACCGTTGACGCAAGCCCTTTGAGTGCGAATCACGAGCCCTGCCTTTAGCACGCAGGGCCAAATCCACTCGGAAGACTGCCTCGAAGCTGGCTGCCAGGAGCAAGGTCACCTCCTGTTCCAACTCGTCTCGAAGCGCCGACAGCTTGGCGTCAACCTCATCCGGCGTGCAACCGAAGAAAGGGCCTTCCCCCCTTTGGGCCGCACGCAATTCTTGCTCTCCGAACGCTTTGAGAGCCGTCATTATATGCTTGTAGTAATCAAGAACATTCCACGGTCTGGGCCACTGGCTCAGTAATTTCAGATTCTTGATCTTCTTCATTGTAGTAGCGAACCCAAGACATTCCAGAATGTCCCCTCCGTCAGCTCGGTAGTTTCCCACCGGTGCCCAACCAAACGGGCGAACTTCCAGGTGTTCGAATCCGACCGGATCAAGATTAGTCGCTCGGAAGGCGTCTCGAAATCTACTCGTCCTAACGCCCCAATTACATTTCGGGCGCGTGGGACTATCCGAATGGCGACGCGGGGCGATGCGATTCGCAGCGCCGGCGCATCGTACCCACCGAGCCTCTCTTCCTCAAGATGCACACTCTCGTTCCGAATTTCGAGGAGACCCTGGCGCTTCGCATCCTTCGTCCAAGTCCGGAAGGTCTTGAACAGACGTCTCAGTTCGCTCAACCATTCGCTCCGCACCTCCTCCGGGTCAAAGCCAGAGTTCGCTAGCGCAGCCTTCTCCGCCCGAAGTTGATCGAGCACTTTGGCCTTTTCCGACATCGCGACCTCCACGGCGCCATTTGATCGCTATTATATCAGATCTTGGCAGCTTCAACGTTACGTTTCGAATTCCGACCATGAGGTGAAGCTGTGGGTGCCGTTTATCGCAGAGTACTTTTCTGGGGAGGAGACCGGCTACCAGGGCGTCATCACTCTGTTTTCAGCCGATCGAGCCCTGTAGATTTCTGGACCTCCTTGAACGTGATACGGAATTCGGTCCCTCGATCTCGTCTGATTAGAAGCGATCCGTTGAGTTGGGCTACAAAAGTCCGGACGAGGTCCAGACCTAGCGTTTTCAACCCAACTAGGTTTAGGTCCTCTGCCAAGCCTACACCGTCGTCGGCTACCACGATTTCGTACTCATCTTCGCCGAGTGAGTGAAACGCGACAGTAATCTCGCCGCGCCTCCCAGATGGAAATGCATGTTTCAAGCTGTTAGAGACAAGTTCCGTGACGATGAACCCAACCGGGACCGCTGTGTCAAGTCCGAGAGTCACATCATCCACTTCTTTCGTTAACCGAACCGGGCTGCCAATAGTACTGGTTGAGGCGGCCAGATGATCGACGAGGCTGCGTACGTAGGCCTGCATACTAAGTTTGGCAAGGTTCTCGGATTGGTAAAGCTTCTCGTGCGCAATCGCCATAGATCGCACACGGGTCTGCACATCTCGAAACATCTGTCGATGAAATTCATCTATCGCGTGGGCGGCCTGAAGGTTAATCAGACTGCTGATCACTGCCAGATTGTTCTTTACTCTGTGATGGATCTCCCGTAACAAGACCTCTTTTTCGTTGAGTGCTGCCTTAAGCCGATCTTCAGCCTTCTTCTGTTCGGTGACGTCAGCCGCGAGGCCTGCAAAGCCGCGAACTTTCCCCTGCTCATCTAGGTTCGGAATGTAGGTTATGTTGAAATCTCTCGCAGGTGCATTCGCGCAGATCGCTTTGGCCTCAAATGATTGTGTCTTACCGGCTAGTGCTCCCTCGATGCCCTCGCGAACTCGTTCGTAATTTTCCCCTGGCCAAACGTCCGCGATCTTCCGGCCGATCATGTCCTCACGGCGCCGACCGGTCCACTGCTCGTATTTCTCGTTGAGGAATTGGTATCGCTGCTCAGTGTCGGTGTAGGAGATGAGAACCGGCAGGGCGTCGGTAATAAGTCGGAGCTTTGCCTCGCTCTCACGCAGTGCCTCTTCGGCTTGCCGTCGCCGTTGCTCCTGTCGATAAGCATCGATGATGTTCGCGCACGTGGAGACGTACGGCGCGAGAAACGCTACAATCTCCTCATCGTATCCGCCCGGCCGGTTGGCAATACCGATGACGCCCACCAGCCGTTCGCGCGCGAGGAGCGGCAGACCGAGATAAGAATGCACCTGTGGGTGGCCTTCGGGGGACCCGGCGGCCCGATGGTCCCTAGCCGGATCATTGGAAATCACCGGCATGCCCGTAGCGACGACGGCTCCCACGAGGCCCTTCGTGCGGTAGAGTCTGTGAGCCGCTATGTGATTGTGACGACAGAACTCGGTTGTGTCCGTGGTGGCAAGCGGTTGACAGTACTGAACGCCGGCATCATCGAAGAATTGCTCGGCGATAAACCCGGAATCGCTTTCCGTCAGCTTGAGCAGGTTCCACAGGAGACCGTCGTAAACCTCTTGCGGGTCAGTGCGCGAAATGAACTGGCTTTGTGCTTCGTTGAGCGCTTCCAGTAGAGACCTGGCTCGGGCAAGGTTTTCTTCGTCTCTCTTGCGCTGAGTGATATCCCGCGTCACACTCACTACGTTCGCGATCTTTCCCGTAGACGATGGGATTGAGGCAACATAGTGCTCGGTCGGAAAGATCTCTCCGTTTTTTCGCCGCATCCGGCATTCGCTGTAATAGATGCGATCGAGCTTCAGAGCGCTCCTCGCCGCCTCTCCAAACTGCCGGAACGTTTCGTCATCGACATGGAGCAATCGAGTGCTGCTACCGATTAGTTCGTCTGGCGAATATCCAAAAATCTCCTCTGCCGCTCGGTTGCACTCAACGATTTCGCGGGTGGCGTAATCGGCGACGCAGACCGCCGCGTCGAGACTTGACAGCACCGAGCGCACCAGGTCGCGCGATTCTTCAAGGCGTCTCTGGACAGAGTGCCGAGCGTCCACGTCGAGAACGGTGCCGACCATCCGGAGCGCCTTGCCCTGGGGATCTCGTTCGATGACCTTCCCTCGAACGAGGATCCATTTCCAAGCCCCGGACTTGCATCTCAATCTGTATTCCGCCTCATAGATGGGTGTGCGTCCTTTCAAATGGTCGAAGAAGGCGGCAGTAACGTTTGGCCAGTCGTCAACATGGACATACTGCTGCCAGGTTTGGTAGTCGGTGTTTACCTCACCGCGAGTGTACCCACCCATTTCGAGGTACCGGTCACTTACCTTTCCTGTCCTGCTCCTGACATCCCATACCCACGTGCCCATCTCTGCGCTTTCCAGCGCGAGCTCCAATCGCCGTTCGCTCTCGCGAAGGCGCCTCTCCATGGTATGCCGGTACAAGGTGGCTTCGACAGCTCTGAGTAATTCCTCGGGTGAGACGGGCTTGCTCAAATAGCCGTAGGGCTCTGTGGTGCTGGCGCGCTTGATGAGATCCTTTTTGGCGTCTGCGGTCAAATAGATTATGGCCGGATCGTGGTGACGTCGGATTGCTTCGGCAACATTGACGCCATCCATGAGGCCTCCCAGCCGAATGTTGATGAGGACCAGATCGGGAGGATGGTGATCGGCCATAACGATGGCCTGTTCTCCCGACACAGCGGACACGACGTCGTACCCTCCGGACTTGAGACTCGCCTCAAGAGCCGCTGCTATGAGTACTTCGTCTTCCACGATCAGAATACGCGGAGTTTTGGATTGCTCGCCGTCTTCCATCTCAGTTTCACCACTCGTGTCGGAACGCGATATGCCGGTCCTTAAGCCCAACCGGAATATGTCCGGGCACCACCTTCAGCAAGATGGTCTCGCAATCGACGCGTCTCCGCATTGCCAGCGGAGCTGAAGCCGACCGAAACGCGTTATGAAACCAGACGCATCAACTAGCGTCGGAACAGCCACAGAACGATGTTGACGATCACCGTGATGACGATGCTGACGACAATGCACGTCACAAGAGGAAATCGGAAGGAAAACCCCGGCCGTTCAACGCGTATGTCACCCGGTAGGCCGCCCGCCGGCAGCCCAATCTTGCCGGCGAGCCACACGAGTATCCCGACCGCGGCCAATCCCAAACCTGCCACGATCAGCCACTTGGCAATCGATGACGCATCCAAGAACAAACCTGCCGGGACCTTGCCGCCCTGACCACGGACAGGCCCACCGTGGCGAGCGGTCTCGGTCATTCTTGAATGATGTTCAATGATCTATAAGAAGTTCCGTTGAGTATAGCCACCCTCGAAAGAAAAAGGAAGCGGGTTTTCGCGTCGTACTCGCTTTAAGGATTTCGGTGAGCGAGACGCAAGCACAAAAAGGTCGACGCGCGGCTCCTCGGGAGATTATACTCGATCACGGTACCCCCGCCAGCAGCGCAAGAGTCCCTCAGGCAAAGGAGGTGTTATGGTTACACACAAGCGGCTCGCAGAGTGGATCGAGGAAATTTCGGCCATGTGCCGACCGGACGAAGTTCGTGTGTGCGACGGTTCAGACGAAGAATATGAGCTGATGCTTCGGTTGATGATCCACTCGGGCACTGCCATTCCGCTCAATCCGGCCAAGCGGCCTCACAGTGTGTACGTCCGGTCCGACCCGGCGGATGTCGCTCGCGTTGAAGATCGGACATACATCTGCTCGACGCTCCAAGAAGACGCCGGTCCCACGAACAATTGGGCTGACCCCGGCGACATGAAGGCTACGCTTGCTCGACTTTACGACGGCTCAATGCGCGGTCGTACGATGTACGTTATCCCGTACAGTATGGGGCCAACCGGCTCACCCATAGCGAAGATTGGCGTCGAGATCACTGACTCGCCATACGTCGTGGCTAACATGCACATCATGACGCGAGTGGGTGCTGAAGTCCTGGAAGTGTTGGGTACCGATGGTGAATTCGTTCGAGGCCTCCACTCGGTGGGCGCGCCGCTGGAACAGAACCAACCGGATGCACCGTGGCCGTGCAATGCGAGCGCCAAGTACATCTCCCACTTTCCCGAGACGCGCGAGATCTGGTCGTACGGTTCGGGGTACGGCGGCAATGCTCTGCTGGGCAAGAAGTGCCACGCCCTGCGCATCGCGACTGTGCAGGCGAGGGACGAAGGATGGCTTGCGGAACACATGCTTATCCTCAAAATGACGAGTCCCGAGGGCCGAATCTTCTATATTACCGGAGCATTCCCGTCCGCTTGCGGCAAGACCAATCTTGCAATGCTCATCCCCACGGTGCCGGGATGGAAGGTGGAAACTATCGGCGACGATATTGCCTGGATGCAGTTCGGCGCGGACGGTCGCCTCTATGCAATCAATCCGGAAGCAGGCTTCTTCGGGGTCGCTCCTGGCACGAGTATGAAAACCAATCTCAATGCGATCCTCACCGCGGCTAAGAGTTCCATATTCACCAATTGCGCCATAACCCCCGAAGGCGACGTATGGTGGGAAGGCATGAGCGATGAAGACCCTCCCGAATTAGTGGACTGGCTCCGTCGCCCCTGGCAGCCCGGATGCGGCCGTCCCGCGGCGCATCCCAACGCTCGCTTCACCACTCCGGCCAGACAGTGTCCGGTTATCGCGCCGGAATGGGAAGACCCCAACGGAGTTCCGATCGACGCAATCCTGTTTGGCGGCCGCCGTGCGAGGGTGGTACCCCTCGTAACTGAGGCCTTTGACTGGCAGCACGGGACGTTCCTGGGCTCGATCACCAGTAGTGAGACTACCGCAGCCGCAGCAGGCAAGGTGGGGCAACTTCGCCGCGATCCTATGGCCATGCTGCCTTTCTGCGGGTATCACATGGGAGATTACTTCGCTCACTGGCTGAAAATCGGCGCCGGGGCCGACGCTTCCAAGCTGCCCAAGATCTTCTACGTGAACTGGTTCCGAAAGAACAGCGACGGGAAGTTCTTATGGCCGGGATTCGGCGATAACAGCCGCGTGCTCAAGTGGATCTGCGAACGCGTTCGCGGCACAGCGCAGGCCGTCAACTCGCCCATCGGGCGACTGCCCGCGGCGGGAGCGCTCGACTTGGAAGGTTTGAATGTCTCTTCTGCAGCCATGGACGAGTTGCTCAAGGCAGACACCGAGGAGTGGTTGGCCGAAGTTCCGCTCATCAGAGAGCACTTCTCGCGCTTCGGAGACAGAATGCCCCGCGAACTCATCGGCGAAGTGGATAGGCTGGAGCAGCGGCTCAAGAGCGGGTGTTGTCGATAGACTGCAAGGGATAGTCGCAAGCTGCCTTTGAGGGATATATATCGGTTGCCAAAATTCTTGTCCGATTCGCGTGTTGAACGTCCGTCATTCCTGCGGAAGCAGGAATCCAGTTTCTGTTCTGGGTTCCCGCCTTCGCGGGAACGACGTGCTCTTTTTATACCGATTCGCCATTTGAGAAGTAAGAATGGCGGGCACGGAGGCCCGCCGCCACCACAAGAAATAGTGGAGGCCGGCGTCCCTGCCGGCCATCTTGATGTTCTTCCCAAAAGGCGAATCCGTATTAGATCGCCCGTCTGCCAGGCAGCGGGACGTTATTTTTGGCAACTACTCTAGCCGTCGGCCTCCGTGCCGGCGGATCATTTGTAGATAATTCGATGGGTTAGGGCCGGCAGAGACGCCGGCCCCTACCATCCCTTATGGTGGCGGCGGGCCTCCGTGCGCGTAACCATCCACTTACGCGGGGCCAGAGACCTTGCGGACATGTCATTGCGACCCCGGACTTGATCCGGGGGAAGCAATTTCCCACGCTTCGCTAGAGGAGATTGCTTCGTCGTTGCACTCCTCGCAATGACACGGTTTGCGGCATGTAGCCGCAGGTAACTGAATGCGTACCCGTGCCCGCCATTTTCACTTGTATGGAAGCTCATTAGTCTGAAGCTATCTCCACCAACCGTGCTTTGTACTCGAACCGCGGCAGTGTGCCCGGCGGGACCAGTTCCACGTCCGAGCTGAAGATCAGTTTCTCCCGAAGCAGCGCCTCAATCTGAGACTTGAGTTGCGCCAGGTCGCCCGGTTCGTGTCCATGCTCGACCTTGATCTTCATCGGAGGCTTTACCGACGGCGGCTTCTCCGAAAGCCGGATGAGGATCTCGCCCGTGACTCTTGGTGTTAGTGTGCCGACCACGTCCCTCACCGCGGCGGGGTACACGTTCACGCCCGACACGATCAGCATGTCATCGGTCCGGCCAATGCATTTGATAACAAAGCCCGTACGACCGCAGGCGCATGACGTGCGCGTCACCACCACATGATCGCGGGTGCGGAATCGGACGAGCGGCTGACACTCGCGGTCAAGGGATGTATACACGAGTTCTCCCGTGAGTCCTTCTTTGATATCGAGGACTAGCCCGGTTTCGGGATCGATTATCTCGACGTGGCATACCCCTTGACCGACGAAGTGCATCCCGTCGCCGTAATCGCACTCCGCCCACATGAGACCGAGCATGTCGCCGTTGCCCATGGTCTCTCGGACGATTGCTCCAAAGGCTTCTTCAATCTGCCGGCGAATGTGGGGTATTCCGGCGCCGGGTTCTCCGCCTAACATGAAGCCGCGAATGCCAAGGTCTTTTGCATTGATATTCTTCTTCTTGCAGTAGTCGATCAGATAAAGAGGGAAGGACGCTGTCGCCAGGATGTAGTCCGCGCCGAGGTTCCGGACCGCGCCGATGAGCCGGTCTGTGGCGCCGACGCCAACCGGCACGAGGGTTGCGCCGAGATGCTCGATAGCTTCGCCGTACGACGCGGCAATGAAGAAGGTTCCGATCGGCAGCGGAACGATGTTGTGGGGACGCATGCCACATGCCCACATGGCTCGATTGGCCGCTTCTCTCCACACGTCCCGATCATGGAAAGTTAGACCGATGTACGTGGGAGTGCCGGTGGTGCCGCTGGTGGAATAGACCCTGATCACCTTGCTCATATCGCAGGCAGCGTGCTTGCCGAGCGGCTTCTGCGCCTTGAGACTGTCCCGCAGTTCATGTTTCTCGGTAAAGGGTAGGGCTGCGAGGTCATCAATTGTCCGCACCCGCCCGGGATCTATCCCGGCGCTCCGAAATTTCGCCTGATAAAAGACGGAATTGTTCCAGACGTAGTCCAGCTGCTTGACGAGTGCTTCTGACTGGACGCGCCGAAACTCGTCAGCAGTCAGAGTTTCGAGCTTTTCGTTCCAGTGCGTGCGATATTGTGTCACGACAATCCTCCGAATGTGGAGACCGGTGCTACTCAATTTCGTTCAGCGTTTCGGGTGACGTCTCTGGTACTTCACCGCCTCCATTTCAACAGCCCCATGATGCCGCCTCGGAAGCCGAGAACCGCGGCCATGAAGATTGCACCCATGACGAGATTCCAGCTTTCCGTGTAATTGCTGATCACGTCCCGCAACAGAATGATGGCCACTGCTCCGAGCACCGGTCCTATGAGAGTTCCCATCCCGCCGGTGATGGTCATGACCACAACCTCACCGGACGTGCTCCAATGGAGCGCGCCCAAGGGGACGAAGTGAAGCAACAGTGCATAGAGGCCTCCCGCGAGACCCGAAAAGAAGCCCGAAATTATGAACGCGATGAGCCGAAAGCGATCCACATCGTAGCCGATGCTCATCGCCCGATTGTGGTTCTCACGCAGGGCTTGAAGCGTCTTCCCGAAGGGTGAGTTCACCACCCGAAAGATAAGCGCCACCGAAACCGCTACGAGCACAAGCACGAAATAGTACAGGTTGATTTCCGGCCCGAGATCCAACGGGCCCAGCTGGGGCCGCGGCACGCCTTGAAGACCGTCGTCGCCTCCGGTGAGACCGGTCCACTTGAACGCGATGAAATAGAACATCTGGGCGAACGCGAGAGTCACCATGGTGAAATAAATGCCGCGGCGACGAATGCTCGCGTACCCCACAAAGAGTGCTGCGAGGGTGCTTACCGCCAGCCCTGTAGCGAGCCCGAGCGGTACGGACGGACACACTTTCACGAGGAAAACCCCGGTCCCGTAGGCGCCGAGCCCGAAAAAGGCCGCATGGCCGAACGAGAGCATCCCGGCATATCCGAGAACCAGGTCGTACGATACGGCGAAGAGTGCAAAGATCAGCACCTCGCTAGCGAGCGCCTGGTAGGGCGCTACATGCGGGAAGAACACGGCAAGAACCAGGAGCGCGCCCATCAGCACGGGTCTGGAACGTGACGACGTGTTCTCAGTCATGGAACGCTTCCCGGCCGAAGAGCCCGCGGGGTCTGATCAGCAGAAACACCGCCATAAAAAAGTAGATGAGCGTGTTCGCCATGGGGGGCCACACCATGACACCCAGCGCTATGATCTCTCCGACGATAAGCCCTCCAAGGATTGATCCGCCGATACTGCCCATGCCTCCGATCACGACCACCACAAAGCAGTCGATAAGGAAATCCATCCCCATGAGAGGTCTCACGTTCTGAATCGGTGCGGCCAGAACGCCCGCGACTCCCGCCAATCCTGTGCCGAGGCCGACTACAAGGGTAATGATCCTGGAAATGTTGATCCCAAGAGCGTCAACCATGCGCGGATTATCCGTCCCTGCACGGATCAGCGCACCAAGCCTCGTCCGGGAGAGAAACACCCACACGCCCACCGAAATGGCAACGGTCACAATGATGAGGAATAGCCGGTACTTGGGATAATACATAAACCCTAAATTGACTGCGCCCGACAGCGCATCCGGCGCGGGAAACGGCACCCCCATGCTGCCGAAAGCGATGCGAATCACGTCCTGAAGCGCGAGCATCAGACCGAACGTGAACAGCATGATGTACAGTGGTGGCAACGCGTACAATCGCCGGAGAAAAAGCATTTCACACATCGCGCCGAAGACGGCCATGACGACGGGCACAAGGGCGAGCGCAACCCAGAAATTTGGGATAAAGTACGTGGTAATCGTGTACGCCACGTACGCGCCCAGCATAAAGAATGCTCCGTGAGCGAAATTGATGATGCCCAGCATCCCGAAGATGATCGACAGCCCCAGCGCCAGCAGGACATAGATCGACCCCAGGATCAGGCCGTTGAACAATTGCATCAACACGAATTGTGCGGTCATTCCAGGCTCCGGTGGATGCCGAAGGAACGGGGACGGAAATCTTCAGCGTCTGATGTCACGCGTATTCTCAAGTTCGACAAAGGATGTGGAAATGCATTGGTGGGACAGGCGTCTCGCCTGTCCGGAGAGAGATTGGAACCCAAATTATGCCCTGCAAGATGCCTATCCCACCAAACAGTCGTTCTCACACCGCACTGATTATTCTCAATCGAGGCCGCGTTCCCTTAGGGTCTGTCGCAAGATAACCATGTCAACTCACGGCACGTCGTCACCCCGGACTTGATCCGGGGTCCAGAGGAAGTTAAGAACCTGGATCCCCGCTTTCGCGAGGATGACGGTAATCACCGCCGGCAAGCTAATTGCC
>Ga0172368_10002518_pt1 | contig 23220 bp, 16 predicted proteins | sample Lak11m_FD_114540 | JGI IMG/M metagenome (GOLD analysis project Ga0172368, IMG submission 114540) | Freshwater microbial communities from Kabuno Bay, South-Kivu, Congo - kab_022012_11m | ecosystem: Environmental > Aquatic > Freshwater > Lake | place: Democratic Republic of the Congo: South-Kivu...
CAGCCGGTCCAAATAGCCCAGGATGATGTCCTCAAAGATGCGCAAGTGCTGCTCCTGCGCGACTTCCGGGCTGCCCCAGGTCAGCTCGCCGCGCAGGGCCAGCTTTTCCAGAAACCAGATGATGTTGTGGATCATCACGGTTATTTCCTCGTGGCAGGGGGCGCGCTGGAAATCCTGGCTCCTGTCGGAAGGGGCGTCGGCGCTGCGCGAGCGCAGCTGGGCCGCGAAGGCTTGCGAGGATTGGCTGCCGGCGGCGTTCTCCAGATAGACCGCGTCAAACATGCCGATGAAGCGGAAGGCGTCTTTGACCTGGGCGAAGTTGCGGATGACCAGCTGCGCGCGGCGGCGGTGGCTTTCCAAAGAATGCGCGCCATCCTCGGAGCGGAAGAGGCTGTTGATTTTGGCAAACATGCGCTGCTGCACCTTCAATGCGATCTCGTCACGGTTGGCGAAGTAGCGGTAGACCGTGACGCGCGTGATCCCGGCTTGCGCGGCGATGTCACTCATGCTGACGCTTTCGATGCCTTTTTCCAGAAACAGCTGTTCAGCCGCGTCCACGATGCGTTCGTGCTGTTCGTCGAGCTGGAATTTGCCTTGTTTGCGGTTGATCTCAGCCTGGGAAGGGGTGCTGGTCATTGGGCTGCCTTTCTGTGATACAAATTGTATCATAAAGTATGATACAATTTGTATCACAGAAACCGCAAAAAAACTTCCTGCCGCCCATGGGCGATGATTGAAAGGAGGCTGGCGCGAGTGGAACTGGAGGTGAATGGACGCACAACTCAAAGGGATCATTTTTGACCTGGACGGCACGCTGACCGACAATCACCTGGTCTGCCTGGACGCCTATGCTGAAACGGCGGCGCGGCTGGGCGGGCGGCGGCCCAGCGCGGATGAAGTGTACGCGCTGTTTGGCCCGAGCGAAGAGGGTATTTTGGAAACGCTGCTGCCGGGGCGGCTGAGCGAAAGCCTGCCCATGTTTTTGAGCGTGTACGAGACGCTGCACGCCGCCGCGCCGGGACCCTTCGCGGGGGTCGAGGCGCTGCTGGAGGGGATGCGCGCGCGCGGGCTGCGCGCGGCGATCGTGACCGGCAAAGGCGCCGGCTCGGCTGAGATCAGCCTGCGCATCCTGGGCCTGGATCGCTGGATCGACTGCGTGGAGACCGGTTTTGCCGACCGGGCCGACAAGCCGTACTCGATTGGCAAGGTGCTGGCGCGCTGGCAGATCGAGCCGGGCGAGGCGGCCTACGTTGGCGACCAGCCTTACGACATGCGCGCGGCGCGCGAGGCCGGGCTGCGCGCATGGGGGGCGGGCTGGGCCGAGACGGCCGGGGTGCGCCGTGAGGAATGCGGGGCAGATCACATCTTCTGGAGCGTGGACGAGCTGAGCGAATGGCTGCGCGAAGCCTGCCCCGCGGATCGGCCAAATCCATCAAAAAGCAAACTGTCAGGTGTATAATTTCGCCGAAGTGAACGTTCACTTCGGCGAATCAGGTTAACTCACACCGGTAATCATTGAACGGACAAGGAAGGTAGCATGAAGGAAGTCTCCCGTTACACCCTGGCCTATATTTTATGGGCCGCCAGTGTTTTGCTCTCGGGCGCGATCGGCCTGATCGCGCAGGGCTCATTGATCAACCTGCTGGCATTTCTGGCATCGCCGCTGACCGCCAACGACAAGCGCGCCGATTTTTACATCGGCCTGCAGATCCGCGCGGCCGACACCTGGTCTTACGTCGTCCTGGGCCTGTTGATCGTGGCGGTGATCGCGTTTGTTGAGCATTACTACCGGACCGGGGTGGCGCAGCATCGCCTGTTGATCCGCTTCTTGATGGTAACGTCGATCCAAATGATGGTGCTGTCGCTGGCGCACCTGACCAACTTCATCATCGGGATCTCGATTGGCGCTGTGGGCTGGATGAATGTGTTCCTGCCGCTGATTGAGATCATCCTGACCGCGGTTTTCTTCTGGCTGAACCGCCGCCTGCGACTGGTAAAAGCTGAGCTGGATTAAACAGCGCATGCCGCTTCCAGGGCATCGAATAGGAAGGCCCCACCCCCCTGCCCCCCGCCCCGCGGGGCGGGGGAAAGATGGTGCAGTTTTTGCGCCGCGGAGCGGCGCAAAAACTGCAAAAAAGTATTTCGCCGCCCTGACATGGGCAACCAGTAATTTTTGTGGATATGACGCGCGTAAAAGCACTGCATATCCACTTTTTTCTTGATGGGCTGGGGTGGGCCAGATGATGAGCGCCGCCCCATTATCAGCAAAGGAGTAATCTCATGGCTTGGACGGAAGCAAACATCGAATTGGGCGATTTGACCATGCATTACACGCGCACGGGCGGCGATAAGCCGGTGCTGGTGCTGGCGCATGGGTTTTCGGACAGCGGGATGTGCTGGCTGCCGGTGGTGGAGCAGCTGGAAGGGCAGTATGACGTGATTCTTCCCGACGCGCGCGGGCATGGCCTGTCTTCGCGCGTGTCTCCTGGCCAGAACCTGGACCGCGCCGCCGACCTGGCCGCGCTGATCCGCGCGCTGAAGCTGGAGAAACCGGTGGTGGGCGGGCACTCGATGGGCGGGATCACCGCCTCGCGGATCGGTTCGGACTACCCCGAGCTGGCCCGCGCCCTGATCCTGGAAGACCCGGCCTGGTTCGAGCCGCGCCCCGCGGACGAGCCGCCGCCCGCCCTGGCCGGCAAGCCTGAAGACAACCCGTGGTACAAGCAGCTGGAAAGCTACGCCAGCCTGACGGTCGATGAAGTCGCCGCGCAGTGCCGGGTTGCCAGCCCGTTGTGGGGCGAGGCCGAGCTGCGCCCCTGGGCCGAATCGAAAAAGAACTTTGACCTGAATAACTTCCGCGCGCGCGACATTTCGTTTGGGAGCGATTGGAAGGAGATCGCGCGGCGCATCACGGTGCCCACCCTGCTGCTGACCGGTGAGGTGGCCAAGGGCGGGATCGTCAGCGAAGCGCTGGCGCAGAAGGCGGTCGAGATCAACCCGCTGATCCAGGTTGCGCCGATCGCGGGGGTTGGGCACAACATCCGCCGCGAGAACTTCCCGGCTTTCATGGCGGCGATGCGGGAATTTTTGGCGAGTATTTGAATTTTGGGAGGAACGGTCTCCGCTGTCCGCTATCCGCTCTCGGAAAGCGGACAGCGGAGACCCGATAACGGAAAACTGGCCAGCGGCACGGAAAGGTTCTGCGCGCCGATGCGCGATACCATCCACGGCCTGGACGGGTGCAATACGGCCGAGCCGGGCGCGAATACGCTGTGGGCCGGCCCTGCTTCAGCCTGCGGCCTGGAGGGTGAGTTTACGATCCGCTGAACACCCGCGGCGGGTGTTCGACTGTACAATTGAGATATCATCCGGAGGACAGATATGAGAGTTCTTTTGAGCGACAACCCGCTGGCCCCCAGCAACGCGGCCCCGGCCGATTTCCGTTCTGCCTATTTCTCCCGCCCGGCCTGGATAGCGCCGCGCAGCCCGGCCGCCCCGCCCGAAGTGACGGCTTACCGGCTGCGCTTTGAGCTGCCCGAGCCGGTCACGCTGCGCGTGCACGTCAGCGCCGACGAGCGCTACCTGCTGCGCCTGGACGGCCAGGTGCTCGGGCGCGGGCCGGAGCGCGGCTCGGACCGGGCCTGGTTCTACGAGACGTATGACCTGCAGCTGGACGCGGGCCCGCACACCTTCGCGGCCCTGGTCTGGCGGCTGGGCGAGATCGGCCCGCTGGCGCAGATCGGCCTGGCGGGCGGGTTTTTGCTGCACGCCGAAGGCGGGCAGGGCGGGCTGGTGAGCACCAACGCGGCGGCCTGGGAGTGCCGCGCGGTGAGCGGGATCAGCTTCAGTAAGCCGGAACTCGGCCGGGCCGGGGCGGCCTGGTTTGTCGAGCCGATCCAGACCAGCGACGGCGCGGCCTACCCCTGGGGGGTGGAGGAGGGCGGCGGCGAGGGCTGGGAAGCGGCCGCGGCGCGCCGCGAAGATTTCACCTTCCCGTTTGGCATCCTGGCCGCGCACAGTTTGCAGCCCGCCATGCTGCCCGCCCAGCTGGCCGCGCCGCGCGCGGCCGGGGTGGTGCGGCATGTGGCGGTGGGAACCTGGAGCGGGGAGCAGTCTGTGCTGGTGGAGGCGGGCGCGCACCTGCCCGCCGAAGCGCCGGGTTGGCAGGCCCTGCTGGATGGGCACGCACCGCTGAGTATCCCGCCGCGCACGCGCAGGCAGGTGGTGCTTGACCTGGAGCAGTACGTCTGCGCCTACCCGCAGGTGCGGCTTTCGGGCGGCAGCGGCAGCCGGGTCAGCCTGGGCTGGGCCGAGGCGCTCTTCCTGGATGGCTCCACCCATGACAAAGGCCAGCGCGACGGGGTGGAGGGGCGCACCTTTGTGGCCCTGTGCCGCGACGTGATCCTGGCCGGTGGCGGCCAAAATCGCTTTTACGAGCCGCTGTGGTGGCGCTCCGGGCGCTACCTGCAGCTGTTGATCGAAACCGGCGAAGAAGCGCTGACGATCGAGGGCTTGAGCCTGCTGGAGACGCGCTACCCGCTGGAGATGGAGAGCCGCTTCCGCAGCAGCGACGCGCGCCTGGACGCGGTGACGCCGGTGGCGCTGCGCGGGCTGCAGATGTGCGCGCACGAGACCTACATGGACTGCCCGTACTACGAGCAGATGATGTACGTCGGCGACACGCGCCTGGAAGCCCTGACGACCTACGCGATCAGCGCGGACGAGCGCCTGCCGCGCAAGGCGGTGCGCATGTTTGGCCTGTCGCGCCTGCCGGATGGCATGACCCAGGCGCGCTACCCGGGCCGCGACGTGCAGGTCATCGCGCCCTTCGCGCTGTGGTGGGTTGGCATGCTTTACGATTACGCCCTGTGGCGCGGCGACCGCGCGTTTATCGCCGCGATGCTGCCCGGCGCGCGGGCCGTGCTGGACGGTTTCCTGGCGCATGTGCAGGAAAACGGACTGCTGCGCGCCCCGGATGGCTGGAACTTCAGCGACTGGATCGCCGATTGGCCGCTGGGCGTGCCGCCGGACGGATTCAACGGCTTCAGCGGGCTGCTCAACTGGCATCTGGTCTACACGCTCGGGCTGGCGGCGCGCCTGGAGGAATGGGCGGGCGAAGAAGCGCTGGCGCAGCGCTGGCTGGGCTGGCGTGAGCGGATCGCGGGGGCGGCCAAGGCGGCCTTCTGGGATGAGGCGCGCGGCTTGTTCGCCGACGATCTGGCTCATGCGCGTTTTTCCGAGCACACCCAGTGCCTGGCGCTGCTCTCTGGCGCGCTGGAGGGCGAGCAGCGCCGCCTGGCGGCTGAGAATTTGCTCAATGCCGCGGACCTGACGCGCACCACGATCTATTTCAACCATTACCTGTTCGAGACCTACCGCCTGCTGGGCCAGCCGGGCGCCTTTTTCGAGCGCATGGGCCTGTGGTTCGACCTGCCCGCTCAGGGCTTCAAGACCACCCCCGAGCAGCCCGAGCCGAGCCGCTCCGACTGTCACGGCTGGGGAGCGCACCCGCTTTACCACTATTTTGCCAGCCTGTTGGGCATCCGCCCGGCCGGGTTTGGCTTCGATCAGGTCGAGATTGCGCCCATGCCGGGCCATTTGAGCGAGCTGGCGGGGGAAATGGTCCACCCGCTCGGGCAGATCAGCGCCGGGCTGCGCTTTGAGGGCGCCAGCCTGCGCGGCAGCATCCGTCTGCCCGAGGGGCTCAGCGGCCGCCTGGTGTTTGGCGGCAGGTCCGTGGCGCTGCGCCCCGGACCGCAGCAGGTTGAACTATGAAGGGCATCATCTCAATCAAAGGGGGTATGTTGTGTGTTACACACAACATACCTACTTTTTGAGAAGATACTATGAAGGTTATTTTAAAGAAGGAGGCATGATGGATTTTGAACCTGTCAATTTGAATTCGGGGCTGGTCCTGCCGTTATGGCCGGACGGGGTTGAAAGCGGGCTGGTTTGGGATCATCCTGAAGAGGATACGATCCTGCCCAACGGGCTGCCGGTGGTGCGCAACGTGGCGGTGCCGACGCTCTCGGTCTTCTTGCCGGTGCCGTCTCTGGACAGCGGGCTGGGCATGATTGTCTGCCCGGGCGGGGCGTATCACTTCCTGGCCTATGAACACGAGGGCACCAAGGTGGCGCGCTGGCTGAACGCGCAGGGCCACGCCGCGTTCTTGCTCAAGTACCGCGTTTACCCGACCGGCGACGATTTTCCCGCGTGCATCGGCAAGAACATGAACGACCGCGCCAAAATGACGGAAATTACACAGGCTATTTTCCCGCTGGTGGCGCAGGACGGGCTGCAGGCGGTGCGCATGGTGCGCGAGCACGCCGAAGAGTGGAACATCAAACCCGGCGGGCTGGGAATCATGGGCTTTTCGGCCGGCGGGGTGGTGACCAGCCTGGTGGCCAAGCAGTACGGCCCCGATTCGCGCCCCGATTTCGCCGCGCCGATTTATTCCGCGCCGTGCCACGATGACCACGTGCCGGCCGACGCGCCGCCGCTGTTTGTGCTCACCGCCGGGGATGACAATATGGCCGTGCCGGTTTCGATCGAGCTGTACCAGAGCTGGCGCGCCGCCGGGCATTCGGCCGAGCTGCATATCTACTCAGCCGGCGGGCACGGCTTTGGCATGAACCCGCTCGGCCTGCCGGTGGACAACTGGATCGAGTGCCTGGGTGAGTGGATGAAGATGCTGGCGCCCAAGGAGCGGGAATAAATAACCGCCTTGGGGCTGCCTCAAAAGCGGCCCACCCCTACCCCTCCCAAAGGGAGGGGAACAAGACATTAATGCAGTTTTTGGGACGCGAAGCGTCCCAAAAACTGCAAAAAATGGTTTTGCCCCCGCCCTGGGGCGGGGGAGAGGATGTTTTTGCTGGTTTTGGCAGCATTACGCCGCCAAAACCAGCGTTAACAGGGTTTCGCCCCTCTCCCTTTGGGAGAGGCGGGGGTGAGGGAAGTCCCGCGCCATGCGCAACGGTAAAAAACTTACCTTTAAAAGCCCTTCCGGAGGGAGGGGTGGAAGAACTTATTGCGGTTTTTGTGCCGCGAAGCGGCACAAAAACCGCAAAAAAAGCTGCCCTTCTCCCAAAGGGAGAGGGGCGGGGGTGAGGGTGGGACGGCGAGAAATCGACTAAGGTTTGGGTAAAAAGGAAGATCAGATGTTAAACGCAACTTCGTTGACCTGTGAATATTTCACCAATCCGCTGGGGATTGATGTGCGCCAGCCGCGGCTGAGCTGGAAGCTGCAGGCGGACGGGCGGGGGGCGCTGCAGAGCGCTTACCAGCTGCGCGTGGCGGCTAACCCGGACGGCAGCGGCCTGGTCTGGGATACGGGCAAGGTTGAGTCGGACCAGTCGGTGCACGTGGCGTATGCCGGCCCGGCCCTGGCGGCGCGCCAGCGCTGCTGGTGGCAGGTGCGCGTCTGGGACCGGGACGGCGCGGCCTCGGATTGGAGCGAGGCGGCCTTCTGGGAGATGGGTCTGCTGGACGGCTGGCAGGCGGATTGGATCACCCCGGACTGGGACGAAGACCTGAGCCAGTCGCAGCCCGCGCCCCATCTGCGGCGCGCCTTCACCCTGGACGGCGCGGTCGCGTCGGCGCGCGTCTATGTGACCAGCCTGGGCCTGTATGAGCTGCACCTGAACGGGCAGCGCGTGGGCGACGGGCTGCTGACCCCCGGCTGGACCGCCTATGACAAGCACCTGCAGTACCAGACCTACGACGTCACCGCGCTGCTGGCCGAGGGTGAAAACGCCCTGGGCGCGCTGCTGGGGGACGGCTGGTACCGCGGCTGGCTGGGTTTTGAGGGCAACCGCAACACCTTCGGCGACCGGCTGGCCCTGCTGCTGCAGCTGGAAGTGACCTACGCCGACGGGCGCACACTCACCATTGCCAGCGACAGCGGCTGGAAAGCCACCACCGGCCCGCTGCTTTCGAGCGATGTCTACATGGGCGAGATCTACGACGCGCGCCTGGAGCTGACCGGCTGGGCCGCGCCCGCGTATGATGACCGGGCCTGGAAGGGTGTGCGCGTCTATGAGCACGGCAAAGCGATGGTCAGCGCGCAGGTCGCGCCCTTCATGCGCCGCCAGGAAGAGCTGAAACCGGTCAAATTCTTCCACACCCCGGCGGGCGAGCTGGTCTACGATTTTGGCCAGAACATGGTCGGCTGGGTGCGGCTCAAGGTCAGCGGCCCGGCGGGCGCGGTAATCACCCTGCGCCATGCCGAGGTGCTCGACCAGCAGGGCAACGTCTACCTCGCCAACCTGCGCACCGCCAAGCAGATGATCCAATACACGCTCAAGGGCGAAGGCGTGGAGGTGTTTGAGCCGTTCTTCACCTTCATGGGCTTCCAGTTCGTGCGCGTCGAGGGCCTGCCCGGCGAGCCTGCCGAGGATACCCTGACCGGCATCGTGGTTCATTCCGAAATCCCCTCGACCGGCGAATTTGAGTGCTCCAACCCGCTGATCAACCAGCTGCAGCACAACATCGTCTGGGGCCAGAAGGGCAACTTTGTCGACGTGCCCACCGACTGCCCGCAGCGCGACGAGCGCCTGGGCTGGACCGGCGACGCGCAGGTCTTTATCCGCACCGCGACCTTCAACCGCGACGTGGCGGCCTTCTTCACCAAGTGGCTGCGCGACCTGGCGGCCGAGCAGCGGCCGAGCGGCGGCGTGCCGATGGTCATCCCGGATGTAATGGGCCGCGCCTCGCGCTCGTTCATGCCCGAGGCCTCCTCGGCGGCCTGGGCCGACGCGGCGGTGATCTGCCCGTGGACGATCTACCAGTCTTACGCCGACACGCGCATCCTTGAGGCGCAGTATGAGAGCATGGCGGCCTGGATCGGCTATATGCGCGCCGCGGCGGGCGAGACGGACCTGTGGACGACCGGCTTCCACTTTGGCGACTGGCTGGACTACCGCGGGCGGGGCGAGATGGACGCCGCGCCGATCACCGACCGCGAGCTGATCGCTTCGGCCTTCTACGCTTATTCGACCAGCCTGATGATGAAGACCGCGCTGGCGCTGGGCCGCGAGGCCGACGCGCAGATGTACGCCGACCTGCTGGCCAGGATCAAAGCGGCCTTCTGCCGCGAGTTCGTCACCCCTGACGGGCGGGTGGCCTCCAACAGCCAGACCAGCTACGTGCTGGCCCTGCATTTCGACCTGCTGCCCGAGGATCTGCGCCCCAAGGCGGCCGCGCGCCTGGCTGAACAGGTCAAACGCTATAACTATCACCTGACGACCGGTTTTGTCGGCACGCCCTACCTGTGCGGGGTGCTCAGCCGCTTCGGCTACACCGCGCTGGCCTATGAGCTGCTCAACCAGGAGACCTACCCCTCCTGGATCTATCCGGTCAAAATGGGCGCGACGACGATCTGGGAACGCTGGGACGGGATCAAGCCCGACGGCAGCTTCCAGGATGTGGGCATGAATTCGTTCAACCACTACTCCTACGGTGCGATCGGCGAGTGGATGTACCGCGTGGCGGCCGGGATTGAGCTGGACCCGCTGCAGCCCGGTTACAAGCACGCCCTGATCCAGCCCGAGCCGGGCGGCGGGCTGACCCACGTGCGCGCCGCGCTGGAAACGCCCTACGGCCGCCTGGCCTCGGCCTGGCAGCTGGGCGATGACGGTTTCAAGCTGCAGGTCAGCGTGCCGGCCAATACGCGCGCGACGGTGCGCATCCCCGGCTCAAGCCTGGCTCAGGTCAGCGAGGGCGGGGCGGCCCTGGCGCCTGGCAGCGGCATCACGGCCGTGCGCGAGGAGGGTGGCTGCGTGGTGGTCGAGGTCGGCTCGGGCGAGTACAGCTTTGCCAGCAGCGGCCTGACCCTGGCGGGTGTGATGGCGGGGGTGCGGCATGTGGCCGGGCGGCTAGACGTGTCGGTCAGCCTGCGCGAACTGATGAAGAATGAAAAGGCGCACGCCGTTCTGCTCGAGGAATTTGGCGCGGAGCTGCTCGGGCGCGCCAACCACCCCTTCCTGGGCGACCTGAACCTGGAGGGCATGGTCATGTACGCGCCGCAGGTGCTGACCCCCGAAAAACTGCAGGCGGTCAACGCCAAGCTGATCGCGCTGTAAGCAGAAGAAAGTGTATGACATGGATGGCGCCGCGCAGCGGCGCCATCCATGTTTCTGATCTGTGATTAAGGGAACGGCGTAACATCCAGTCGCAACTGTTTTCCCGTCTGTTTCGTGACCTGTAGGGTTCGTTAACGGAAGGCGACGTCTTTGTTGCGTTCGCGCGGCAGCTGATACCAGATATCATCGCAGGCAGCCATCAGCTGTTCGTCGAGTTTGAGGTCTGCCGCAGGCAGGGACTGGTCCAGCTGCTCAGGCTTGCTCGCGCCCACGATCGCCGAGGTGATGGCGGGCTGCGCGAGCACCCAGGCAACTGCCGCCTGCGCAATCGGCGTCCCGCGCTGATCACACGCCTGTTTCAAACCTTCAACCGCCTGCAGCTGAGCCTCCTGCCAATAACGCGCCTGGTAGACCTTGCCCGCATTATGGATAGAGAAGCGCGTGCCGGCTTCCACGGCTTGCCCGGCTTTGTAGCGCCCGGTCAGCACTCCGCCGGCCAGCGGGTTGTAACTGATCACACCGATTCCCTGGTCTTGCGCCAGCGGCAGCAGCTCAGCCTCGATATGGCGGAAGAGCAGGTTGTAGCGCGGTTGAACCGAGTCAAAGCGTGCCAGGTTCAGCCTGTCGCTGATCCATAATCCTTTTGCCAGCACCCAGGCGGGATAATTGGAGCAGCCTATATAGCGCACTTTTCCGCTGTGAACCAGGTCATCCAGCGCCCGCAGGGTTTCGTCCAGCGGGGTCTCAAAATCGGCCGCGTGCATCTGGTACAGGTCGATGTAGTCGGTCTGCAAGCGGCGCAGGCTGTCCTCCACCGCGCGCAGGATGTGCTTGCGCGACCCGCCGCGCTCATTCAGCCCAGGTCCCATCTCACCAAAAAATTTGGTCGCCAGTACAATCTGCTCACGCCGCCCCTTCAGCCAGTTTCCAACGTATTCTTCGGTGCGGCCGACCGTATCCTGTGTGTGGCCAAACGGGTAGACATCCGCCGTATCAAAAAAGGTCACGCCGTATTCAAAAGCTTTGTCCATGATCGCGCGCGAGGTCGGTTCATCGCATTGGTTGCCAAAGGTCATCGTCCCCAGACAAATTTCTGATACTTTCAAGCCGGTGCGCCCTAAGCGTTTCGTTTTCATCATTGATCACCTTTCTCCGCCGTTGGCGGACCTAACCCTGATTTCCGGTATCGCCGGACACGTCCTTGGAATGGGTTGATTGACAGCTATCATTATGCCTCATTTGATCGCAAGGTGGTTATTGGATCGTGGAGGATGATTGCACGATTCAGCAAGATTTTCCAGGGCTGCGCGTTGGGCATAGAACCGATCCGAAAAATTCTATTTTTGTGTTCAAAATTTGTGGCGCAGCCGCAAATTTTGAACACAAAAACAATTTTCGGATCGATACCTAGTAAAATCAAGGGGAAATGCTGGTTGGGGCGGTCCTGTGTCGGTTGGCAAGGAAGGAAAAAGGAATTTATGCGCTTTACACTCAAACAACACCTGATCAGCCTGGGCGGCGATTCGACGATCCAAGATGAGCGCGGCAAGGACATCTACTTTGTGGATGGCGCCGTGATCAGCATTGGCCGGCGCCTGACGATTAAGGACATGCAGAAGCACGAACTGGCGACGATCCAGCAGGAGCTGATCGCCTTCACGCCTACCTTTCACATCAAGGTTAAAGATGGCACTTCGGCCAAGGTCTCGATGAAGATCCTGACTATCACCGACCGGCTGAAAATCGATGTACCGGGATGGAATGACCTGGAGGCGCGCGGCAATATCTTCCATCATGAGTACGGCATTTTCCGTGGCTCGGATGAAGTGGCGCATGTCTCAAAGGCCTGGGTCTCACTGACCGATTCGTACGGGATCCAGATTGACAAGGACGAGGATGTGCTGCTGCTGCTCTCGTGCGCCGTGGTGATTGACGAGATTTTGGAGATGAAAGAGAAGGGGGAGAAGAGTTAAGTGAGTTTGGCGCTGCAAAGCAGCGCCAAACTCACTTAAAATGACCGCACGATCAATGGGTGAGTAATGCGGCACGCAGTGCCGCATTACTCACCTTTTTTAACGCCCGACGATGGGGAAGTAGAAGATTTTGCCGGGGCCGATGGCGATGGCGTAGCGCAGGTCGCTGCCGTAGACGGATGGGTCGGTCGAGGTGATCTGGACGGTGTAGGTGGCGCTGGCGGGGGCGGTCCAGCGCAGGGTCAGCGAGAGGTCCAGGCCGGTCGAGGCGGCTTCGGCCAGCTGTTCACTGCCATCGGCGTTGAAGATGCGCACGCGCAGGTCGGCGCCGCCGCTGCCCAGCGAGGGCAGGAGCAGGATGATTTGCTGGCCGGCCTCGGCCTGGAAGCTGACCCAATCTTCGTCATCCTGGCAGAGCACCATGCGGCGCAGCTCGCCGGGGGCCAGCGGGCCGGGCAGGCTGTCCGGGCTGTTGTTGTCCGGCTCGCTGGCGTCGTTGACGCAGGCGCCAGTCAGCAGGGTGGCCGCCTCGGGCGCGGCGGAGTAGGTGCTCTGGTTGTTGGCCACGTCGACCGCGCTGATGCGGAACTCGTAGGCGCCGGGCTGGCCGACGAACCAGGCCGAGCGGGCTGAGCCAGCCGGGCGGGTTGGCCAGTCCGTCCAGGCGGGGCTGCCCTGCGCGCGGTACTGGATTTCAAAGTGGTCGATGTCGGTTTCCGCGCTCATCCAGTTCAGCTTAACGGCTGTGCTGTCAACCGCGGCGGGCAGCGGCAGCATGGCCACGCTGGGCGCGTTGGAGTCGGGGACGAGGTCCTTGAGCAGCGCGCCGCCCGTCCCGCCGCCCTGGTTGACGGCCATGGCGTAGAACGCGCCGCCGCTGATGTCCATGGTGGGGTTGAAGATCGTCCACCAGCCGTCGCTGCCGTTGACGTCGCTGGCAATTTTGGTCCAGCCGCCGCTGGCCCAGTCGCGGCTGTGCCAGTAGAAATCGACGCGCTGGATCAGGCTGCCGGGCTCGTCGCTGGCGCTGGCCTCCAAAATGAAGGGCACCAGCGGCACCTGCTGGTTGGAGACCGGCTTGGTGATGGCGACGACGGGGTGGGTCGCGTCGGTTTTGCCGGTTGCCACGCTGAGCAGGTAGGCGTAATCGGTGCCGCCCGCGCCAGGGTGATCCCAGGCCTTGACGCGGATGTAATAGGTGCCGGTGCGCGGCAGGATGGCCTGGATCTGCGAATCGCGGTACCGCGCGTCTGGGTTGGTCGGGTCGCGGTCGTCGTTGACGGCCAGCACGTCTCTGCCATTGGTGTCGAAGAGCTGGATGAAGGAATCGAGCGGGTTGAGCGGGTTGCTGGACTTGGCGTCGACCGTGATCACCACCGGCGTGCCGCCTGCCGCGCTGAACTTATAGTAGTCCGAGTCGCCGCGCGGGCAGATGCGGCTGTCGAAGGCGGCCCCGTCGAGGGTCAGCGGGGTGGCGGTGGCGGGGGTCTCGTTGTTCAAGTCGCGGCTGCAGGTGGAGGCGAGGGTGTTGGTGTCGATGCTGACGTCATCGATGGCCCAGCCGTACAGGCTGTTGTAGGCGTCATCGACTGTATCGAAGTGGAATCGCACGCGCACGATCTGGCCGCTGGTCAGGCTGCCGAGCGGGATGTCCGGGCTGTTGGGCCAGAAGGCGGCCGTGTTTTGGGCGTCTTCGCTGAGCGGGGCGGGGCCGATATCCGTGAAGGGGCCGCCGTCGACTGAGAGCTGGACGCGGCGCTGGTCCCAATGCTGGCCCGCGAAGGTTTGCCCGCTGTACTGCAAGCCCTCCACGCCGCTGAAGAAGCGCAGGTGCAGGTAATAGGCGCCGCTGCTGGTGATGCGGATGGGCGGCGAGGTCAGGTCTCCGGCGCGCGCGGCCGCGCTGTTGTAGCTGGAACCGTCGTTGAAGATCCAGGCCTTGGTGGGCTGGGTGCTCAGGTCGGGCTGCAGGCGGTTGGCGTCGCCCCAGCGCCACAGGCCGCTGGCGGTCCAATCGCCCGGTCCGCTTTCCATGTCAAAGGAGGCGCTGCCCACATCCACCTGCCCGTGAGCGAGCAGGCTGGCGGCGTCGACAGTGAAGGTGAGGGTGCTGGAGTTGGAAACGGACCCGGAGCAGGTGCTGGTCCCGGCGCAGGCGGTGACGGTCCACTTGTAGGTGCCGGCGGGCAGGCTGCCGACAGACCAGGAGCGGGTGTTGGCCGCGTCCATCGATTTGACCACGGCGCCGCCCTTTTCCAGTTTGGCGGTGAAGAGGGTCGCGCCGCGCCCGGCGGTCCAGCTCAGCACCAGCGAATCGCGGCTGGTGGGGTTGGGCGGATTGGGCAGGGCGGCGGAGTTGCGGTCGGCGTCGGGCGTGTTGCCGGGGAAGGTCAGGCGCGGTTCGTACAGGCTGGGGTTGGCGATCTGGCTGGGGCTCATCACCCACAGGGCCGAGGCACGCTGCTGGCCGATCAGGTTGTCAGCCAGGTTGGCATCGTCGGCGGCGAAGGTTTCCAGGCGGCCGCCTGGGACGGCCGCGCTCAGTTCGAGCGGCAGGTCGTAGAGCACGGCGCGCACGTCCGCGCCCACCTGGATCGAGGCGGCGGCGTTGTCACCGAGCGCGCCCAGCTGGGTGCTGGTGTAGCTGCCGGCCGGGAACTTGTGGCAGAAACCGTAGAAGCCAGGTTCGCTGTACAGCGCGACCTCATCGTCGGCCGGATCACAGGCCGGGACCTGGGGCGTCAGGTTGGTGCCGCAGGGCGCGTGGTTGAGAATCTGGCGCAGGCCAGTCAGCGGCTCGGCCCAGTTGCCGGCCAGGTTCCAGATGCGCACGGCCAGGCTGACCGGCCCGTTGGGCACTTTGGCGGCGCACACGTCCACGGACTTGCTGAAGGTTCCGTTGGCATAGTCGGCGTTGGCGATGCTCTTCCATGTGCCGTCGTAGTTGACCATCACCTCAACCTTGGTCACCCCCAGCGCGTCGGAGGCTGTGCCGCTGACGGTCAGGGTGCTGTCGCTGAGGGTGGTCCAGGCGGCGGGGGCGGCCAGCGCGCCGCTGGGGATCTGGGTGCCCTGGTTGCCCGACTGCAGGTAGTCGTCGTCGCCGGTCAGTTTTTTGCCATCCGGCCCAACCGAGCATTCCGTGCCGTAGGAGGGATGGTTGACGGTTTCGGCGCAGGTGCGCGGTTCGCCGCCGTTGAACGGCACGTCGCTGAACAGAATGCGCACCGATCCGTTCCAGATGTAGTTGACGTTGCCGGAGTAGACGTGGAAGTGCAGGTGATGGTCGGTGGAGTAGCCGGTGTCATCCGTGTTGCCGATGTACTGGCCCTGCGGGACAAACGTGCCGAGGGCCAGGTCGTCGGGGATGCTGTTGTTGGCCAGGTGGTAGTAGAGTTGGTAGGTGACCGGGGTGGTGCTGTTGTCCTGCAGGATCAGGTAGTTGGTGCAGCCGCTGTCGCCGTTGGAGCAGCTGTCGCGCCGCGCCGCCACGATCCCGCCCTTGGCGGCCAGCAGCGGGAACATGCGGTTGCTGCCGTCGGGGTTCCAGAAGTCGTAGGCGTAACGGCAGGAAGATTCGGCGCAGGAGTTGTAATCGAGGAAATGCCCGACGCTGCCGGTGATTTTGATGCGCAGAGCGGTCGAATAGGGCAGCTTATAGCCGGGAAACGTGGTCGCGGCGGCGGCGTTGTAGAGCAGGTTGTTGGGAGAGCCGAAGCGCTCGCGCAGGTCGTCGGTGATCAGCTCGTTGGGCAGGGTGTTGAGCAGGCTGCCCATCGTGTTGGGGGTCTCGAACGAGATGTCCCAGTTGCCGGCGTTGGGCAGGATGCCCATTGGGTTGCGCGCGATGGCGATGCCCGGCTCGCGCCCGATGATGTCGCCGGTTTGCGCGTCGCGCTGGGCCAGCCAGACCACGGCGGTGCGGCCATCCTGGGAGTAGAAAATTTCCTGGACTTCGACCGTGTTGATCAAAAAGCCCAGGACGGCCTGGCCCTGGGCGGCCACCGCGCGCTGGACAGCCTGGCGGATGGCGTAATCGGAATCGGCGCGCGCTTCGGCGGTCAGCGCGGGGGTGTTGTTGGCGTAGAACACCAGCGCCAGGCTGAAAGCCAGCGCGGTCATGCTCAGGGAAATCCAGACACGGTATAAAGTCTTCATCTATCCTCCAAGATTGTGCCGCAGCGCGAGGCTGCCAAGAGGATCAGCGAGCTAAATCGGCGATAAAGACGTCCAGCGCCACCGTCATGTCACGCTGCCCGGTCTTGACGGCTGCGTCAATGTCGAGCAGGCGGTGGTAGATCTCCTCCAGGCGGGCCATGCGAAATCGCCCGGCCTGGTCGACTAGCTTGCCCGCGGCGTAGGGGATGCGGTTAACTTCCTGCTGCACGCCCTGCGGGCCTTTGCCTTCGTCCAAAATCTCGCGGGTCTGGATCAGCTGGCGGAACTGGCGCACGATCATGCCGAACAGACCCATCTCGTCTTGTTCCTCGAGAAGACGATGGAGCAAGTTTAATGCCACGGAGGCGTTTCCGGCGGCAATCGCGTCGACCATGTCGAAAATGCTGGCCTGACCGTTCTGGGCGGAGAGCTGTTCGACGTCATCCACCTCGATCGGGCGCGTGCGGCCGGTGTAGGTGAGCAGCTTGTCGATTTCCAGGCTGGCGGCGCGCGTGTTGTTGTCGATGTGGCTGGCCAGCGCGGCGGCGGCATCGGGGTTGATCGAGCCGCCCTGGGCCTTGGTCTCCTGGCGGATCCAGTCGGCCATGCGGGCGGGGGGCGGCAGCTGGCAGAGCTGGTAGTGATAGCGCTGGCCGTCCGCCCCATCCATCCAGCGGCGCAGCCAGTGGTTTTTTCCGAGGCTTTCCCAGTCGCCGCGGTCGACGCTGTCCTCGATCACCAGCACCAGGGCGGTGCTTTCGGGCAGATTGTCGAGCATCGCGCGGAAGCGCACGCGGGCCGGTTCGGCCTTCAGGCGCGCGAAGGGGTTGGTCAGCACGACCATGCGCCGCTCGGCCAGGAAGGGCATGGCGTTGACCGCGCCGTAGATGGCGTCTTCGCCGGCGTCGCGCCCGTCCAGGCGGCTGAGGTTCATCTCGGCGATGCCGGGGTCGCCCATCTTGGACAGCATGCCGTCCAGGTGGCGCTGGATGGCGAAGGTGTCGTCGCCGTGCAGGATGTAGAGCGAGGGCTTGCTCATGGCGCGCTTCAGCCGCGGGTCAAGACACGGTGCAGGGGCGGGCCGCCGGCCGCCTGGCGCGTGACGCTGAGCACGCGCATCCCGCGCGGGGCGGCGGCGGTGGTGACGCGCGCCTGCAGCAGCGGGCCGAGCGGCTGGGCCAGGATCAAGGCGATGGTGCTCAGCGCCATCAGCATCGGCAGACGCTCGAGGCGCTGCTTCCAGCCGCGCTGCGCGCCCAGCATGGCCAGCCAGGCCAGCGCGCCAGCCAGGGCCCCGGCGGCGGCGAAGTTGGTGCCGCAGTTGGGGTGGACGGCCAGGCTGTGCTCGCCGCCTTCCAGCCGGCGCAGGGCTTCCTGGGCCGCCGCGGCGATTTCTTCGGTAGGCACCTGCCCAACCAGCCAGAAACCCTGCGCGTCCGAGTAGCCGGCCATGCGGCAGCCGGGGCTGCGCGCCGCCAGGATCTGCAGTGTGGCGTGTTCGAGGGCGTGATTGCGGCGGATGCGCGAAAGCGGCCCCCAATCGAGAACAGACATACCAGCCTCCCAAGTTGTGACGGTAAAAGATGCGCGCGGCTGCTCCCCTGTCCTGGCGCGCCTGTCTTTGCGTATAGAGATATGATCATTATAGCGCAATCGAAATGCGCTGGCACATTTCTTGCGCTAATCTGCGCTTTTGTGAGGGAAAAAATTTAATTCGGGTGTTTGCGGTCACAAAGTGACCGCAAACACCCGAATTATCTTCTTTCCCGCCCCTTGAGGGGCGGGGTGTTTCAGTACAGCAAAAGCGCGGCTTTCAGGCCGGGCTTTTGTCGGTGAAGGCCAGGGGCAGGGCTTCGCGCAGCGAGCGCGCTTCGAGGATCTGGATGCCCTCGGGCCAGGGCTCGCCGCTGGTGTGGTGGACGCGGCGCGGCACCACGGCGTGGCGGAATCCCAGCTTGGCGGCCTCGCGCAGGCGGGTGGTCATCTGACCGACCATGCGCAGCTCGCCCGACAGGCCGATTTCGCCGATCAGGATCGTATCGGCCTTGATTGAGATGTCCTTGACCGAGGAGGCGATCGCGGCGGCGACGGCCAGGTCGGCGGCCGGTTCGCTGATGCGCAGCCCGCCGATCACGTTGACGAAGATGTCCTGCTCGCCCAGGTGCAGGCCTAAACGCCGGGTCAGCACGGCGCTGATCAGCAGCAGGCGGTTGACGTCGATGCCGTTGGGCGTGCGGCGCGGGTTGCCCAGGCTGGTCGGGCTGGTCAGTCCCTGGATTTCGACCAGCAGCGGGCGCGTGCCCTCCATGGTCACGGCGATGGCCGAGCCGGGTACGTTGACCATGCGCTCGGCCAGGAAGACCTCGGAGGGGTTGCTGACCTCGGCCATGCCCTGCTCGCGCATCTCGAACACGCCCACCTCGGAGGTGGCCCCAAAGCGGTTTTTGACCGAGCGCAGCAGGCGGTAGGCCTGGAAGCGGTCGCCTTCCAGGTAGAGCACGGTGTCGACGATGTGCTCGAGCACGCGCGGCCCGGCGATCACGCCTTCTTTGGTGACGTGGCCGATGACAAAGACCGAGACGCCCGAGTTTTTGGCGAGGTCGCGCAGGCGGCTGGAGCACTCGCGCACCTGCGAAACCGACCCGGCCGAGGAGTCGAGGTCGGAGAGGTAGACGGTCTGGATCGAGTCGACCACCAGCAGATCGGGCTGGACGGTGCGGTTGTGTTCGAGGATCGTCTCCAGGCTGGTTTCAGTGACCATGTACAGGTTATCGGGCAGGGGCTTGTCGCCCACCAGGCGTGCAGCGCGCATTTTGACCTGGCGCTCCGATTCCTCGCCCGAAACGTAGAGGACTTTGCGCGAGACGGCCATCTCCAGGGCAACCTGCAGCATCAGGGTCGATTTGCCGATGCCTGGGTCGCCGCCGACCAGCACGATCGAGCCGGGGACCACCCCGCCGCCCAGCACGCGGGCGAACTCGGCGATCGGCACGGCGATGCGGTGTTCGTCACCGCCCTCGATCTCGGACAGGCGGCGCGGCTGGGTCAGCCCGCCGCCCAGCCCGGCCTGGCCGCCCGGCCTGGCGCGCGGGTTGGGCGGGGCCGCGGCCGCGGCGATGACCTCTTCGACCATCGTACCCCAATTGCCGCAGTTGGGACAACGGCCCAGCGCGCGCGGCGAGGTGCGCCCGCAGCTTTGACAGACGTAACGAGTTTCTGCTTTGGTCATACGTTCTATTATACGCGATGCGCGCGCGCATCGCGTATAATTGCACCTGAAACGTGCGCATCCCAGTTCATTAAACCCACCCCACCCCCGGCCCCGCCCCTCTAAGGGGCGGGGGGCGGGGGTTTTGGAGGTGAAATGCGGCACTTTGTGCCGCATTTCACCTCCAAGCCTCTGAGGTTCTCCCTATCCCGAAGGGGTGGAGGGTTGGGGTGAGGGCGGGGGCGCCGTGGTTAAGCTGATTTTCTTTAAGGATACTCTCGATGGACAACGCCAGCCTGTATTATGACGTCTACCCGCGCGTTGTGCGGGCCAACAGCCAGCAAACGATCACGATCCGGCCGCTTTTCGGGCACGTGCGCTTGAAACCGGGCCAGGAGTGGAGCGCGGCGCTGATCCCGATGGAAGGCCTGGATGGGCAGACGGGCTGGAGCGCGCCGCAAAATTGGATGGCCGCGCCGCAAGACGGGGCGCTGCTGCTGGACTGCGCCTTCACCGGCGAGCAGGAATATTCCCTGGTGATTGAAGGCCCCGAGCGCCAGAAGGCCGAGTTCCGCCTGTTTGCGCTTGAGCCAGACCTGTTCGCGCGTACCCCCTACAAAGGCGATTTCCACATGCACACGCATTACTCGGACGGGGTCGAATCGCCGGCGTATGTGGCGGCGTCCTGCCGCAAGGTCGGGATGGATTTCATGGCGATCACAGATCACCGCCGCTACGCGCCCTCGCTGGAGGCGATCGCGGCCTTTCAGAATGTCAAAACCGATCTGCGCATCTACCCCGGCGAGGAGGTCCACCCGCCCGACAACTGGGTGCACATCCTCAATTTTGGCGGCGGTTTCAGCGTTAACGATCTGTTCCGCGAGGAGCGCTACCGCGCTGAGGTGGAGGCGATTATGGCGCGGCTCGACCTGCCCGAGGGCGTCGACCGCTACCCCTATGCCTCGTGCGTGTGGTGCTACGAGCAAATCCGCGCCGGGGGCGGGCTGGGGATCTTCTGCCATCCCTATTGGGTCAGCAACAAGCGCTATGACGTGCCGCAGTACCTGACCTCGCTGCTGCTCGAGCGCCAGCCCTTCGATGCGCTGGAGCTGATCGGCGGCTACCACCGCCACGAGATCGAATCGAACACGCTGCAGGTGGCGCGCTACCACGAGGAGCGCGCGCGCGGCAAGCGCATCCCGATCGTGGGGGTGAGCGATTCGCACGGCTGCGAGACCGGGGCGCTGTTTGGCTGGTATTACACCGTGGCCTTCTCGCCCTCCAGCGACCTGCCCGACCTGGTCAGCAGCATCAAGGATCTGTATTCGGTGGCGGTCGAGGCCCTGGCGGGCGAGACGCCGCGCGCCTTCGGCCCCTTCCGCCTGGTGCGCTATGCCCACTACCTGATGCGCGAGATTTTCCCGGTCCACGACCGGCTGTGCCTGGAGGAAGGCCGCCTGATGCTGGCCCACGCCGCCGGGGAAGCCGGCGCGGCGGGCGCGCTGGCCGCGCTCAAAGGCCGCACGGCCCGGCTGTACGCGCACCTGTGGGCGGGGTGAGTTCGGACGGTGTCCGGGGTCCGCTGTCCGCTATCCGGCGTCCGGTTCTGGCGGACAGCGGATAGCGGATACCGGACAGCGAAAGAAGACGCTATCCGGGGGCCGGTTCTGACGGAAAATGATCGCAAACCCTCTTTCTAAAACTTCCAGATCAGAAAACCTTTTTCCAGGTATTGGGTGCGCGTCTCGAGGGTGTAGCCCTGAGCGGCCAGCTCTTTGGCGCTGGCGGCGAACCACTGGCGCAGGCCAAAGGTTTTGAAGGCGATCATGCGCGCCGCGGCGGCTTTCCAGGCTTCCATAAAGTCGTAAATTTTCTCGCCGGGCAGCATGCGGTGGATGTAGTTCTTGGGCAGGACCGGCTGAAAGATGCCCGGCTCGAAGCCCCAGCGGAAGTTGGTGCCGAAGACCAGCGCTTCGGCGGCCAGCTCGCCGCCGCGCTTGCGCAGCAGGTTGGCCACCCACACCCGCCCGAAGGGGTCCGAGGTGCCTTCCACGATCAGGCCGCCGGAGACCAGGCAGCGCGCCATCTCGTCCCAGGCGGCGGCGACCTGCGTTTCTTCGTACTGGCGCAGCACGTTGAAGGCGCGGATCAGGCGCACGCTCTCGCCCTCCTCGAGGGGCAGGTTGAACCCGCCCAGGCGGAAGAAGGTGCGCTCATCGGCAAAGGGCAGCGCGGCCGCCACGCGCTCCGCGTCGATCTCCACCCCCAGCACGTCCAGGCGCGGGTTGACGGCGCGGAAACGCGCCGCGCTTTCCAGGGTGGTGTAGGCTTCGGCCCCGTAGCCCAGGTCGACAAAGAAGGCCCGGCGCGCCTGGCCGGGCGGCTGCTTGAGCAGGTCAGCGGCGTAGAGCAGGACGAAGATGTCCACGCGGCGCAGCCGGTTGGGGGCGGTCTTGCCGCGGGTGGGCTGGCCGAGCGGGCGTTTGGGGCGGGCGGTTTTGGGGGGCATGCGCAGAAATTTTTATACGCCGATGCAAAAAAGGTGAATCAGCGTTGATCGCGTATGTCGAAGAGGGGTTTCAGCCTGGCAATCACATCCTCAACCGTGGCAGCTGGCAGCGAGCAGATGAACTCAGCCTGTCTGGCCTTCCAGTCCAGGCTCTTGGTCTGGTCAGCCAAAATCACCCCCTGGATTGGAACGCTGGTTGGGATGCTGACTTCAAACGGGTAGCCCTTCACTTTGCTGGTGATGGGACAAACCAGACACAGGCTCGATTTCGCGTTATAAGCCGCTGGAGAAAGCACAAGTGCTGGCCTGCGCCCCGCCTGTTCGTGGCCTGCCTGAGGGTCGAAAACGAGCCAGATGGCGTCGCCGCGGTCGGGTATATACTCCGTTACCATACTTCCGCGCCAACTGCTTTGCCGGTTTCGATTTCGCCGTGACGGTTTTCCTCAGTCATTTGAGCCAGCAGTTCATCCAGGGTATATCCTGGCTTTTGGACGAGGGTTACGGTCAGATGACCTGCCTCGGAGTGGATTTCCACCAGATCATCGGGGTGCATGCCCGATTCCTCCAGTTTTTCTTTGGGTATGCGGATGCCGTAACTGTTTCCCCATTTCTTAATGTGAGTAACGGTCATTTTTATGCCTCCTTTGTGTATACATAGTGTATACATGGTGTGCGGCTTTGTCAAGCCAGATGGATTGCGCCAAATCCAGATATCTGGCGCCCTGCGGCTTTATAATCCAAATCAGGTGCAGCGTCTCAAAAAGCAGGGCTGATGTGTGAATTTTGCGCGAAGCGCAAAATTCACACGCAACTTACCCACTTTTTCTGAGATGGTACAATCGGGCTTTGCTTGTCAGGAGGTTAAGATGAGCTTCACATTCACCTGGTACGGGCATGCCGCCCTGGGCCTGGAAACGGGCGGTTATCATCTGCTGGTCGATCCCTTCTTCAGCGGCAATCCGGCCGCTTCGACCGGGCCTGAAAAGGTCGCGGCTGATTTCATCCTGGTCAGCCACGGCCACGGCGACCACGTCGGCGACGCGGCCGCGATCGCCAAACGCACCGGCGCGCTGGTCATTGCCAATTTCGAGATCGCCAACTGGCTGGAGCAGAAGGGTCTCAAGACCCACGCCCAGCACCTGGGCGGCGGGTTTCACCACCCGTTTGGCTATCTGAAGCTGACCCTGGCCCTGCACGGCTCGGCCCTGCCGGACGGTTCGTACGGCGGCAACCCGGCCGGGTTTCTGCTGACCACGCGCGCCGGCGAAAAGATCTACATGGCCCAGGATACCG
>Ga0172368_10002520_pt1 | contig 23217 bp, 21 predicted proteins | sample Lak11m_FD_114540 | JGI IMG/M metagenome (GOLD analysis project Ga0172368, IMG submission 114540) | Freshwater microbial communities from Kabuno Bay, South-Kivu, Congo - kab_022012_11m | ecosystem: Environmental > Aquatic > Freshwater > Lake | place: Democratic Republic of the Congo: South-Kivu...
CCTACGGGCTAAACAATATACAATTTCCATTCTCGTACGAAAATAAGAATGTATTTCATGAATTTTGGGGATATGAGTTTTCAGGATTACTTTCTGTCTGGCACATCAAATAAAAATTTAGCCGTTTTATTAGATTTACATCATTAAAGTCATTGATAATTAAATCAACATCAGGCAAATCGCCAGCATTATGCGTTGTAGTAACAGCAATCACCCTGGTTCCGGCATTTTTTGCAGCCATAATACCATTAATTGAATCTTCAAAAACAATACATTGATCAGGCTTGTGTTTCAATGCTTTTGCTGTTTTTAAATAAATCTCAGGATCTGGTTTTCCTTTGGCCACCGATGCCGAATCGAGTATGATTGGAAAGAAAGGTAAAGTGCCGGTTTTTTCAAGTACAAACTTAACATTGACCGCCGGCGATGAAGTTGCAAGGGCAAGAGGTATTTTGTTTTGCCTGAGTAACGTCAGTAAAGATATAAGGCCATCAACAGGTTTTATCTTGTCAGAATATATGTTCCTGTAAATGGACTCTTTTGTTTCTTCATATTCTATGATCTCCTTTCTTGTCAACTTTCTTTTAAAAAAGCGCTCAAGGTGTTCTTTATTCGTCCCGCCGAAGGTTTTGGTTCTGAAATCACCGGTTAAAGAGATTTCATATTTTTCCAGAAAAATCTCCCAGGCTTTCAAATGATACTCATAATTGTCAACCAGAACACCATCCATATCGAAAATCACCGCAAAATCACCTCTCATAAATATTCGGAATTTGAATTACGGTGCCAAAAATAAATATTATCTAAATTTGCCCGTTTATAAAACGACCATGCAAAAGTATTATCTTGAGATCACAGCATTTTTTTGCGGTGCTGTTGTAATGGCATTTGAAATCATTGCATCCAGGATGCTGGGACCTTATGTTGGTACTTCTGCACTTGTGTGGACAAGCATTATCGGTATAATTCTTCTGAGCCTTGCCACAGGTTATTACTTGGGCGGCCGTTTGGCTGACCGCAAACCTTATCCAGAGGTTCTTTCATTATTGATATTACTTTCAGGTTTGATTATTTTCATTATAACTCTTCTGAAAAACATTATAATGCAGTTACTTATCAACTCGATTTCCGATGTCAGGTTAATCTCAATAATTGCATCGGTTCTGTTTTTTATGGCGCCTTCTGTATTGCTCGGAACTGTATCCCCTTTCGCGGTAAGGATTAAATTGAAATCGATCGCCAAAACCGGCTCAACAGTTGGTAACCTGTATGCCATTTCAACTTTCGGAAGCATTACAGGAGTATTTCTTGCAGGATTTTACCTGATACCGGCTTTCAGAATTTCCGATATATTATTTCTTCTGTCAATTGTTTTAATCACAGTTTCACTATATTTAAACGGTATATACCGTTATAATAAATTCAAGCTTAATTTATAGAACATGAAGAAATCGTGGTTGTATTTTCTCATTATACTGGTAATAGCAGGATTTTCCGGTTGTCAAAACAGTGAGTCTGACAACCCTGTAAAAATTGCTCTTTCACGTGCTGTCCCTGAAGAAAAATATCAGAATTATTTCCGTTGGCTGAAAAGTATTGATACGAATATCATTTTCCTCGAAATGTATCATTTAAGTTTTGATTCGGCACTTGCTTTATTAAATGAGTGTGACGGCCTTTTGTTAACAGGCGGTGAAGATATCTACCCAGGCAGATTTGACCGGGTATACGATACCAGCCGGTGCACAGAAATTGACTTGAAAAGAGACACTCTTGAATTCGCACTGCTTTCTCAGGCAATTGAACTAAAAATGCCTGTCCAGGGAGTATGCAGGGGATTGCAACTAATAAATGTATATTTTGGAGGCTCGCTGATCATTAATATTCCAGAAGACCTGGACACAGTGATCAAACATCAGCTCCCTGACACCTATAACTGCCTTCATCATGTTGAAATAAAGAAAGGGTCATGGTTACATAAAATCTCAGGAATAAGCAATGGAATTACTAACAGCAATCATCACCAGGGTATTGATGTACTCGGAACGCTATTGGTAGAAAACGCCGTGACAAAAGACGGGCTGATCGAGGCAATCGGAATTAAAGACAGGACCATTTTTCCTTATTTATTCGCAGTTCAATGGCATCCTGAGCGCATGGAATACAGCAATCCGCTAAGCGGGCCAATAGCCAGAGAATTCATCCGTGAAGTTATATTATACTCAAAAAAGTAAAACATGAAAAAAAATCAATTATTCAGTGGTTTACTTATCGCACTTTTTATCAGTGGATGTAGTGATAACAAACCGAAACAAGAGCAAAAAGAAAATCAACCTATGAGCATTACAAAAAAAATATTCGGAACATACGAAAATAAAGAGGTTTATCTCTATTCATTGAAGAATGGTTCAGGATTTACAGTCAGAATAACTAATTACGGCGGAATTGTGACATCTATACTGGCGCCCGATAAAAATGGAAAGTTTGACGATATTGTTTTAGGATACGATAATCTTGCTGGTTATCTGAAGGATACGCCTTATTTTGGTGCCATTGTGGGCAGGTATGCAAACCGCATTGCCAAAGGAAAATTTGTGTTGGATGGAGCAGATTATACTCTTGCTGTGAATAATGGCCCTAATGCATTGCATGGTGGAATCAAAGGATTTGACAAGGTAGTTTGGGAAGCTGAAGAATTAACCGGTAAGGAGGAAGTCAGCCTGAACCTCCATTATCTTTCAAGGGATGGAGAGGAGGGCTATCCCGGCAATCTCGAAGTTACTGTTATTTATTCGCTGAACAACGACAATGAACTTAAAATCGAATACTCAGCAAAAACCGATAAACCGACTCCGGTCAACCTGAGCCACCACAGCTACTTTAATCTTGCCGGCACATCAGGAAAAGATATTCTTGGTCAGACCCTCATGATCAATGCCGATAAATATACAGTTGTGGATGAAACGCTGATTCCGACCGGCGAACTCAGGGATGTAACAGGCGCTATGGATTTCAGGAAGCCGCAATTAGTGGGCAGCAGAATTCAGGATGTAACGGGTGGTTATGATCATAATTATGTTTTGAATAACAATGGCAGTTTTGCTAAGGTTGCTGAATTATCTGATCCTGAATCAGGAAGGATGATGCAGGTATTAACCGATGAGCCGGGAATGCAGTTTTATTCAGGAAACTTTCTCGATGGAAGCATAAACGGAAAGAATGGTATAGTTTATCGGAAACATTTCGGGTTGTGCCTGGAGACTCAGCATTTTCCCGATTCGCCAAATAAAGTGGAATTTCCAAATACAATCCTCAAACCAGGGGAAGAGTATAAGCAGAAGACAATTTACAGGTTTGGCCTAAAGTAAACCTAACAGGTTTTTTCCTACTAAACAGAATTGAAAGGATCTGCCCCATTTAATATATCTCCGGCACGAAAGTTTGCTCCGACATAGGAGGCCTTACATATCCTTTTTTATTTTCGCGCACAGGTAGTTTTACAGGTACAGGTTCTACATATTCATAAGGAATCACGCTTAACAAATGGGAAATACAATTTAGTCTGGCCCGTCGCTTGTCATCTGAATTTACTACAAACCACGGCGATTGCTTTGTATCGGTATAAGAAAACATCTCGTCCTTGGCTTTTGAATATTCTGTCCATTTTTCATAAGATTTAAGATCAACATCGCTGAATTTCCAGCGTTTGGTCGGATCTTCGAGCCTGGCTTTAAACCTCTTTTCCTGTTCTTTATCACTGACCGAAAACCAGTACTTGATCAGGATAATACCTGAGCGTATAAGCATGGTCTCAAAATTCGGGCATGATCTCAGAAACTCCCAGTATTCCTCTTCTGTACAAAATCCCATCACCTTTTCCACCACGGGTCTGTTGTACCAGCTTCTGTCAAAAAGAACCATTTCGCCAGATGCCGGAAGCTGCGTTACATATCGCTGGAAATACCATTGTGTACGTTCACGTTCCGTGGGTTTGGCCAATGCCACAATTCGACAAATTCTGGGATTAAGTGTTTCGGTAATTCTCTTGATTGTTCCTCCTTTACCGGCGGCATCACGGCCTTCAAATACGACAACTACTTTAAGGCCATTTTCTTTAATCCATTCCTGCAATTTCACAAGCTCTACCTGAAGTCTTGCGAGTTCAACTTCATAATATTCTTCATCAAGCTTTTCTTTCTTTGATTTTTTTATGTCTTCCATAGTTCTCTTTTAAGCTTACATTTAGAATTTCAATTTAATCCGTCGCGCACCGTCACCTATTTGGGCAGTAAAGAAGGATGCCTCAAGTCCGGTCATTGATTTATAATTTTTGCCCACATTCATCACGAAATTTTCTATCTGATTTGTTTTCACCAGGCTTACCGTGCATCCTCCAAATCCGGCTCCTGTCATCCTGGATCCCAGAACGCCATTGATTTTTGAAGCTTCATCAACAAGGGTATCAAGTTCGAAGCACGAAACTTCGTAGCCTACCTTTAGTGAGCGATGAGAAGCATACATAAGTTCACCAAATTTTATAAGATTATTATTTTTCAACACATCTACGGCTTCCAAAACCCGGTGATTTTCCATAATGACATGCATTGCTCTCTTACGAACTGTTGAATCCACAATTTTGTACGCTGCCTGTGAAAATTCATAAAGATTCATCTCACTCAAATTCCTGATGTTTTTATACGATTGAAGATCGCTGACTGCCTTTTCACATTCAGATCGACGTTCATTGTATTTGGAGTCGGCAAGCCGCCGCTGTTTATTGGTGTTTGTTATAACAAGGCTATTCTCGCCAAGATTAACCGGTACGAGGTCATAGGCAAGTGTATCGCAATTCAGGAAAATAGCGTGATCCTTTTTTCCCATGGCGACGGCAAATTGATCCATGATGCCGCATTTCATTCCGACAAAATCATTTTCTGCACGCTGGCACAGTTTAACCAGTTCAAGATTGTCCAGGCCATAATTTTCCAGATTGTTTAAGGCAAATGCAGTAACCATTTCGATAGAGGCTGACGAAGACAAACCGGCACTGTTTGGAATATTTCCGGCATAAAGCAAATTATAACCGGCAACCGATAAACCTTTTCTCTGAAATTCATTTACTACACCTAATGGATAATTTATCCAGGTATTCCCTATGGGTGTTATCGGTTTTGAGGGACAAACCTTTGCTGTCATTGCAATATTCTTCGATTGAAAAGTCATTTTAGAGTAATGAGATTTGCTCAGAAGCAGGTATGTTCCGAAATGAAGGCTGCAAGGAAAAACCAATCCTCCGTTATAATCCGTATGCTCTCCGATCAGGTTTACGCGGCCCGGAGCAAAAAAAACAGAGATATCTTCCTTTGATCCGCCATAAAGATCTATAAAATCACCGGTAAGGCTATTCAGGTTCCAACTATTCTCAGTCATATTCTTTCGATTTAGAAATTAAAACCAATTCAACAATCGGGATAAGAACCGATATTCTGTACAATGAAGAGTTTTTGTGGACGCTGAAAGCGTAAGGGAATCTCTGATAAACAACCGATTATTTCCATATTTCTTATCTTATATTACTCCTATTTCCGGCAAACTATTGTCTCCTCCATACGATCTTATTCTTCTTCAGCCCATTATGCCTTTAACAGCTCCACCATCCACACTTATTGTCTGGCCTGTAACGTATCCTGACAACGATGACAGAAGCCATGCAGCAAGTGTTCCAAAATCATTTGGGTCTCCAATCGCACCGACTGGAATTTCGGACTTATATTTTGTTTCAGCCTGCTCAATCGTAATATTATCAACGTTGCTTCTCTTTACATAAAGCCGATGTGCCGCAGGTGTATTATGAAATCCCGGAGCCAATATATTAAGTGTAATGCCATATTTTGCTACCTCCTGCGAAAGAGTCTTCACGAAACCAACAACAGCAAGCCGAATCGAATTACTAAGCACAAGATTCGCCACAGGCTGCTTCACTGAAGAACTTTCAATATATACTATTCGTCCGTATTTCTGAGAAAGAAATTTTGGAACGACAGCTTTCGTCAATTCAACTTTCCATCGAAGCAGTGAATTATATGCTGTGTCCCATTCACTCAGTTCGGTTTCAAGAAAGGATTTGGCTGGCGGACCGCCGGCATTGATCAGAATTCCATGTAAATATCTGTTTCCAACTTGCTGCATGATTTTTTGTATCGTTTCCGTCAGGAAAACGTCGCCTGTTAAAGGTTCGAACTGACCCGGAAATTCCTTTGCAATGGCTTCTATTTTTTCGTTGTTTCGGGCAACGCCGATTATATTGGCATTTTCATTCAACAGCGCCTTTGCAACACCATTGCCTAATCCGCTTGTTGCTCCTGTTATAATAAACAACTTATTTTTCAATCCCAGATTCATTATGTAAACTCTCTTCAAGTAATCCTTTGCAATTCCAAAATATTAAAATAAAACAGGTTAACGTACCAAAATAAAATTTTATATTTTAGCAAAATAATCAGCAAAAATATGAAAATTAATACGCAACTCAAGTCCGTTCTGTTATTCATACCGCTATGTATAAATAGTTTTATGTGTTATAATCAGGAAAATTTCCTGCCTGAAAATATTACAGTTTCATTTAACGGAACTTTTGTTACTAAAAATGTGAATGATGAATTTAAAGCCACCTCTGATAACGGTCTGTTTAAGGCAAAGTATGATATAGGCGCGGTTACGGATGAACAGCGTGAGCTCCTGAATACAAAATTGTACAGGGACGATCGCTTATTATATTCTATTGAAAATGTACAAGGTTCAGATTTGTATATTTCGAATGCAGGTTATATGGCTGTGCTTGATATGCATTTGCATTTTATTCAGCAGGTTTCAATACGGTTTTATGACAATACTGGAAAATATATATATTCGGGTTCATTTGAATATGCTTCCTTATTCGGATTTTCGCCAATGGGCGAAAAATTTGTCGTTGGTACGGATAAAGAACTTAAGATCATCAATCTTCGAACCGGCAGGTCAAATTCGGTCGAATGTTGCAGCAAATTCGCTTTTTCAGAAGATGAACAAATCCTGGCAACTGCAAAAGAAAGTCGGTTAATCATATATCAACAATTTCAGCAGGTTTATAAAATAAATACAGATTTCTTTTATCCCAGGGGGATCGCTGTATCTTCGGATAAAAAGCAAGTATTTATAATTGACAAAAAGAATCTGAAAGCCTTCTCACTTTTGGATTATAAAGAACTTTTCGAAAAGAAATTGCCTGAAAACTATTCATACCGGAATCTCATGCCTGTCCTAAATGCGATACTTGCCGGTGTTCACTACCGAAACCAGGGAATTTCAAGTGGCATCCTGATGGTTTATAATTCTAATGGAGATATTCTCAACGAAAAGGAAATAGCTACAAAAAACTATGAAGTATTTCCTGAAATGAAAAGTCCGCAAAAATCTTCAGCAAAATATGATCAAATATCATGGCCATTTATTCCATTCGATGAAGTGCATAAAGTTTGGAATCATTACGAGCAGCACATGGGCGACGGTACCGGTTACTGGGCTTATCTGCATCAGGGGCTCGATCTTGAGGTACCGGTTGGGGAACCGGTATATGCGGTTGAAGAAGGATATGTAAAGCTCGTGTTGACAAGTGGCGGGGCTTCCTATTGGAGACTGGCAATAAGTCCGGATCAGGTATCAGGTTATTCCAACGGCTGGCTTTATGCACACCTGATTGAAAGCAGCATACAGGTTGATGTCGGTGATTACGTTGAACTGCATGATTACCTGGGGGATATTATTTACTGGTCAGATGACTGGGGTCATATTCATTTTGTTAATATCCACGACCAGGGAACTATATGGTATTACGATGACGATGAATGGGGAATCAATTTCAATCCCCTGCTCGCCCTGAACCCGATTACCGATGCTGTGGCTCCCGTAATTGAGAATTTTTCTGCTGGTTCGAAATTTGGTTTTTGCGTTAATGAAACCAGTAATTATCTGGATTCCGACAGCCTTTACGCGGATGTGGATATTATTGTTAAGATCAGTGATTACCATGGGGATTCAGAATGGGAACAACCTGCGTTTAGAACCTATTATTGGTTGAATAGCTTGCCTGATAACACCCTTGTCTTTCCAAAAACCCTTGGACAGATTCTGAACCATACCTATGAATTTTATAACTCAGGTAGTTATGAGGCGTATGCACCATTGATTTATAAAAAAGATGACCTTCACCCTTCCCCTCACTGGATGAATGAGACAAGGGATTATTTTCAGATTTTGACCAACAATAATGGCGATTCCATTGCAGAACTTTCTGAAACCAATCTTGCTTTTCCAACCACAGATTATCCTGATGGCAATTATCGAATTTTCGTTGAAGCGTGGGATGAATTTGGCAATATGGATTATGACAGCATGGATGTTAATTTTGATAATTTTAATACAGGATTCAGTGACCTTTCGGTAGAAAATAATAAGATATTTTGTTTCCCGAATCCTGCTGCGGATTTTACAACTTTTGTTTTTGATAATGAGGATGAGTTACTCTCGCCTGTTTTAATATCAATTTACAATAATTCAATGATGTTACTCCAGAAATACTATTATGATTCTGGCGACAGTAGCCAAAGTCTGTTGAAAATAGATTTAGATGGATTAACAAGTGGATTGTATTTTTATAAAATTGTAAAAGGCAAAAATGAGTTTGCAGGTAAGCTGATCATTCGATAGCCTGTTAGTTTTTTTTTCGTTCGAATGGATGCTTCATAAAAAAATCAGGCTGGTAAAACTCTGAACTACTAGGCTCCTGTATCCAACCTTTTGAAAAACCCAGCCGCTCCATTTCACGGATCACGGTTTTGTATTCACCCTGCGAAATAGTCCTTTTCAGGTTGGGATGTTCCCTGACAAAATCATTCGGATAGTATTGCGACATAAGCGAAAGGTGTACATTAACTGAAATTTCCCGGGCAATATACTGTAAAACTGAAATGCTGTTTTCAACATACCCCGGAAGTACAAGGTGACGTATAATTAAGCCGGTTTCAGCATAATTATCAGCATTCGTCAGTAATGTCGAACCCTTTTGTCTGTACATTTCCCCTATGGCTTTTGTCGCGTACTTTGAATAAAATGGTGCATCAGAAAGTGACACTGCAAGTGAATCATCCATATATTTGAAATCGGGGAGAAAAACATCTACCAGGCCATTCAGCATTTGTATTGACGAGACTTTATCATAGCCACCGGTATTAAAAACGATGATCGGATTTCTTCCAATTTGTTTAAGTGCATTAATAATCACTATAACCTGGGGAATATTATGTGAAGGTGAAACAAAACCGACAGCCGCCACCCCTGTATCAAGAATGGCAACTATTTGTTCAAGTACTTGACGAAGCTCAGGTTTATAGTTTAAAACTTTACCTGTATTTCGGCTGATCTGATAATTCTGGCAATAAATACACTGCATGTTACATCGGCTGAAAAAAATATTGCATATTCCTTTATCACCAGAAATTAACGGTTCTTCTCCTTTATGAATACATATTGCAGAAATATTGAAGAAAGAATCATTCCGGCAATATCCTGAATTTCCCGAAATCCTGTCGGAGTTACAATTCCGCGGACAATAACTGCACTTCTTAAGATTACCCAGAAATTGGCTAATTTCTTCAAAATTAATATCTGCAAATGTGTCCAAATCAAATACCTTTCCAAATTAAAATTCAAATGTAATAATTTATCAACAAAAATTATTTAATAAGTTTAATTTGAATTTCAATTAAATATCAAATATCTTTGCCAGCGTCTTTGTCAGGAAAATAGATTCCTCAACATCTCAGCTAAAATAGTTTAGCAACCTCGGAAGAAAAATATTTTCTTTTGGTTTAGCTCGTTTAACTAAAATTTGACAGATACATTAAAAAAAACCTGTCAATTATCTTTTTTCATTTGGAGTATTTACTCTCGAATCCTGACTCTGGTAAATTTCATGTTTTAATTTTTTATCTTGAATTTCAATTTTAATTATTATTTATTCGTTTATCTCTTTAGTTACAGTCAAACGGATTGAATTAATAAATAGTTAAATATTTTTTAAGTAGTTTATATTATGTTCAACACATTACAAAATCCGGGACTTTATAGTTTTCCTTATGATTATTCCCAGTATTCATATAGTCCGTATTCCTTCAAAAAATTAGTAAGTATAACTCCTGACTGGAAGAATAAAAACATCCTCATTGTGGAAGATGACGAAACAAATGCCTATTTGCTCAAGGCATATTTAGCAAAGACCAAAGCCACAATTATTGAAGTCAGAAATGGAAAGCAGGCTGTCGAACTTTGTGCATCGAACTTAACTATAGACCTGGTATTAATGGACATCCGTCTTCCGGAAATGAATGGATATAAAGCAACAAAGTTAATTAAATCAGCAAATCAGAAATTGCCCGTAATTGCACAAACTGCCTATGCTCTTGAAACTGATGTACATTGCGCATTTGAAGCTGGTTGCGACGATTTCCTTGCAAAGCCCATTTCACAGCAGGAATTATTTTCCGTTTTATCGAAATTCCTTCACTAAAATTTATTTAAAATCCTGGTTAATTTATTTCCATATTCAGGTATAAATTTTACAACATTCCCTGTTAACAAATCGTTTTAAAAATCAAGCAGGTTATTATTGACTTTTCAGGTTAAATTTCTTATATTTGGCCGAAACTTTTTTTTTGGTATTCCGTAAAAATGGCTACCGAAAACGTTCTGGTCATAGAAATCATGAATTATCTACTATAGGTGAGCAAAATTTGCTCACATTCTTCGGCATTGGCGCGAAAATAAGTTCTTTAATTAATTTCTTTTTGATGAATAAATGATGAATTTATGAAAAATCTATCAGAAAGCACGAAAAGTCCGGATCAGCCATTTAATTATTCGTTGTTGCGTTACAGTTCCTATTCATTCAACAAAGTAGTGAATAAGATTCCAAACTGGAGAGACAAGAATATTCTGATTGTTGATTCCGATGAAACTGATGCCTGCATGTTAAAAAATTATTTAACAAAAACCAGGGCAACTCTTATTAATGTCCCAAATGGTAAAAAAGCCATTGAATTATGCTCGACCAATCTCCCGATTGACCTTGTTATCCTCGATATCAGGATTCCTGAGATGAAAGGACACAGAGCAACCCGTTCAATAAAAGCAACAAAACGAACCCTTCCGGTGATAGCTCAGGCTTGCTTTGCTAAGAAAGAAGAAATTAAAAGGGCATTTGATGCCGGCTGTGATGAATTCCTTGAAAAACCAATTTCACAGGAATTATTATTTAAAGTTTTATCCAAATTTTTACACTAAGAATTGATTATTATCGTCTTTTACCTTTACTCATTACCTTTCATTCCCAATGTTAAAAATTAAATTTTGACATCTCCTCCGGGGAATCTAATTTTGCATCCACATTAAAAATAGCATGCAGGAAACCATTTTAATCCTTGATTTTGGTTCACAGTATACACAGCTTATTGCCAGGCGGGTAAGAGAACTTGACGTCTATTGTGAAATCCACCCTTATCATACTTTTCCTCAATCTAATAACAGCATAAAAGGTGTAATTCTTTCCGGAAGCCCTTTCTCAGTCAGGGATGTCAATGCACCTGAGGTAAATGAATCTATTTTGAATAGTCAGCTTCCTGTATTGGGTGTTTGTTATGGAGCGCAGTTTATTGCGTATGCAAACGGTGGCAATGTACAACCTTCCGGGACTAGGGAATACGGAAGGGCGAATTTATCTGTTATCCTGCCAGAAAATCCTCTGATGAAGGGGCTTACATCCGGAAGCCAGGTTTGGATGTCGCACGGCGATACCATACTTGAAATACCAGAAAGTTTTAATGTGATTGCAAGCACGGCTGACGTACGGATTGCAGGTTACGCAATTGCAGAAAAACATGTATATGGAATTCAGTTCCATCCCGAAGTTTACCATACTACAGAAGGAATGATTCTGCTGAAAAATTTTGTAATAAATATATGCGGTTGCTCCCAATCCTGGACTCCTGAATCTTTCATTGAAACCACCATTGCCAGCCTCAGAAGTAAATTAAGAAACGACAAAGTTGTACTCGGCCTATCGGGTGGTGTGGATTCATCAGTCACTGCTGTGTTACTTGATAAAGCGATCGGTAAAAACCTTTATTGCATTTTTGTGGATAACGGGCTTTTAAGAAAAAATGAGTTCACGACAGTTTTGGAATCTTACCTTCACATGGGTTTGAACGTAAAGGGAGTTGATGCAAAGGTGCGTTTTTACAAAGCCCTGAAAGGAATAAGTGAACCCGAGAAAAAGCGTAAAGCGATAGGAAATACTTTCATCGAAGTTTTTGACGAGGAAGCACATAGAATCCAGAATGTAAAATGGCTCGCACAGGGAACGATCTATCCCGATGTGATTGAATCGAAATCAGTCAAGGGTCCCTCCTCCACCATTAAATCCCACCACAATGTAGGTGGATTGCCTGATTTTATGAAACTTGGTATTATTGAACCTCTGAATACATTGTTCAAAGATGAAGTAAGAAAAATAGGCAAGAAACTAAACATGGACTCCAACCTACTGAACCGGCATCCTTTTCCGGGACCCGGACTTGGCATTCGCATACTTGGGGAAATCACTGAAGAACGTGTAAAAGTATTACAGGAGGCAGATCATATTTTCATCGAGGGGCTTAAAAATTCCGGATTATATGATAAAGTGTGGCAGGCGGGAGTTATTTTACTGCCGGTGCAGTCGGTCGGTGTGATGGGCGATGAGAGAACTTACGAGGAAGTTGTTGCTCTTCGGGCAGTGGGTTCAACAGACGGAATGACGGCTGACTGGTCACATTTACCGTATGATTTTTTATCAAAAATTTCAAATGAAATCATCAATAAAGTGAAAGGGGTGAACAGGGTGGTTTATGACATCAGTTCCAAGCCTCCGGCCACAATAGAATGGGAATAGAATAGTTATTGATGTGAACCGCTTTAGATATTTTTTTAATTAGCAAATTGCAGAATTCGTGAAAAAAACTTTAATCATTCTCTTAATTTCATTCCTGCTTAATGGATGGATAGTTGCACAGCAGGGAAGCCTGATAAAACGCTCCGAAGTTATAGAGAATATTAATGGTACAAAATACTATCTTCACTTTATAAAGCAGGGCGAAACTCTATTCGAAATTGCAAAGGCGTATAATGTTGATCAGGAAGAAATATTCGTCAATAATCCTGAGTCCAAAAAGGAAATCAAAGCAGGTAAAATTCTAAAAATCCCTTACAAGGAAATAAAGAAAATCAACGACACAGGTAACGGTACCAATACCGATTTTGTACTATACACCGTAAAAAACAAGGAGACATTGTATGGTATCTCAAAAAAATACGGGATCGATATTCAAAAGATAAAAAGCCTTAACCCTGGTTTAAGTGAATCATTGATGGAGGGTCAGATAATAAAATTACCATCCTCTGAGTATCCTGTTAATGAAACAGAACTGTCAATTGATAGTAAATCCTTTACTCACATTGTGCTTGCCGGTGAAACCCTTTATGGGATTGCCAAAAAATATAATGTCACAATTGAAGAAATTGAAAAAATCAATCCTGAAAATGGAGGGCAAATCAGGGTCGGGCAGAAGTTGAATATCCCCGCAACAAGCGATAAGGATATAACAAAGAATAATATCAAAGATCCGGGAACCAAAAAGTTTAAAAAACATACCGTTGTTGCAGGAGAAACCATTTATAGTATTGCTAAAGCCAATTCAGTGGAAACTGACAGCATCGTAAAATATAATCCTGGATTGACCCAGAATATTTCTGTTGGTCAGGTAATACTTATACCCGTTTCGGACGAGCTCAATTTTATATGGCACAAAGCTGAAAAAAATGACAAACTTCAAAATATTGCTGACAAATACAATGTGACTTATGATGAAATTCTGGCAATGAACCAAGGGATTCAAAAGAAGATAGAAAAAGGCCAATTGATTAAAATACCGGTAAATAAAAACATGTCTGTTATCGAAACAGAAGATTTAAGTGAATCAAAAGATAATGATTCAGGTGACAGGAAATGCAATAACTTTGAAAAGAATAAACTTTCGGCATATAAGGTTGCACTTATGCTGCCATTGTACCTTGAACAGGCCGACAGCCTTATTATAGATAGTCTTACCGATGTTTCGGAAATGGTTAAACTTCCCTCCCTTAAATTTATACAGTTTTATGAGGGATTTAAGATGGCTTTAGATTCGATGAATAAAGAAGGAATGGATCTGACTCTCCACGTTTATGATGTGGATAATTCATCAGCTAAGACCAATGCAGTTCTTAATATTCCGGGCATTGAAAAGATGGATTTGATAATTGGTCCTTTCTATAGTGAGAGCTTCGGCAAAATAGCCGAATTTGCCAAAACAAACAGGATCAGAATTGTTAATCCTCTTTCGGTAAGAGAAGAAATACTCGTGGGGAATCCTTTTGTTTTTAAAATAAAACCATCGCTGGCCTCACAATCCGACAGGATTTCTTCATTTATCATGCAGAATTATTCGCGCTACAATATTATTATTATAAGACAAAACAGGTACAAATACCAGGAGGAGGTTTCATTTATCAAGAATTATCTGAATGGTCATCGCCCAACAGGTATTTACTATAAGAATAAATCAATAATAGAAAATTTAAAGCTAAGGGAATTGGATAAAGTATTCACAGAGAATAATCTTTTTTCGATAGAACGATTGTCATTGAAAATCAATGACAGTACTTACTTCAGTAATATGGTCAGGGAAGTGGTTTTTGCTGATGACAGCAGTTTCCGGATCAAACCGAATTTTTCAGCAATCCGTCACAACCTGGTAATAGTATTCAGCGATAATAAAGTATTTTCGCAGGAACTGATGTCACAGCTGAATAAAATGGCGGAAAATTATGAGATTTCATTACTAGGCTGTCCTGAATGGGAAAAGTTTGAGGAACTGGAACCTGAGTATCTTGAAAATCTGAATGTGCATTGGCTTACCTCTACACTTGTGAGTTATGATGATCCTCTGACAAAAAAATGGATAACAGATTTCAGAAATATTTACAAAACAGAACCGGCTATTGATAAATACGCCTTTGACGGATTCGACATCGGATGGTACTTTCTGAATGCACTATGCAGGTTTGGCAATGAATTCGATGATTGTCTGAGGGATTATCATATCAGGATGTTGCAAACTACATTTGATTTTGAACAGTTGAAAGGCAATGGTTTTGAAAATACATTTTGGAATGTCGGGATGCATTATGATTACAGGTTTATTAAGGCAGGAAAATGATCCTGGTAATTCAAATGGCAGGTTTTAGCTTTGTGATTACGATATTTATAATACCTTTGCCTAAATTTCTTTGAAATATTATGCTAAGCAGAAGGCACCTGAGAATTAAAGTTTTACAGGCATTATATGCATTCACCCAGTCGAAAAACAACCGTCTCGATCTTGGAGAAAAAGAATTGCTGAGAAGCCTGGATAAACTTTATGAACTGTTTATTTACCAGTTATCGCTGATCATCGAAATCATTAATTTTGCCCACAAGCGACTCGAAGAAAACAAACTTAAATTCTTTCCTACCGACGATGATCTTAATCCGAGTACCCGTTTTATTGAAAATAAATTTTACATTGCTTTAAGCAATAACCATGACTTCCTGAAATATTGCGAAAGATTTGCCATCAATTGGGCAAATGAACAGGAAATGATCCGGAAATTTGTGATTCTTATCAGGGAAAGCAAGGAATACAAGGAATACATGAATGCCGAAGTATGTTCATTTAAAACGGATAGGGAAATGTTTGTTACAATTTTTAAGAAGATCATTTCACATTCCGAAATTTTACAGTTTTATTACGAGGAAAAAAATATCTATTGGTATGACGACTTTTTTGTTTCGAACCTGATGGCAATAAAAGTCATTAAATCGTGGGAACCGCACTGGGACGAAAATCACAAGCTGCCTCTTATATTCGAAGGCGATAACTTGTCAAATGGTAATGAAGACAAGGAATTTATCATTAACCTTTTTAGAAAAAGCATTTTAAGAAGCGATGAATACGAAAAACTGATTGACAATAAAGTTAAAAACTGGGAAATGGACCGTATTGCCATCATTGACGTAATTCTGATTAAAATGGCCCTGGTCGAATTGATGGAATCACCTTCAATCCCAATTAAAGTCACACTTAACGAGTATATTGAACTTGCCAAGATGTACAGCACTCCAAAAAGTAAGCTCTTTGTCAATGGCATTCTTGATAAACTTATTGTTGACCTCAGGGAGCAGAATCTTATTCAGAAAACCGGGAGAGGATTGATGGAGGAATAGATGGTTCAAGGGTTCAGGTTCAAGGTTCAAGGTTCAAGGTTTCAGGTTTCAGGTTTAAGGTTTCAGGTTCAAGGTTTCAGGAATAAGGTTCAAGGTTGAGTCCACTCCGAAAAGCTAAAAAAAGAAAAATGCCACGAAAACACAAAATCACGAAAACCCACAAACGACAGAAAATCAATAAATTAATTTTAGTGAAATTTAGTGCTTTAGTGGCAAAATATTACTTTTCGGAGTGGACTCAAGGTTTCAGGTTCGTTAAAGTTTTTCAATTATTTATTGTTTCGCATTTCAGGATTTGCGAAATTTGCTTCTTATTCTAAAATTCGGATATGAAATTATTTGCTCTACACATAAATAACAATTTTTTCCTCTTATTCTTTTTGCTCCTGATGATGCCGGGCTGTAATAATTCCGAGAGGGAATCCGGTGATCAAAAAAGTAATACCACAACAAAAACTATCTCCAACAAGAAAGAATCTCCCAAACTCGTTTACGACCACCAGGGCAATATTATCGAGCGCCATTCGGTTTCGTACCGTCAAAAAGATAATTCTGTCAGATCGCACGACAGTTACTATTACAAATATGATGAACACAAAAATGTGATCGAAGAAACGAAGAAATCTCACGATCCTAATGGTAATCTGGTTTTCAAAAATGTTAATTTTTACTATTTCAACGATCTGAATCAGAAAGTTGAGCAAAAATTTTTCAGCTATGATGCAAATGACGTTTTAAACCAGCAGTCGCGCAATACATATTCCTATGATAAAGATGGTAACGTTTTGCAGGAGAAAAGCTGGTACGAGAACGGTTCAGTAAAATCCATTATCAATTCGAGCCGAAACTCAGAAGGTTACCTGACAGCAGAAGAATACATCAATTTTGATGTTGACGGTACGAAAAAGTACCATAAAAAATTTCATTACACAAAATATGGCCTCGAAAAAACCGAGGACCTTTTGCAGAAATAAGATCATGTTTCAGCCACAATCGGTTTATACAAAAATAGCATTGGCAGCTATACTAAAAGAACTTACGGGCGAAAAATCCATTGAATATCTACCGAAGGATTTTCAAAATGAAGCGTTAAGCGACAAACGCGGGTGCTTTGTTTCGCTTCACAAAAAAGATGGCTCACTCAGGGGTTGTATCGGTACCATTGAACCTACTGAATCCAACCTAAAACAGGAGATCATCCGAAATGCTATTTCTGCTTGCCTTCACGATACCCGGTTCGAACCTGTGGCCCCTGGCGAGATAGACGACATCGAAATTTCAGTGGACGTTCTTACAGAGCCAGAAGAAATTTTCACTTTTGATGATCTCGATCCTCTGATCTATGGTGTTATTGTTTGTGACAGATCAGGGAGACGGGCTGTTTTACTTCCATCAATCCCATCCATAGATACCGTTGAAAGACAAATTGAAATCGTTAAACGAAAAGCCGGACTTGGCTATATTAATGACGACAAGTTAAAGTATTACAGGTTTACATCGAACAGGTATCATTAGGTTCAAGGCTTCTGATTGTTGGTTGTTTTTTTAGTTTATATGCTGCATTATAAATCCAAAAACCGCTGAAACAGCACCTGAAGATAAGCCTTACCTTCCATAATTACGGAGTCTTTCTTTTCCTCAGCAATGCTGATTTCAGCAAAATTTTCAATTCTCCGGTGATAGACAAAATATCCGTCAGGACACACCCAGCCTACTCCTTCAGTCGCTTCAAAATAAGCGAACTCAGGTGTGTAAGGATTGAATAGGTTACGGCTCCAGAAAAAATCATCATCGGGTAATCCAAGCTGATGAAGCAATGTTCCGGGTATGTCGTTCTGTGAGCTTATCCTGTTCATTTGCATTCCCCTAAACTCGTCCTTTATAACCCCGCCACAGAATAATAACGGTATTCTGCGGTAGTCCTTTGACAATATGGGCCGGTTGAATTGTGAATTATGGCTGTGGTCGGCAACGATCACGAACAGTGTATTATCGTACCATCCTTCCTGACTGGCCTTTCCGAAAAACTCTCCAAGACAATGATCAGTGTAATAAACAGAATTTAAAAAATCATTTTCTGATTCGGCAAATCGGATTACCGTATCCTTTGGCTGGTCGTAGGGTGAATGGGAACTGATGGTAAATAACTCAGCAAGAAACGGCTGCTTTTCCGTTTTCAAACCCGATAAAAACTCATCAAACATGTGTTCATCAAATATTCCGAGTTTACCCCGCGGGAGGTCCGGACTAAAATCGGTTTCTTCCAAAACACGGTCAAATCCGTTAACCATCAGGTATGATTTGATACCTCCGTAAATGAGTTGCCCGCCAAAATAAAAAGATGAAGTATATCCCTTTCCTTTTAATATTTTAGCCAGACCGGGCAGTCCGGTAATTTTATCGAGATGATGGGTCAGCGAAGTTATCGGTGTAGCCGGGAAACCGCTATTCACAGACTCGATTCCCTGCTCCGACCGGTTACCTGTGGCATACAATTGCGTAAATAAAATACCATTCTTTTCAAGCTTTTTAAATTCCGGAGTTATATGTGTGGCACCACTTAACGATTCGATCACATCGCCCGTCCAGCTTTCCATAAAGAGAATCACTATGTTTGGACGATTGATTTTTAAAATTGAAATGGTTGTATCCGTCCTTGTTTCATGCATCCTCGCAACTATTTCCTCAGCTTTTTCCTGCGCCATGAATTTAAACGGATTTTCGTTTTTGTAAGCCAGGTTTTCGATAGCACTTATAAGGAATGCATAACCCGAATTTACTGCGGCAAGATTTAAAATATTATGCTTTGAATAATAAGATTGGCTCTGGTTTATAGGTATTTCAGCCCATCCGCCCCGAATCCCAAGAAATAAAAATCCGGGGGTCAGGATTAACAACAGGGCTGGAACTATATTATATCGGGTCATAATATTTTTCAATCGGAAATACCGGTAATAAATAAAATACCAGAACAGAACCTGAATAATCAGTAAAAGCACAAGGATAAAAAAAATAAGGCCGGAAGTGGAATGATAGATTTCAGCAGGATGGTTCAGATGAAACAGCGCCTTATAAGGAAGTTTGGTTTTCCATTCATCATAAATTCCAAGCTCTGTAGTGGTGATAAGAAATAGGGCGGTCAAAACCAGCAGAGTATATATCCGGTCAATCAGAAGTAACCATTTCGAACGAAAAACAGCATAAAGTACTAAGATCACAAAAGTAAATACCAACAGGTAACAGGCAGTGGCGATATCCAGTGAAAGTGCGAACCAAAAGCCTTTGAATGCTTCATAAACGGTAATCTGCTCCGTCTTTAAAGCTTTGACCTCCCACAGAAGAAATAGCAACCTGGAAAAACCAAAGATCAGCATCCAGAAAAAGATGCGCTTTAACAGGTTTAATAAGACTTCTTTCATTTTGCTCAATTAATTTGCTCTAATAACATCGGGCACCTACTGATTGTTCCATTTTCGCCGGAAGTAATTTCACCATTCTATCTGAAAAACAATACCCTAGGAAGCAAGAATTTTCTTTGTTAATTTGATTTCATCAGGATTTCCAAGTACAAATAGCTTGGCTCCCGGAACTAACAGTGTCTCAGGTTTTGGATTGAGGATGTAGTGCCCATCTGGAGTTTTATAACCAATAATATTTACACCGGTCATCTTTCTGATTCTGAGTTCATCTATAGTTTTTCTGTGGGAACCTGCCGGCAATTCAGGGCAAACAATTTCTTCGAGTCTTGTAGGATCCTGTCCGTGAACCGAAACATGATCAAGAAATTCAATAATATCAGGACTTGTGACCAGGTTGGCTATGTGAGCTCCTCCGACTCTTTCGGGCATAACAACATTGTTAACACCGGCCATTCTTAATTTTCGCTCTGAACTTTCATCAGAAGCCCTGCTTATAATAACAAGTTTCGGATTAAGCGACCTTGCAGTCAATACAACATACAAATTGTCTGCGTCTATTGGTAAAGTGGTGATCACCGCTTTGGCTGTTTTAACATTGGCTTTCAGCAATATCTCATCCTGGGTTGCATCACCTTCGACAAAACTTGCTTCTTTAGCCAGTTGATTCATGATCACATCATGTTTTTCCTCGATAATAATATAGCGGTGATGATGGGCAGTCAGCTCTCTGGTTACCTGCTGACCATTCCTGCCATAACCGCAAATAATTACATGATTCTGCATTTTCTTTGAATTTTTTATTCGGTTCCCTTTTATTAAAAACCTCAGCTGCCCTTCAAAAAAATGGGTCGAAATTGCCGTAAGGGCGTATGCATAAGTAGTAAAACTTGAGAGGATAAGAACCATTGTGAATACTTTTCCCGATGAACTAAGCTCATGGATTTCACCAAACCCCACTGTTGAAATGGTAATGACTGTCATGTACAGGGCATTCAGGAAATTATCCCTTTCAATAATCATGAATCCTGCCACTCCAACAAGCACAATTGTGAAAAACATAATTAGACCTATCCGTATTTTTGTCTGGTTTGATAATCTCTCCATTCAATGATGATTTACACTACAAACATAAAAATAAAATCCGATTGGATGGTTTTGTCCATTTCCTATTTTTCAACCTGTTTCAGTAATTCATTACCAATAGCGCAACTCAAACATTTTTTCCGGGAACAATATTCACTTTTCAAATGGAGCAAAGCCTGTGTATTGAAGGCAGTCCTGCAACTCATTCCAAGTGATTCCCATTTCCTTATCACAGAATTGGATTCTCCGGGGATTTGTTCGAGAAACCTTAAAGAACGGTCGGCAAGCGACTGGTCTTTGCAGGTTTGAGCATAAACAAACATAAATGGAATGACGGTATTGATTACTAACAGGTAAATTGAATCCTTTCCGAGTTTCTTCGGCTTTAATGCCGATTTTTTTCCAAATGAAAAATGGTTTTTCCAATACTCTGAGACCGAAACATCAAAGAGTCCGACCAGTTCTTTGATCGAACCAGCCTCCAGTACTTTTGAGAACAGGTGCGAAGATTTATGGACAAGGTTTGCAAACTGGGCTATGCGGATCGTCGGGAAATTGGATGGCCGCAGGCGCAGGAATCTCCACAGGTGAGGATCCATTGGGATCAGGCTGTACTTGTGCTTTAAGAAACTATATTCACTGTAAAGTTTTTGCTCATATTCATCTTTCGATGTAGCCGAAAGTAATCCTGACTGGCCAAAAAACAAGGCCTCCATCTGCAATAAATTGTTTTTGTGTTTGGCTATATGATTCAGTGATAATGATTTTGCAAGCAAATCGAATGGCAGTGTATTGACTTTAAAGCCAAAATTCCTGGCAAGGAATTCGTAAAAGGTCCGTTCCCAATTGTTTTTATTGAACCTGAGCTGCGATTGAATTTCAACTGCTTTACTTTCGAGCTTTTCGACAAGCAGTCTATCGAGCCAGTTGTTGATCACGAATCTGTCAATTTTATTAAACAGCTTTTCACATGCAGTCCAGTTTCGGCTGTTCATAATATCCTGGTAACGTTCATATAGAGAATGGTTGTAATTATTGTTAAGTTCAAGTGTCGCCACAGGCAGTTTGCCTGTTGTTTCAATGAGGCGATCATCCTGGTGCACAACATGTAAAATAATATTATCATAAGCTTTATCGAGGTGATGCTTATGTGAATACCAGTCGGAAGATTTAATGTGGATTTCGACATTCCCTGCCCAGAGGGTACCATCAATTTTAATTTTCGCATTAAAGAAATCGGGTCCTGAATGGGTATTGTGCATACCCGGATCAAGGATAGTAACCGCCTCTCCCGAAACAAGAAATAAATTCGGAAAAAGGAGCTTATATTTCCAAAGGTAATGAATAAATTCTTCGGTCATTGGAATAAATTTTTATAAAAATAGTAAAACTTTGAAATGTGTGTTAAATATCCTTAAAATTTCTTAAAAACATGCTTTGAATAGTTATTATGTTGCTATCTTCACGTTTAAATTCAGGTTAATAAATTACGAGTATGAAAGCTTTTAAACAGTTAGATTTCAGCACCGAAAATAAAATTGTTTTCAGTTATGCAGGCATACTGTGCCTTCTTGGTTTTTTCATCCTTCTTTCACCTGTCTTTGCTCAGGATGATAGTATTCAAGGCAATCAACCAAAGGTTCCTATTGATGTTAAAAGACAATATGACCCGAATGGCAACTTGTCGCAATATGATTCCATATATTCATGGTATTGGTCAGGGAAAGGCAGTTTACCTTCCGGTTTTGGTTCTTATGATTCCTTAAGAAATTCCTCGCATCCTGATTTTTTCAATCCGGATTGGCCTTTTAATTTTAATTTCCAATTTCCAGACTTTCCTGGCCTTTTCGATTATAATGTCCCATTAAATGATTCACTTGGTATTTCATTTCATGATTTTGATGAAATGCAGAAATACTTTGAGGATAAATTTGACTTCAAAAGCCTAATGCCGGATGAAGAATTCTTCAAAAAATACGATCAGCAACATGATGAATTCATGGAACGCTTCCGGAAATACCAGGAAGAAAATCAAAAACTAATTAAAAAGTATTTTGGGCGTCCTTTACCAGATGGTGATACTATACCCAATATCGAACCTCAGAGATTTACTCCCAGAAATAATCATAGTAATTCCTTAAAACACGGTAAGATTTAATTGGCTACATTTTATTTTGATGTGCTGGAAGATAATTATTTCTTTTATTGGCGAATCAAAATAAACCATTGCACATTGCCCGTAGGGCATTAATATCCATAGAAAATAACAATAGGAGAAAAGAA
>Ga0172368_10002521_pt1 | contig 23205 bp, 35 predicted proteins | sample Lak11m_FD_114540 | JGI IMG/M metagenome (GOLD analysis project Ga0172368, IMG submission 114540) | Freshwater microbial communities from Kabuno Bay, South-Kivu, Congo - kab_022012_11m | ecosystem: Environmental > Aquatic > Freshwater > Lake | place: Democratic Republic of the Congo: South-Kivu...
GAACCATGTGTTGATTCGATTATGGGTAAGAAAGGTCCGAAACGCGGCTCCCGCGCATACTGGCACCGCAAACGCGCTCCTTCGATGGCTCCGCGCATCCGCGCTTGGCCGACGTCGGGCAAAGGCATGCAGGGCTTCGCCGGCTACAAAGTCGGCATGGCCCACGTGCTGATGACGGAGTACAACGAAAGCCCGTACAAGGGCCAGGAAGTCGCCAAAGCCGTCACGTTCGTCCTCACGCCTCCTCTTTATGCCTATGCCGTCGTGGCCTACCAGTTGACGCCGTACGGCTGGAAGATCATCGGCGAAGTGCCGGCCGTGGGCGCGCCCAAGGAACTCTCGCGCATGCGCCCGGTGGCTAAGAAGACGGAGAAGAATTTCGAATCCATCGCCAACGCGGATGCCTACCGCCTCATCACGTTCACGCAACCGCACAAGACCGGCTTCAAGAAGACGCCGGAAGTGCTGGAAATCGCCCTCGGCGGCTCACCGGCCGAAGCTTTCGAATACGCCAAAAGCATCCTGGGCAAGGAAATCCAATTCAACGACGTCTACAAGGAAGGCGACGCGACGGACGTCGTGGCCGTCACCAAGGGCCATGGCTGGCAAGGCGTCGTCAAGCGCTTCGGCGTCGCGCTCAACACGCACAAGTCCACCGGCGCCCGCCGCCACGGCGGTGCATTGGGTGGTGAAACGCAGGCGAAAGTCATGTTCACCGTGCCGCGCGCCGGCCAGATGGGCTTCCACCGCCGGACCGAGCGCAACAAGCGCGTGCTGGTCATTTCCGAGGATGCCAAGGCATACCAGCCCAAATCCGGCTTCGCCCACTTCGGCAACCTGCAAGGCACGTTCGCCATGATCGAAGGCAGCCTACCGGGACCTTCAAAGCGCCTCATCCGCTTCCGCAAGCCGTTGCAGAACCAGTCACCGGCTAAGATTGACCTTAAGCAAGTGGTATTCCAATGAAAGCCAAAGTACTTTCCCTGCAAGGCACGCAAAGCGGCGAAATCGAACTGCCCGCGCAGTTCTCCGAGCCGTACCGGCCCGACATCATCCGCCGCGCGTACCACGCGCACCGGACGCAGTTCTACCAACCCAAAGGCGCCTATCCCCTCGCAGGTCTTCAGACCACGGCCGCGTACTACGGTCGCCGCCATGCCTGGCGCCAGATGATCAACACGGGCCAATCCCATTTGCCGCGCGAGAAAGTCCCCGGCGGCCGCAGCGGGCACGTCCGCATCGTGCCGCACTCGAACAAGGGTCGCCGCGCGCACCCGCCGAAGCCTTGGAAAATCCTGCGCGAACGCATCAACCGCAAGGAAAAATACAAGGCCATCCGCTCGGCCCTGAACGCGTCGCTTGAAAAGCCGCTGGTCGAAAAACGCCACCGCTTCAACGGAGCATTGCCCATCGTGATTACCGGTCAATTCGAGGAAGTCAAACGCGTCCAGGACGCCCGCAAGGTGCTGGACGCGTTGGGACTTGAATCCGACCTGCAGAAGGCCTACGAAGGCCGCAAGATGCGCTCGGGACGCGCCCGCCTGCGCAAGGGCGGCTACTACGAGCCCAAGAGCATCCTCATCGTCTACGCCAAGGACAAGGGACTCCAGAAAGCCGTGCGCAACCTGCCCGGCGTGGATGCCGTTGAAGTCAAGAACCTCAACGCTGAATTGCTGGCGCCCGGTGGCGACGCGGGACGGCTCATCGTCTGGACGCAGGACGCCTTGGACGAGATGAACCAGCAGAAACTCTTCGCGTGAAAAAGCCTATGATCATCCAACACGTACTGACGACGGAAAAAGCCGTGGCCGGCATCGAGCGCGACAACCAGCTGGTCTTCGTGGTCCGCGAAAACGCGACCAAGGCCCAGATCAAGGCCGAGCTTGAGTCCGAGTACAAGGAAAAAGTCAAGGCCGTCCGCACGCTCAACAGCATCCGCGGCCACAAGAAAGCCGTCGTGCAGTTCGCCCGCAAGGGAGCCGCCACGGAATTGGCCGGCAAACTCAAAGTCATCTGATGTGATTTGAATGGGCACGCGACTCATCCCGCAACGCAGAGGCAAAGGCGGTCCGGCATTCAAGACGCCCGGACACCGCTTCCACGAGCCGACGCAATACGTCCGCCAGGACGGCACCGTCCGCGGACAAGTCATGGACCTTCTGACCGACCCAGCGCACTCCACCGTGATGGCCGACGTCCTTTTGGAGAACGGCCAGCGCATGACGTATCTGGCCGCCGAAGGCCTCAAGAAAGGCGACCTTATCCAGATTGGCATCGAGGCACCTTTGACCGTCGGCAACATCCTGCCTCTGGAAAAAGTGCCGGAAGGCGTATCCGTCTTCAACGTCGAACTGCGTCCTGGTGATGGCGGCCGCGTCTCGCGCGCCTCCGGCTCGTCCTCACTCATCGTCGGCCACGACGAAGACACGAACCTCGTCAGCGTCCGCCTCTCGTCCAAACGCGTCCGCACCCTCTCGCCGGGTTGCTGGGCCACCATCGGCGTCGCCTCGGCCGGCGGCCGCCTCGATAAGCCTTTGCAGAAGGCCGGCAACAGCTTCTACGCGATGAAGTCGCGCAACAAGTACTGGCCCGTCGTGCGTGGCACCGCCAAGTCGGCGTACGACCACCCGCACGGCGGCCGCAGTTTCGGCAAGTCCTCGTCCGTGTCGCGCAACGCGCCTCCGGGCCAGAAGGTCGGCCACATCGCCTCGAGCCGCACGGGTCGCCGCCGCGGCCGGGTCGAACTAAAGGATAAAGGAGACTAGACACGATGGCTAAGATCCTGCGTTACAAGGGAAAGACGGCGGATGAGCTCAAGGCCATGCCGCTGGAGCAGTTCGTCGACATCCTGCCGTCCAAGACGCGCCGGACGCTGAGGCGCAACGGCGTTCAGACCAAGCGCTTCCTCAAGTCGTTCCACAAGAAGATGAAGAAGAACAAGCCGTTCAAGACGCACTTCCGCGAGATGGTCATCATCCCGGAGATGTTGGGCCACCGGTTCCAGGTGTACAACGGCAAGCAGTACGTCGACTTCACCGCCGACGTGGCCATGGTGGGCCACCGCCTGGGCGAGTTCTCGAACCCCGTGCAGATGGTCCGACACTCCGGTCCGGGCATCGGCGCCACGCGTGGTTCGAAGTCCGTCGAACTGAAGTAGAAATCCGAGCTGACAAAAAATGGGATTGTACAAGTACTCCGTCAAGACCGCCGAAAAGGCAGGCAAAGCGCAGATGCACGACTTGGACGCGTCCTACAAGGACCTCACCCAGGTATGCCGCGCGATTCGGGGCCTGCCCGTCAGCAAGGCCTACGCCAAGCTGGAAGCCGCCATCAAAGGCGAGCACGCCATCATGTACAACAAGTTCAACAAGGGCCTAGGGCACCGCTCGGAATTGGGCGGCAAGAAAGGCCGCTACCCCAAGAAGGAGTGCAAGATGGTCTACGCGACGCTGAAGAACGCCGCGGCCAACGCCGTGCATCTGGGGCTGGATGAGAACTCGCTGGTCGTCAAGCACGCGTCGGCGTACAAGCAGAACACGTTCCGCCGCTACCGCACCTTCTGGGTCGGCAGCACCACGCTGGGCTACGGCAAGCACGCCATGTGGGCCGACTACGTGACGGCCTGGATGGAAATCATGGTCGGCGGAAAGCCCTCCGAGAAGAAGGTCGACGCGCCGAAGGAAACCAAAGCACCCAAGGCCGAAAAACCCATTGAGGCGAAGGCGGAAAAGAAAGCCGCAACCACGCCCGCTGAAAAGCCGAAAACGGACGCCAAGAAGCCCGCCGCACCCAAAGCCGAAAAAATCGAGGCCAAGGCGGACGCGGCCAAAGCATAGTTTAGGATGATTTCATGACGGTTCAAAGCAAGATGCTGCAGAAAGCCCTGGACGACCTCACGGTCAAGACGTTCCTGTATAAGGACTTGTCCAAAGCCGGCGTGTCCGACATCCAGATCCAGCGCACGCCCATCGCCACGCGCATCACCGCCAAAGTCCGCAAGCCCGGCATGGTCGTGGGCAAGAAAGGCGGCACCATCAAGGAAGTCTGTGACGAGCTGTCGCGCCGCTTCGGCATCGAGAACCCGCAATTCGAAGTCATCGAAGTGACGCAGCCTTCGCTGGATGCCAAGCTAATGGCCGAGAAAATCGGCCAGCGCATCGAGATGCGCCCCAACATCAAGCCCATCATGCGCATGGCCATGCGCGAAATCATGGAAGCCGGCGCCTTGGGCGTCGAGATCCAAGTGGCTGGAAAAGTCGTCGGCAAAGGCGGAAAGGCTAAGTCCCTGCGCGTGCGCTCCGGCTACTTGCGCAAGTCCGGCGAGCCCATGAAGCAGGTCCGCAAGGGCCACTACGTGGCGTACCTCAAGGCCGGCGCCATCGGCATCCTCGTCAAGATCGTCCCGCCATCCGCCGTGTTTCCCGACGCCGTGAGCGTCCCGAAGCCGTCGGAAGAGACGGCCAAACTGTTCGCGCCCGCCGTCGCGGCTGAAGGCGAAACCGTGAGCGTCGCCGCACCCGCAGTCCCGGCCGCAGAAGAAGCCAAACCCGCCGAAACCAAGGCTCCGGCCAAGAAGCGTCCGGCTCGTAAGACCAAGAAAGCCGACGGCGAGAGCGCCGAGGCGAAAGCGGACGAAGGCGCCGAGAAGACTGAAGAAAAAACTGCGTGAAACCATCATGGCCATCATCCGGAAAAGCAAATTCAAGGAAATGACGACGGCCGACCTCCAGACGGAGTTGGGCAAGGTCCGCGCCGAACTGCGTGCCGAAAGCCAGGCCAAAGGCTCTGGCCAGAAGCCGAAGAATCCCGGACGCTTCAAGCAGTTGCGCCGCGCGATTGCGCGGTTGCTGACGAAACTGCACCAGAAGGGAATCCAAGCGGAGTAAGCATCGGGACGGGAAAGCCTTTAAAAGCGGACCCGGCCACAAAGAGTACTCCGCGCAAACGCGAAGGAAACCATCACAATGTCGGAAATCTGTTCCACGTGCGGCCTGCCCAAAGAGATTTGTGCATGCCAAACCATCGAAAAAGAAACCACAACCAAGTTGAAGGTGTACACCACCAAGAAACGGTTCAACAAGCTCGTCACCGTGGTCGAAGGACTGCAGGGCGAGGAACTGGACAACGGGGCCAAGGAGCTCAAGCGCAAATTGGCCTGCGGCGGGTCCGTCAAGGACGGCGTCATCGTCCTGCAAGGCGACCACCTGCAGAAGACCATCGAATACTTGGTCAAGCTCGGGTATCCCCGGGAAATCATCAAGACATAAACGTGAAACACGTCGTGCCTCCGGCGCGTCAAAAGCAGGAAATCCTCCGGTTGGAGCGGATTGGCCAAAAGGTCCGCGTGCTGGATGCATCCTGCAAAGCCGTCCGGGAATTGCAAGGCGTGGTAGTGGACGAGACGAAGTTCACTTTCCTCATCCAGACTGGACGCGGTTTCAAGCGCGTGCCGAAAAAAGGCGCCCGCTTCGAATTCCCGTTCGGAATCATCGACGGGGATGAAATCCGTCACGCTCCGTCCGAGCGCTTCAAGCGAAGGTAACAAAGGAGAAAAAATCATGGCAGAAAACTCGAAGAAGGAACACCAACCGCTGCGCGTGCGCGGCGCCGTGGTCGAAGGCACCGTCGTCAGCACCCGGCCCAAGAAGACAGCCATCATCCAGATTGCCTACGTCAAGAAGGTGCCCAAGTACGAGCGCCTCGAAAAACGCCGCTCGCGCCTGGCCATCCATGTGCCCGACGGCATGAGCGTCCAAGTCGGCCAGCGCGTCAAGGCCGGCGAGACGCGCAAGATCAGCAAGACCAAATCCTTTGTCTTGCTTGAGGTCCTCGGAGGCCAATAGACCTATGCTCGGACTCACCGCCAAACCGACCAAGGGCATCACCATCGGCACCAGCTTGTGGTGCGATGACAACTCCGGCGCCAAAGTAGTCGCCGTCATCGGCGTCAAGGGCTACCGCGCCCGCCTCCGCTCGTACCCGAAGGCCGGCATCGGCGACATCGTCATCGTCGCCGTCAAGAAAGGCAAGCCCGACATGGTCAAGAAGAAGGAAAAAGCCGTCATCATCCGCCAACGCAAGGAATTCCGCCGCGGAAAACAACGCGTCAAGTTCGAGGACAACGCCTGCGTCATCATCGACGACGCGGGCCTGCCCAAAGGAACCGAGATCAAGGGATGCGTCGCGCGCGAAATCGCCGAACGTTTCCCCAAAGTCGTCGGCATCGCATCCAGCGTCGTCTGAAAACGAGTGAATGAAACATATGGTCCGAAGCTCTCTTCCCCGCAAACAACGCCTCGCCCGCTACGAAGCGCCCCTTCACGTCCGCCAAAAACAGGTCGCCGCGCATCTGTCCAAGGAACTGCGCACCGCGCAGAAGAAACGCTCCCTGCCCGTGCGCAAGGGCGACACCGTCAAGATCATGCGCGGCCGCTATTCCGGCCTGTCCGGAAAAGTCATCGGCGTGGATTTGTCCGCCCGCACCGTGTCGGTCGAAGGCGTCAACGTCAAGAAGCAGTCCGGCAAGGAAATCCCCGCCGTGATCGAGCCTTCCAACGTGCTGATCACGCAGTTGTCCGAACGCAAGAAGCAATGAGGTAAAAATCCAAATGGCATCCCACGGTTCCTCCAAACACCAAAAGCGCATCGCCGCGCCGGCCATCTCGCCCGTCGCCCGCAAGACCCACGTCTGGCTGCAGAAGCCCGGCGCCGGGGCGCATGGCAAACAGCACAGCATCGCCCTCGGCACGCTTTTGGTCGAACGATTGCACGTCTGCGAGACGCAGCGTTTGGCCCGCAAACTCATCACGCACGGAAAAGTCAAGGTCGACGGCCGCAACGCCTCGGACGTCAAACAACCCATCGGCCTGATGGACATCGTCTCCATCGCCGACTTGGGCAAGCACTACCTCATGCTCATCAAGGACGGCGAACTTCTGGCCATGGAAATCCCCGCGGCGCAGGCGCAGACGAAGCTCTGCCGCATCATGGACAAGACGGTCCTTCCGGGCGGCCGCATCCAACTGCACCTGCATGACGGGCGCAACCTGCTCATGGTCCGCGAAGAGGACCGTTTCAAGACCGGCGACACGCTCAAATTGTCCGTGCCCAAACAAGGCGTGCAAGGCATCCTCAAGCTGGAAAAAGGCGCCACGTGCTACATCCACCAGGGACGCCACTCCGGACAGACCGCCCAATTGGACGGAATCGTCGACCGCGAAGGCTCGCGCCGCGCCGAGGCCAACCTCTCGTACGACGGCCACAAGCTCATCACCCTCAAGGACTACCTCTTCGTGGTAGAACCGGGATTCACCGTGAAATGATATGTCCATGAACGACATCCAACTGGAAAAAGTGACGGTCAACATCGGCGTGGGCCAAGGCGGCCAGCCGCTGGAGAACGCCAAGAAACTGCTGGAACAGCTGACGGGAGCCAAGGCCATCCACACGCTCTCGCGCACGCGCAACCCGACGTTCAACCTCAAGAAGGGTGAACCCATCGGCGTCAAAGTCACCTTGCGCGGACAGCCGGCGCAGGAATTCGTCAAGAAGGCACTCGTCGCCCGCGAGAACAAGGTGTCACAGAAGAGCTTCGACCGCACCGGCAACGTCGCCTTCGGCGTGCCGGAATACATCGACTTTCCCGGCATGAAGTACCAGCCGGAAATCGGCATCCTCGGATTCGACGTCTGCCTGACTCTGGAAAAACCCGGCACGCGCATCAAGCGCCGCAAGATCGCGCCCCGCAGCCTGCCCAAGAAGCAGCGTGTCAGCGCGGCGGAAGCGGAAGAATTCATGAAAAAGACGTTCGCGGTGAATGTGGTCTAAGATGATGAAACTGGAAACCAAGTTCAAAAAGCGCGCCAAGCGCCGCTGCCGCTTCTGCGGCGGCACCCGCGGCCTCATCCGCAAGTACGGCCTCTACGTCTGCCGCAAGTGCTTCCGCGAACGCGCCGAGGACATCGGCTTCAAGAAATATTCATAAAGGAAGGATTGACATGGACACGCTGGCCAACGCACTCAACAGCATGAAAGTCGCCGAGACCAAAGGCAGGTCATCGGCCCGCATAAAGCCCACCTCGAACCTGATCAAGGAAGTATTGCAGGTGCTGGCCGACAGCGGCTACATCGGCAGCTTCGAGTACCAGAACGACGCGCAAGGCGGCTTCTTCACCGTCCAGCTCAAAGGCAAGCTCAACGCCATCGGCTCGGTCAAGCCCCGCTTCTCCGTGACGCAGGCCACGTGGGAAAAGTTCGAACAACGCTTCCTGCCTTCCAAGGACACCGGCATCCTCATCGTCTCGACGCCGCAAGGCGTGATGACGCACGTGCAGGCCAAGGAAAAGAATACCGGCGGACGCCTCCTGGCCTACGCATACTAGAAAAAAGAAACCCGCAAAACGACGTGAACAAAAAATGCAGATCCCGCAAGGAGTCACCGTAACGATCGAACCCGGACTGATCAAGGTCAAGGGACCCAAAGGCGAAGTCCAGAAGGCGTACGACACCAAACGCATCACCGTCGTTGCCCAAGGCGCCGACGTCTCAGTCACGCCCGTGGGCAAGAAAGTCACCCGACCCCTCAAGGCCGCCACCGGCGCAGTCGAGGCACACATCCGCAACATGATCAAGGGAGTACAGTCCGGCTTCGAAGTCAAGCTGGCGCTGGTCTATTCGCACTTTCCCGTGACGGTCGAGGCCAAAGGCGACACCGTGTTCATCAAGAACTTCCTGGGCGAGAAGACGCCGCGCACCGTCAAGATCAAGGGCCAGGCCAAAGTCGCCGTCTCGGGCCAGGAAATCACCGTCTCCGGCGTCAACAAGGAAGACGTCGGACAGACCGCGTCCAGCCTCATCGAGGCCACCGGCGCGGGCCACCGCGACGAACGCGTGTTCCAGGACGGCATCTACTACGCATAAACGTGATCCATGATGAAGACCAACACGACCAAGATTCCCTCGTTCGTCCGGCAGAACCGCACGTACAAGAAACGCGTCGCCCGCACGGGCTGGCGCAAGCCCCGCGGCATCGACAACAAGCAGCGCATCGGCTGGAAAGGCCAAGGTGCGCTTCCCAAGATTGGCTACGGCCAGGCCAAAGCCACGCTGCACCACCACCCCTCCGGACAGCCGGAAGTGCTGGTGCACAACGAAGCCGAACTTACCAAAGTCAAGCAGGCCGCCGTGCGTTTTGCCGGCTCCATGGGCCGCAAGAAATACCTCGCGCTCAAGAAGAAGGCGCGCGAGATGAAGATCAAGGTGCTCAACTAAATGTCGATGCAAACCGTCAGACGATTGGCCGCCCGCATCCTCGACGTCGGCATCAGCCGCGTACGCATCCTGGACACGGAAGCCGCCAGCAAGGCCATCACCGCCGACGACGTCCGCGGTCTCCTTGGCCAAGGAGCCATCGGCATCATCGTCGAGAAGCACGCCAGCCGCGCCAAGGCCCGCGTCAAGGCGCAACGCGCCCGCGAAGGACGCCGACGCGGCCCCGGAAGCCAGAAAGGCAGTTACTACGCCGGCCACAGCCGCAAAGAACGCTGGATGGAACAGGTCCGCGCGCAACGGCAGTACCTCTCCGCCGTGAAGGCCCGCCTCAAGGAAGGCGCGTACCCCGACGTTTACAAGATGATCAAGGGCAACGCATTCCGCAGCCGCAAGATCCTCAAGCAATACCTGGACGAGAACCAGTTGTGGGCGTAAGATTATGACCAAAGCCAAAGGACCCCTCTACCAAGTGCATTTCCGCCGGCGAAGAGAAGGCCGCACCGACTACCAGAAGCGCCTCGCGCTTCTGAAGAGCCACAAGCCCCGCCTCGTCGTGCGAAAGACCCTGCGCTCCGTCATTGCACAGGTCGTCACGTTCACCGACAAGGGCGACGTCGTACTGGCACGCGCCGATTCGCGCATGCTGTCCGATTACGGCTATGCCGGCAAGCGCAACACGCCGTCCGCCTACCTCACCGGCCTCCTCGTCGGCAAGTTCGCCGCCAAGGCCGGCGTCAAGGAATTCGTGCTGGACATCGGCCTTCACGCGCCGACCAAGGGCAACATCCTCTTCGCCGCCTGCAAGGGCGCGGTGGACGCCGGACTTAAGACGCCGTTCTCACCCGACGCATTCCCGCCGGAATCCCGCGTGATGGGCGAGCACGTCAAGCAGAAGGACGCCGTGACCGCGGCAAAACAAAAGATCCTCAGTGGTTGATTATTATGAAGTTCAAGAAAGACCGGTTCACCTCGCAACGCGACACGTCGGCCCTCCAGAAATGGGTGCCCAAGACCGCATTGGGCAAACAGGTCCAGGCAGGCCAGATCAAGACGTACGAGGAACTGCTGGCCACCGACAAGCCCATCCTCGAGCCCGAAATCATCGACACGCTTCTGCCGGACCTGGCCGACGAAGTGCTGGAAATCCGCAGCACGCAACGCATGACGGCGTACGGCCGCAAGCAGCAGATGCGCGCCGTCGTGCTGGTCGGCAACCGAAAAGGCGTCATCGCCGTCGGCATCGGCAAAGGCGCGGAAGTGCGCGACGCCATCGCCGAGGGCGTCAAGAACGCCAAGAAGCACCTCGTCCGCGTCCCGTTCGGCTCCGGATCGTGGGAAGACCTCGCCGGATTCACCAACTCGCTGCCCCGCACCGTCACCGGAAAATCCGGCTCGACGCAGATTTCCATCCGGCCCGCGCCGCGCGGCGTCGGCATCGTCGCCGGCAAAGTCGCCAAGCGCGTGCTGGAACTGGCCGGCATGCAGGACGCCTGGACCTTCACCAAGGGCCGCACCCGCAACGTGCTGAACGTGGCGCAGGCCTGCATCTACGCCTTGGACTCGCTGAACCGCCTGAAAGTCGGCACTGAAATCAAGGCCGCCGCATCCGCCTAAACGTGATCTTCCATGGCTGAAACAAAGAAAACCGCTTCCAAGAAAGAAGGCAAGCAAACCCGCGTCACGCCCGAGGGCACGACGCTGGTCATCCTCGTGCGCGGCCTGCGCAACGTGCGCCAGCCCCTGCGCGACACGCTCAAGCAACTCGGCCTGACCCGCATCTACCACGCGGCGCTGGCCCCGAACAGCGAACAGCTGCAACGCAAACTGCGCACCGTCCAGACCCTCGTGGCCTGGGGCACGGCCAACGACGCCACGGCCAAGAAACTGCAAGCCGAAAGCAGCGGTCCGTACCGCCTGCACTCACCCAAGGGCGGCTTCGGCGGCGTCAAGGCAAGCTTCGCGCAAGGCGGCGCGTACGGCAACTGGGGCGAGAAGATCAACGACTTGGCCCAAAAAATGATGTGATTCGATTATGGCTCGACGCAACGTTTCCAGACGATTCAAGCACCGCGGCAACCGCACGCACGGCGGCGGCAACACGAAGAACCGACGCGGCAAGGGTAACCGCGGCGGCGTCGGCCGGGCGGGCTACCACAAGCACAACTGGCTGCGCACCATCAAGGAAGAAGGCACGAACAAGAAGGACAAAGGGCTCTCCGGTTTCACGAATCCGACGCGCAAGGTCTACCGCCAGATCAGCCTGGAACAACTCGACAAGGACATCATTTCCCTCAAGTACCAAAAGAGCGACGCCGGCGTGTACCAAGTCAGCCTGCCGAACACCAAAGTGCTCTCCGGTGGCGCCATCACGCAGAAAGCCGCCGTCAAGGCCTACGCCTTCTCCGCCAAAGCCAAGGAAAAGATCGAGAAAGCCGGCGGAACCACTTCAACGGACTAAATTTTCTTTTTTTTTTCAAAATTCTCTTTTTTTCAAGCCGCGCAACGGCGGTTTTTTAGGCTTCGTGGAATTTTTAGACGCTCTCCCCATACAACCTATTAAGTGGATGGGCCGACGTAAGCAATGGCATGAAAAAAATCGCCGCCCTAGTCATCGCCGCGTTGCTGCTGCTGGGTTGCACCGCGAATCAGGGTCCGACTTCCTCGACGCCCGCCACGACTTCCACAATCACGCCGACTACCGGCGGCGCATCGTGGTCCGGCTGGCCGTGGAAAAATCCCGCGCCGGCAATCCAACCCGACGACTTCGGCGCGGACACCGGTTCGGCAACCATCTACGCCCGCGCCGTCGTCGAGGCGCGGTTGAGCCGCACGCATTTTTCCGTCATCAAGCCGTCCTCGTGGGTCAGCGCCTATCGCTGGACCGACCAATACGCCGACGGCCACGAACCGGGCAAGGGTGGACCGGGCGATGCCGACGGAACGCTGGACTACGCCATGCTGTATCCGGTCGAACTGACGCCCTCGACGGCTCCCGGCATCCAGGCCAGAGCCGAAGCGTCCTACTTCAGCGTCATTTCCACTGCCAACCCGTCCACCGATTCGGAGCCCCTGCACGGCGCATCCATCACGCTGGATGCCTTACCTCAGCCGGCATTCCGCACCTTGGCCTCGCAAGCACCGCGAACGGCGATGGCGAACTTGAAAAAAGCGGCGCGCGAGTTTGACGCCCTCGCCGGCATCCCTTCCTCCATCGAGCAGTCCGGAACCACGAAGACAATCCAAGAACGCGCGCTGACAGTGTCCGGCGCGCCCGCGTACGAGATCACGCAGGACCACGGCACATACACGGAAGTCCAACTCCTCGTCATTCCCGGACCGGACGCGGCCGGACTGTACGCCCAACTCTTCTACGGAAACGCGAACGCGTACCCGTTCCAGGATGCCAAATCGGCGTTCGACCAGGTCGTGCAGACCATCCAGCCGCGTCCGTGAAAAGTTGCGCGCATCCACTGAAAAAATGCCGTTTGACGAGCCAAAAGCCATGGCAAAGGATGCGAAGAAAACAAACCTTTTTATTAAAACCCGCCCGAAATGAAAGGGAACTGTTTATGGGATTATTGGATATCTTTCGCCCGATTACTCGCATTTTGCCTGAAGTCCGAAAGCCGGACCGCGCGCCGCCACTGACTCAGCGCCTGCTGTGGACCCTGGCGTGCTTGTTGGTCTTTTTCATTTTGGGCCAGATTTTCCCCATCGGTTCGGACCCCACCAAGATTGCCGCCACGTTCGAACGCCTCGACGTCCTGTTGGGTTCGTCCACCGGCAGCTTGATTACCGCCGGCATAGGCCCCATCGTGCTGGCCTCCATCTTCCTGCAGTTGGCCGTGGGTGCCAAACTGATCAACTTGGACATGTCCGATCCGGAGAACAAGAAGTTCTTCCAAGGACTGCAGAAGATGCTGGCCATCGCCTTGTCGTTGTTCGAAGCGGCCATCTTCTCTTTTTCCGGCTACATCCCCATCGACGCGGCCAACCCGTTATTCGGCAGCATCTTCATGACGCAATTGTTGGTGATGCTTCAGATTGCCATGGGCGCCATCCTGCTGCTTTACCTGGACGAAGTCTGCCAACGCTACGGCATCGGCTCCGGCATCTCGCTGTTCATCGCCGCCGGCGTCAGCAAAGCCGTGTTCGTCGGCGCGTTCAGCTTCGTCTCGTTAAGCGCCTCCGGCGAGCCGTCCGGCCTCATCCCCCGCTTCATCTGGAACTTGTTGAACCCCGCCGGAAGCATCAACACGGCCGTGTTCAGCCTCGTACCCATCGTCTTCACCGTGCTGATTTTCCTCGTCGTCGTGTTCGCGGAAGGCATGAAGATCGAACTCCCGTTGGCGTACGGCCGCGCCCGCGGATTGGGCGCGCGCTACCCCATCAAGTTCCTCTACGTGTCGAACATCCCCGTCATCCTGGCATCCGCCGTCCTCTTGAACATCCAATTGTTGGGCGCAGTCATGGCCGCGCCGGTGCCCGGCTCGCCGGATATCAAAGCTGGCCTATTCGGCACGTTCCAGAACAACCGCCCCGTGGACGGCTTCGCGTACTACATCAACGCCCTGCCGAACCCCCTCTTGTTGGGCGGTTACGAGCAGTACCTGCAGATCATCACCCAGCCGAACGAAATCATCCACATCTTCACGTACGGCATCGCGTTGATCCTGTTGTGCGTGATCTTCGGATGGTTCTGGATCGAAAGCACCGGCATGGGCGCCGGCGACGTAGCCCGCCAACTGGAACGCTCGGGCCTGCAGATTCCCGGCTTCCGCCAAGACCCGCGCATCACGCAAGGCATCCTGGAACGCTACATACCCATCATCACCATCCTGGGAAGCATCTTCGTAGGATTGCTGGCCTGGTTCGCCGACATCACCGGCGCATTGGGTACCGGAACGGGCATCCTGCTGACGGTGGGCGTCGTCTACCGCTTCTACGAGGAACTGGCTCAACAGCAACTCTTCGAGATGTACCCCATGCTCAAATCCGTCGTCCAATAGGTGTATTCCGATTCCAATGTCCGACACGCTGATCATCACCGCCCTGGCCCTGGCCTACTCCGTCGTCTCCATGGTACTGCAGTACACTCTGGGCAACCGCCGGCGCGTCCAGCAGATCCAGAAAGAAATGCAGGATTTGCAGAAGGAATTCCAGAAGGCTGCGAAAGACGGCGACGAAAAAGAACTCAAACGGCTGGATGAAAAGCAGAAAGCCATGACGGGTCTGATGTTCGAATCGATGAAGTACCAATTCAAGCCCATGCTCGTCATCCTGCCGACGTTCATCATCCTCTTCGGCGGCTTCGGCTTCGCCGGCATCCTCCACCTGCTCTTCGACGGCTTCACCATCACGCTACCCATCGCGCTTCACCTCAACGGCAACGAATTGTTGGGCCTGAACATCCTTCAGAGCAGCGTGTACGGCGTGCGCGGTTACTTCCTCGTCGTGCTGTTCTTCTCAGGCATCCTCCTGCAGTTGGCCGCCGCGCCGCTCATCGAAAGGCTTTTGTACGGCCCCAGCCACCAGAAAACCGCTTGATTCCGACGCGTAGCCGCCGCGATGCAAGCCAAAGGAAAAAAAAAACTCACAACCCAAAAAAAAGAAAAAAGGCAAAGCGTTTCCGCTTTTCGCAACAGGTGTAAACTCCACATGAACCGCTCGCGTCACCGCATGAAGAAACTCGCCCGCCGCACCCCGTCCGGCCGCACGTCCCTGTTGACGAAGAACAAGAAGCCCAAGCAGGCCCACTGCGCGCTCTGCCGCAAGACCTTAGGCGGCGTGCCCCGCGAGTCCCGCTCCGGCATGCGCAAGCTCTCGCAGACCCAACGCCGACCCGAACGCTCATTCGGCGGCGTCTTATGCGCCAACTGCACGGCCAACGTGATCAAGACGCGCACCCGCCTCCAAAGCGGCGTGGCCGACGAGTCCCTCGTGCCCTTGACCGTCATGAAATACGTCAAGATGCTCAAAGCGTAAGCCCCCCCCTGAAAACAATCAACAAGGCAGCACAGGCCGTCAAAGAAAAAAAAAGACGGCCGGCTTTTCATTTTCTTGTTTCCTTCAGACCCTGCACACCCCGCTATGAAGGCGTCCAGCATGGCCCGAACGAACGGCATTTAAACTTGTTTTTCTTATCTTTGCCATGCGCATCGCCATCTCATCGCTATCCGGCTGCGGCAACACCACCGTCTCGCGCCTCGTCGCCGAGCGGCTCAAGCTGCACTACATCAACTACACCTTCCGCAGCCTTGCGCAGGACCTAGGCATGGCATTCGAGAAGATCCAGGCCGAATCCAAACGCACGCCGCGATACGACTACGACGTCGACCGCCGGCAGGTCGCATTGATTGAAAAGACCCCCCGCTGCGTCGTCGGCTCCCGCCTGGCCGTGTGGCTGGATGACGAACGCATCCGCAACAAGATCGGCGTGCAAGCGCCGCCGTTCGACCTCAAGGTGTGGATCTACGCGCCGCTGAACGAGCGGGCCAAACGCATCTCCAAACGCGAGAAAAAGACGTTCGCCCGCGTGCTGGAGGACACGCTCTATAGGGACGAAGAGAACGAACAGCGCTACTTGTCACTATACGGCATCAACGTGGCCAACTTCCCGCGCGCCGTCAACATCACGATCAACACGGAGCGCTTCTCGGCCGAACAAGTCGCCGACCTGGTCGTGGCCTGCGCCTTGAAGGTCAAGAACGCGCCGAAAAAACGCAAGTGAAACCCGACCATGTGGGACTTCCATCGCACGCTGACGCAAGCCGGGTTCGAACACGCCCAAACTTCACCGGAGAACTTCCTGGCCGAATTGGAGGGTTTCAAAGGCGCCATGAATCCGAAGCATTTCCAAGACGTAAGAATTGCATACGTCCAAGGACAAATCTGGCGCGTGCACCGCTACCGCCTCAAGGAATGGGGCAACAACGTCGAGACTTTGAACGAACACCAACGGGAAGACCTCGTCCATACGGCATTTGAAGAGTCAAGAAAAGGCACGAAGACCGCCCGGAAATCCAGAACACGATTTACCTCCGCTATCTGCCCCAGACCGGCAGGAAAAGACCGGAGGTACGGCATGAATACATCGTGCTGGAACGAAAGCCAGGCATCCTTGAACGCATCGGCCGCTGGCGGGCCATCGGCAAATGGAACTAACCGAAAGCCTGAATGGCGGGTCCTGAAAAACTCCCGGCAAGCGCCACCGTACGAAGCATCGTGAAAAAAAGATGAACCAACTGCGCGCCGACATGCGAAAACTCGGCTACCTCCATTTGGACATGGCCTCGCTGGAACTGCCCCAAGGACTCCTGCCCAAGGGCCGGGAAAAAGATACGATAAAAAACGCCCACATCTTTTCCAAGGAAAACAGGGCTGACGCTGCTCCCGAGGAAGTCGGCAACGTCCAAACCGTCCTGGAAGCATTCGCGCGACGCAATTCCGGCAAAAAGACGATCACGTTCTACCCCCATCCGCGGCAGGATGCCGCCACGGCGCGCACGTGGGTCGTGCTGACGGAATGAATACATACAAAAAGAACCCTTGAGGCAAATACGCCATGAAAGAACTCCGCGAACAGATGCAACAGCACGGCTTCGTCCCACTGGAAATGCGTTTTTCGGAATTACCACCCCAACTGCGGTCCCCAGAATCGTTCAAATACGTTCAAATGCGCCGGGCCCACATCTTCAACCGCCAAGGCGAGCGGGAACCCACCACGACGGAAATGAAGGACATCCGCCGAATCCTGGCCGACTTCGTGGGCCGGCAAAAGAAAAACTCCAAAGCGGCGTACTTCTACCAGCACCCCGAAAACGGCCCGAAGGCCTGGATCCTCGTCACGCAATGACATCCCCAACGACCCTTTAATCTGTCCGAACGGTCGTTGCATCATTTTCTCGATTCAGTAACGAAGGGGGGAATCCGGAGGACCGTGAAACTGAAGGGGGGATGCGCCCCCCCCTGCGGTTCCGAATGACAACCTTGAAAAACCCCTTTTGCCACCTTAAAGCCAGTCGTTTTTACCATTACAGGTGAGTCTGAACCATGGCAGCAATCGACGTCGGCCGCAAATGCATCCGCCTCCGCGGACGCAAAGCCGGAGAAACCGTGACGGTCAGCAAGATCATCGACAAGCACTTCGTCGAAGTCACCGACGCCAAAGGCAAGGCAAAACGCGTCAACATGGCGCACCTCGAACCGCTACCCGCTTAGAAAAATAGCGTTTACCGCCAAACCGTTTTTTCCAAAAGCCGCTTGGTTTTTTCGGCTTTGCAACCCTTTTTCTACACGGCCACGCATCAGACACGCGATAACGACATGATTACACTCCACGAGGAAGAATCCACCTGGGGCAAGACTCCCTCAGAAAAGACCGTCGCGGACATCCTGCCTTACAGCATCGCCGTCATCGACAAGCCCTGCGGCCCATCGTCGCACGAAGTCTCCGCCTGGGTCAAGAAGATCCTCGGCGTTGCCAAATCCGGCCACAGCGGGACGTTGGATCCGGAGGTCTCCGGCGTCCTACCCGTGCTGTTGGGCGACGCCACCAAAGCCGCGGGCTACTTGCTCAAGGACCGCAAGACCTACGTCGCCCTCATGAAGCTGCGCGAAAGCAAGACGGATGCCGAACTTGAACGCGTCTTTGCGCGCTTCCGCGGACCCATCTATCAGACGCCGCCGAAGAAAAGCGCGGTGCGGCGCGTCCTGCGCACCCGCCACGTCTACCGCCTGGAACTGTTGGAAAACGACGGGCAATTCGTCCTCTTCGAATCCGAAGTCGAGGCCGGCACGTACATCCGCAAGCTCTGCTACGACATGGGTGAAGTCCTGCAATGCGGCGGATTGATGGCCGAACTGCGGCGCATCGTGGCCGCCGGATTCACCGAAAGCCAGACGCACACCCTCCAGGACCTCTCCGACGCCGTCTGGCTCTACAAAGTCAAAGGCGACGAATCCGAACTACGAGGCATGCTGGTGCCCGTCGAACAATCCATCGGCTTGAAGAAAGTCGTCGTCTCGGACGGCGCCATCCAGCCCATCACCACCGGCGCCAACCTCGCCATCCCCGGCATCTTGGCCCTCGAAAGCGGCATCAAAGCCGAAGAACCTGTCCAAATCATCTCCGGCAAAGGCGAACTCATCTGCCTTGCAAAAGCCCTCTTAAGCACCGAGCAAATCCAGAACCAGAAAAAAGGCATGGCCTTTGACATCGAACGCGTCATCCGGACATACGCCAGCGGCCTTTCGGACGCAAAGAAGCCTTTTTAGCCCCACGCTGCCTCTAATTGACGCATGGCGACAAACCGGCCTGCCAGTCTTCTCCTTAGCATTTTCGCCACCATCCTGATGGCCGCATTGACCGTTGCCGTTGCGCCCAACCCGGCGGATTCGCCCCAAGACCGCACGCCAACCATCAACCCCATCCACGAGCTGAATCTCTACACTCTCAACAAATTCCCAATCAGCGTGGACACCGTTAAGAACTGCGGCACCGATGCCGACGCCGAGACGCGCATCTACTGTGCGTTGAAGGAAGCCGTCCCGGGCCTGCTGGACCAATCAAAAGGCGCCGTCAACGTCAAAGTCCGCATCGGCTCAGCCGACCTGCAGACCATCTCACGCACGCCCAAGCCGCTGCACCCAGCCAAGGCAAGCAGCACGGCCGAAACGTACGCCTTTGACTCCGATGGCGAGGCCTACAACGCGATCTTCCTGGACCAAGGCAGCCTCAACGTCTTTGCCGGAGAAGCCTCGGCTGACGTGGCCATCGCCCTGGTGCGTCACCTCATGGACGAGAGCTACACGTTTTCGCTCAACAGCCAATGCATCATCCGCACCGCCGCCAACTCGAAAGCCATCGCGTTCAAGAACTGCCAGGTGCTCAACGCTCAGAAAAGTGCTTTGGGTAAACTTGACTTCCAGAAGATTCAATGCGAAAAACCGGCCAAGACCAGCATCATCGGCCTCTCGTCGGCACTCAACGGCCAATGCCCGACCATAGTTCCGGGCACCGGCACCAATGAGCCGACCACCCAGACGCTTTCCTCTGCCCGTGGCCTCGAATTCGCCGAAAAGGAGACGCTTCCCACCATCAACGAGTACATCGGCCAGTACCTACCGGGCTCCGTATTCGTACCCGGTTCCCGCAACACGCCGGGCACCGACCCCTGCCTCTCCAGCAACCCCGATGACGACGCCAACGGTTTCTTCGGCTACCGCGAACGCACGCAAGTACCCGGCTGCGTCCACTTCGGCATCGACCTGCGCGGCATGAAGAACAGCTTGGCCGGAAAACAGGTCAAGGCCATGCTTTCCGGCAACATCGTACGGGTCAAAGCCCATTACCAAGATACCACGTCCAAGGACTGCGTCATCGTCGTCAAGTCCGGCGACTGGCTCGTGTCTTACGGCCACGTATCCATGGACAATTACTGCGCCGCCTCGCGCGTCGGCCAGAAAGTCAAAAAAGGCCAGACCATCGCCACCATTTCCAAGGACATCTCCCCCAGCAACGGCAACGAATTGGACATCAAGGTGGCATACTCCGGAAGCAACGCCCAACTCAATGAACTGACCATCAAGCGGCTCAACCAAAAGGACACGAAATACCCTAAGTATTCCAAGTACTTCGAACGCTACAAGACCCGCGCCATCATCCAGGTTGCCGACTTCACGTTCGAACAGCCAAACTACGACGACTATTTCCTCTGGGAAGCCTACACGACCAGCCTCAAGCCACTCACGGCCGTCGATGCGGAATCCACGACCACAACGACAACGCCACCCCTGACAACTCCAACGACTACCACGACGACGCCAGCTACAGACGGAAAACCCCTGCCCGACGTCTGCGTTTACTATTACATCGACTCGAAAGACGGAGCCAAAGACACCTTCTTTGACGCCGGCATCGCCGCCTACGCCGGACCCGGCGGCGCATGCCTCGTGGGGCGCGCCTCCTTGGCACGAACCGACATCCAATACCCCGGCGGCTATAGCGGATACGTCAACGTCAATGAACTGCCTGCCGCCGATTCCTATGAAGGATGCTACGTCGCGAAAATCCCCTTGCAGAAACACGGCGACCAATTGCCCGCCGGCGTTAACGTCAAGCTCTTTTTGAGCAAGAGCCAAGCCGCATTTTCCGGCGGCGAAGGCTACTTGGAAAAAGGCATTCCCCGCAGCTTGGCGGACGAGAAGACGATTGGAAAACTTTCCTGCCAGCCGCCCGGCTCAGTCAAGCTTAAACCCGCGGACACGGCCGCCGCAGGGAGACAATTCCTGCAATATGCCATGGAACTTTCCGGTGCGTCGTATACCCAAGAAGGATGGCGATACCAAACGCCCAAAAAAGGCATCGACTGCGCCGGCGTGGTCACGTACGCATTTGGACGCATGCTGGAAAACGGTTACCGCCTGCCCCCCGAATTCTACGCTGAAATGAAGAAGACCAAATTCACAACGAAGTCGGGCACCACTGTAAATCACCCCGTCAAAGGAATCAGTGGAAATGCCGGATACTTGAGTAAAATCCAATTCACTGATATCAAAGTCCCGAAAGAGGTCGATGTACCCTATCCCTATCTTTCAGACGTGTGGGGAGGCCTGCTGGAAGCGGGCGGCTGGGAAATACCGATCGAGCAGGCCCAACCCGGCGACTTGGCGGTGTGGAGCTTTACGGACGGCGGACAATGCAAAGGCGGATTCTCCGAGGCGAACCCCTGGCAACCAGTCACGGATTTCTGTTGGCGCGGCGAAGGCCACATTGAAGTGGTGCACAGTCTCACCGGCAATAAAATAACCACGTTCGGCAGCGGAAGCACGAACCCGCCCATACCCGCGCGCGTCAAACCCGACCGCACCGGAATCTACAAGACATTCCGCATCCCATGGATTGCGCCGGGAGGCACCAGCCCAAGCGGCAGGACGCAAGTCGCTGCCGGCGGATGCACGGACGCGGGATTGGCCGCCAATCTGGCCCAATATGGATTGAAGATTGAAACGTCAATCGACGGCAGAAGCACGATGCGGGACCTGAACGACTGGAAGCCTAAGATCGCGGCGTATTCGCAAAAGCATTACGGGGACAACGAATGGAGAATGACGCCGACCCTAATCGTCCAGCACTACACCGTCTCCTCCTCGTTTGCATGGAACCTAGTAACTTCCGCTACGCTTGCCGGCGAGGCGCCTGGCGAATCCTGCCATTTCCAGGTCGATGGAAATCAAATCTACCAGACCCTTCCGATCAACGTCCGCTCCCGATGCGTCTTCGGCGCCAACCAAAAGTCCATCAACATCGAAATGGTAGCCTTGGACGCCGAAGACTTGTCCAAACGGACCCAGACGCTGGATACCAACGCGAAGCTGACTGCGGCCTTGATGGCACAATGCAACATTCCGCTCGAAAAAGTCTACAGCCACCAATCCTTCAACGACGGCAAGAAGAGCAATCCCGAATACGATGACAGGACCTACACCGACTACGGTTCTGAACGCAAGTCCGACCCCGGCGAGAACAACATGAAAACCATCAAGGACAAGATCCAAGCGATGGGAACGCTATCCCCTGCCGGCCCGGCATCCGCTCAGTACTCCGCCGACGACATCACGCTGTACGACACCGAAACCTGCGTGCAGGCCGCCAAAAAACAATGCCCAAGCACCGGCAACGCCAACGCGCCAAATGGGTACTCCGTTGCCAAAGCCGAACCCGAATGCGTCGCCCGCGTTGCCGCCGAAGTGGCCCGGATCCAATATTCCTTCGTCCGAGCCATCATGAGCCGCGAAAGTGCAGGTGACACGCGCAACTACAACCAGATGAGCACTTCCTCTTCCGGCGCGGTCGGGTACATGCAGATGCTGCCTGGAACCGCCGGCGAGATGGGCCTCAAGCCCGCTCACTACTACGACGCCTACTACAACATATGCGGCGGCACCAAATACCTGGCCAAGCAGCTGCAGGCTAAGAAAACGCTCCCCTGCGCCGCCGCGGCCTACAACGCCGGGCCTGGCAACGTCCGCAGCACCGACCCGGCCACGTGCGTACCGAATATCGGCCAGACGCAGGATTACGTCCGCAGCGTCCAGAAGAACATGCAAGTCGCCTGACCGAACGACCCCCGAAGCCTTTAAAAGCCGGGTCGGTCAAGGGTAGTCAGGAATTCAGTCAGCAGGTTCTGTCGCCGGATTTATACATTTAAATACCGGCACAGGCAAAGAAAGGAAGATGCGAATGCCTCCGGCATTCGCATCACCGAAGTGGACGCGATGACGAAGTCATCGCTTCGCTCTTTGCGCCGGGATGGCAGAACGGCAATGCGCAGACCTGGAAACCCGACATCCTCCAAGGAAGGACCTCATGGGTCGTCGTCGGGCCGTTAAGTCTGTGGGCGCAAGCCCTTCTGAGTTCGAAAACAGCGAAAGTCCAAACGCCATTAACGGGTTTGTTTTTCGCTTACGGAAGTCTCAGTCCCGGCGTTTTTTATTCAAAACGCGGACCGCACACAAGGAATGAATCGCATGGAAAAGATTGAAACCCAAAAAGACGAAAAATCCAAGCCCAAGTTCAACCAGAAGCAGACGCAGGCCAGCGCGCCTGCCGCAGCCCCCAAGGGAGCTCCCGGCGCTGCTCCGAAGGCCGTCAAGAAGACGGGCAAGGAAAAGGAAAACTTCCGCGGCATCGTCCGCATCGTTGGCAAGGACTTGCAAGGCCAGGTCCAAGTCAAGAACGCTTTGCGTCACATTCCCGGCATCGGCCACACGCTTTCCGTAAGCTTGACGCGCGTCGTATTGACCAAGAGCGACTTTAAGGGCGACGAGTTGGTCGGCAACTTGACGGATGAGCAGCTCAAGTCGTTCGAAGACATCATCAAGAACCCCATGAATTACGGGGTTCCCACGTTTTTGTTGAACCGCCCCATCGAC
>Ga0172368_10002522_pt1 | contig 23204 bp, 19 predicted proteins | sample Lak11m_FD_114540 | JGI IMG/M metagenome (GOLD analysis project Ga0172368, IMG submission 114540) | Freshwater microbial communities from Kabuno Bay, South-Kivu, Congo - kab_022012_11m | ecosystem: Environmental > Aquatic > Freshwater > Lake | place: Democratic Republic of the Congo: South-Kivu...
GAGGCAGAAGGCACAAAGGGGAATAGGTGAATGGGTTAATCGGTGAAGCGGTAAATAAATGAATTGGTGAATGGGAATTTCACTTTTCACGTTCCACATTCCACCTTTCACTGATCCCGAGTCACGGGTCACTGGTCACGGGTAGTCTGTCTTCTGAAATACTATCTTCTGACATCTGAGTTTCACTGTTCACTAACCCCGAACCCAAAGCCCCGAGCCACGAAATTCGCGTAACGGGTCACGAAAAACATAAACCTGATTTCTTGAGTTCCGGATTTTTAATGCATGACCTCAGATAAAATTATTGTTCACGAAACCAGACAACTCCGCGGAGAAGTGACGGTGCCGGGGGATAAGTCAATTTCCCACCGGGCCATAATACTCGGCTCACTTGCCCAGGGAAAGATTACCGTCCGGGGCCTGTCATCCGGGGAGGATAACCGGCGCACCGTAAAAATATTTCAGCAGCTTGGCGTTTCGATAAAAAAAGGGGGACCGGCTGAGTATGTGATTGGCGGCAGGGGTTTGCATGGACTGCAGGAACCTGCATCTGTTCTGTACGCGGGAAATTCCGGCACCACCACGAGGCTCATGGCGGGGGTACTCTCCGGGCAGGCTTTTTTTTCCGTGCTCTCAGGCGATGAGTCCCTCAATGCCCGGCCCATGAAGCGGGTGGTAAAACCCCTCCGGGAGATGGGCGCCAAAATCAGCGGCCGGGATGACGGCAATTACGCGCCGCTTGCCATACAGGGCGGGAAGCTTCGGGCAGTGAGTTTTCATCTGCCGGTGGCAAGCGCACAGGTGAAGTCCGCGATAGTGCTTGCCGGTTTTTACGCTGACGGCACAACTACCGTGCAGGAGCCGGCTCAGTCACGAGACCACACGGAGCGCATGCTCCGGTATCTGGGAGCGCCGCTGCACGTGAGCGGCACCGGGCTTGCTGTTACCGGGGGCAGCCAACTGAACGGCGATTTGATCGAGGTCCCCGGCGACCCGTCATCAGCGGCATTTCTTATCGTGGCAGGAATTTTAGCGCGCGAAGCCGACGTTTTGGTACGCGGTGTCGGGATTAACCCGACCAGGATTGGTTTTCTCGAGATTCTGCAGAACATGGGCGCGCGCATTGAGCTGCTCAATCAGCGGGAGATGAGCGGGGAGCCGGTCGCGGATGTCAGCGTCAAGGCTGGAAGGCTCAAGGGGGTATTTATCGAGGGAGAGATTATTCCCCGGGCCATTGATGAGTTGCCGATACTGGCGGTTGCAGCTGCCTGCGCTGAAGGAACGACTACGATTCGTGATGCGCACGAGCTGCGGGTCAAGGAAACAGACCGGATTGCGGCGATGTGCGCTGAGCTTAAAAAAATGGGCGCTGATATTGAGCCGCGCGATGACGGCATGATCATCCGGGGCAGAGAGAAGCTGCGCGGCGCATCCTGCACAAGCTACGGCGACCACCGGGTTGCCATGTCCCTGGCGGTGGCGGGACTTGTTGCGCAGGGGGAGACCACGGTTGAAGACTGCGCCTGCATCAGGACGTCATTTCCCGGTTTCATGGAATGCCTGCAGTCGCTCATGCGTTAGGATTGTTCACCGCGGAGCACGCAGGGGTCGCAGAGGAAATGATTACAGAATAATTAGTCTTGAGTAGTAAACCGCAAAACGTGAAACGTGGAAGGTGAATCGCAGAAAACAGTCTGAAGGGAAAAATGTCTCTGCGTTCTCCTCGCTCTGCGGTTAAAATGTGCTTATGGATAAAGACAATATCGTAACGATTGACGGCCCCACCGGGTCGGGGAAAAGCACAGTAGGGAAGCTGCTTGCCGGACGTATCGGATTCACCTATCTTGATACCGGCGCCATGTACCGGGTTGTCGCCCTTGAGACCAGACGCAGCGGCATTGACCCTGATGACTGCGCGGCGCTCAGCCGCCTGTGCGCGACCATACGCATTGCTTTTAAAGACGGCAGCGAAACGCGCGTGTACAGCGGCGATGAAGATGTCACCGATGCAATAAGGACGCAGCAGATCAGCATGCTTGCGTCCCGGGTGTCAGCCGAGCAATGCGTCCGGGAGGAGCTGGTGCGTCTGCAGCGGGACTGCGGCAGACAGGGACGGATCGTGGTTGACGGCCGCGATGCCGGCACTGTGATTTTCCCCCGCGCGCGGTTCAAGTTTTATCTTGACGCGGACGTGGAAGTGCGCAGCCGGCGGCGCTATAAAGAACTGATTGAAAAAAAACAGGAAGTGGCATATAGTATAGTACATCAGGAGCTGATGAAACGTGATCAGGATGACAGCTCGCGGGCACTTGCGCCGCTGAAACCAGCTCCTGACGCGGTCATAGTTGATACCACCGGTATGACAGTTGAAGAGGTCGTGCAAGCAATGCTAACCGTCATTGACGCGCGCACTCTTCAATGCCATAAATAAAGAGAAAGAGGTATGATGCCGTATGGACAAAACAACAAAAACGAAACAACCCAAACAACCAAAACAACCAACAACAGAAGGTGCCAACGTGGTCGAAGAAGCGAACGAGATGCAAGATGAATTACTGCTGGATGAGGAGAATTTTGAAAAGATCTTTGAGGCGAGCCTGAAGCCGATCCAGGACGGAGAAGTGGTCAAGGGAAAAGTTCTGCAAATAACTCCTGACTATGTCGTGATTGATGTGGGGTACAAATCAGAAGGGCAAATCCCCATTCATGAATTTTATGACGTCGACAACACCCTTCTGGTTAAGCCCGGCGACGTGATTGACGTTCTCGTCGAGGACTGGGAAAACGAAACCGGCCTGATGGTGCTTTCCAAGCAGAAGGCCGATCAGATGAAAGTCTGGGATACCATCAGCGCCATCTGCGAACAGGAAGGCGTGATAGAAGGCAAGGTTATTTCCCGCATCAAGGGCGGACTGACCGTTGATATCGGCCTGAAAGCGTTTCTGCCCGGCTCCCAGGTGGATTTGCATCCGGTGCGTAATCTGGATAAATTCATCGGCGAGACGCAGAAATTCAAGATTCTCAAATATAACCGCAAGCGGGGAAACGTGGTGCTGTCGCGCCGGGCGATTCTTGAGAAAGAGCGCGAGAGCCTGCGCAGCGAAACCATTAAAAACCTCAGTGAAGGGGCTATCGTTGACGGCGTTATCAAGAATATCACCGATTACGGCGTGTTCATTGACTTGGGGGGAATCGACGGCTTGCTGCACATCACCGATATTTCATGGGGCCGCGTCAATTCACCCGGCGACCTGTTCTCGGCCGGCGATAAAATAAAAGTGAAGGTGCTGAGCTATGACCAGCAGAACCAGCGGGTATCACTCGGCTACAAGCAGATCAAAGAGGACCCGTGGGGTGTCGCGGAGAAAAAATATATTGTGGGCACGCGGGTGAACGGCAAGGTGGTGAACATTACCAACTACGGGGCTTTTGTGGAACTGGAGGTGGGTATTGAAGGGCTCATCCACATCTCCGAGATGTCCTGGACCAAGAAAGTAAAACATCCGTCCCAGATTCTGACCATCGGCGATATGGTGGAGGCCGTGGTGCTTGACTTGGATGTTGCGCGCAAAAGAATTTCTCTCGGTTTGAAGCAGACAGAGCCCAACCCCTGGTCAGTGATCGAAGAGAGATATCCCAAGGGGACCGTCATCGAAGGAAAAATTAAAAACGTTACCGACTTTGGTATCTTTATCGGCATTGATGAAGGAATAGACGGTCTGGTCCATATATCCGACATATCATGGACGCAGAAGATAAAGCATCCGGTCGAGGTGTATAAGAAGGGGCAGATGGTAAAGGCGGTGGTGCTCAGCATCGACAAGGAAAACGAGCGCTTTTCTCTTGGCATCAAGCAGCTCGAGCCAGATCCCTGGGAGAATGTCCCCAAAAAATACCGGCGCGGCCAGGTAGTCAGGGGTGTGGTGACCAACGTGACGGATTTCGGCATTTTTCTCGAGATTGAGAAAGGCGTAGAGGGCCTGATCCATGTATCGGAAATCAGCAAGGACAAGGTCGACAACCTGAAGGATTTTGCCAAGGTGAATGATGATCTGGAAGTGCTCATTATCAGCATTGACAAGCGCGGGCGTAAAATCGGCCTGAGCATCCGCGATCTCAAGGAAGTTGAAGAGCAGCGGGAGCTCCAGGAATATATGGCACGCGAAGAGCAGGCTGCGACAACAACGCTCGGCGATGTGCTGAAAGAAGGCCTGCAGCAGAAAACGGATAAAGAGGAGCTGCCGGCAGAAGAAGGGGTGAGTGAAATAAAGGAAACAGCAGACCATGATGCTGAGAGCGTGCCCCTGTCCGCCTGTGATGACTCACCGGCAGCGGATGAAGCCGCGGCAAAAGAAGACAAACAGGAATAACAATACAGCATCCGGCTGTCAGCGGGAGAAATAAGAGCTGACAGCCGAATGCTTGTATATATGACCATTTCTTCAGAGATTATCCCCCGATTATCCTATGCGAAGACACCCTTTTTTAATTGGCTTTCTAACCCTGTGCTGTATCGGCGTGCTGCTTCTTAGCGCCATCTGGTTTTTCGGCCGCTACGGCCTGAGCGACGGTTTGCTCTCGGGGCAGAACGATATAGCGGTTATCGATGTTGAGGGGGTAATCACAAAGTCGAAACCCGTTGTCGACAAGCTGCTCCGCTTTAAAAAAGATGCCGGCATCAAGGCGATTGTCCTGCGGATAAATTCACCGGGCGGCGGTGTTGGCCCGTCCCAGGAAATATATGAAGAGCTCATGAAGATGCGCGACAAAAAGAAGATTGTCGCCTCCATGGAATCGGTCGCCGCTTCCGGCGGTTACTATATAGCATGCGCGGCGCATACCATTGTCGCCAACCCGGGAACCATTACCGGCAGCATCGGCGTGATTATAGAATTTGCAAATATCGAAGAACTGCTCGGCAAAATCGGACTTAAAGGCGTGATTATCAAGAGTGGAAAATACAAGGACATCCTCTCTCCCACGCGAACCATGACCGCGGAAGAGCAATCATTGCTCCAGGGGGTTATAGACTCAGTACACCGGCAATTTATCAGCGCGGTGGCCAAGGGCAGAAAGATGCCCATGGAGAAAGTAACGCAGATTGCCGACGGCCGCATATTCTCCGGGGAGCAGGCAAAGGATCTGGGACTGGTTGACCAGCTGGGAAATTTACAGGACGCTCTTGAGACCGCAGCCCGGCTGTGCGGCATCAAGGGTGAGCCGCGGGTGCTCTATCCTGAAAAAAGCCGTCCGGCTCTCTGGGAGTTTTTCATAGATGAATCCGCGGCCCGGCTTAAAGCCCTGTTTGAAGATGAGAAGTTCAGGATCGGATATGTGCTGAATACGCAATACAGCGAACAGCATTAAGAGGGTGAATCGGTGAATGGGTAAATAGGTGAATGGGTGAATCGGATGAATCGGTGAATTGATGAATTGGTTAATCGGAATTTCACGTTCCACACTGCACCTTTCACTGATCCCGAACCCCGAGTCACGAGACCCGAACCCCGATTCACGATTTTAGCATGGCCATCGCAGAAGTAAGCATTGTACCGCTTGGGACCGGCAGCGTGGGCGTCAGCGAATACGTGGCCGGAGCAATTGAAGAGCTGCAGAAATCAGGGCTCTCATATCAGCTCACCCCGATGGGAACCATCATCGAGGGCAGCCTGGAGGATGTTCTGGCGGTCATTCGCAAAATGCATGAAACGCCTTTTCGCAGCGGCGCCCGGCGCGTCTATACCACCATAAAAATTGACGACCGGCGCGACCGGCCGGTGCAGATGAACGACAAGGTCCAATCCGTCCAGAAAAAACTTATCAAAAAAGCATAGCAGCCTGACGGCCGCACTGCTCATGCCACCCTGCCGGGGCATCTATTTCCCGCTTGCTTCGCAGGCGTCTTTCCAGTATTATCCACAAAATAATAACACGATACAATACCCGCTTTTTATCTTCAACCCGTGCAGAGGTGATACGCATGTCAACACTTACTTTTTTAGGCGCTACCGGCAACGTGACCGGCTCACGGTATCTGCTGAAAACTCCTGAAAAACAGCTGCTCATTGACTGCGGTCTTTTTCAGGGCTTTAAGGAAAACCGTCTCAGAAACTGGGAGGCTTTTCCTGTTGCTCCGTCAGCTATTGATGCGGTGCTGCTTACCCATGCCCATATTGATCACTCGGGCTATATCCCCCGGCTCTGCCGGCAGGGCTTCAGCGGCAGGGTACACTGCACCTGCGCCACTCAGGATCTGTGCGGCATCATGCTGCGGGACAGCGCCCATCTCCAGGAGGAAGATGCCCGCTGGGCAAACAAGAAGGGGTTTTCAAAACACACCCCCGCGCTCCCCCTGTATACTGCAGAGGATGCGGAAAAGGCGCTTACGCAGTTCACCCCGCATTATTATGGTGAAGATATATTTCTGACGAGCAGCCTGCGCATAAAATTCAAGGATGCCGGGCACATCCTGGGATCATCCTTTATCGATGTTAAGACCTCATACCAGAACAAGACCCGGCGGATCATCTTCAGCGGCGATTTGGGCCGGCCGTCCCGGCCCATACTGTGGGACCCGGTGCAGGTTTATGAAGTTGACTACCTGGTGCTTGAATCCACCTACGGTAACCGCCTCCATAACCAGAAGCCGGCGGAAGAGGAACTGGCGCACGTAATCAACGAAAGCCTGCAGCGGGGAGGGGTTTTGGTAATTCCCTCGTTTGCCGTGGGGCGCACTCAGGAACTGCTCTATTTTATCCGGGAACTGGAAGAGCAGAAAAAGATACCGGCAGTCCCGGTGTATGTTGATTCTCCCATGGCGGTTAATGCTACCGAGATTTTCAAGAAACGCATCGGGGACTACGACCTCGGAGCGCGTATTCTTGAACTGAACGGAAAGCATATTTTTGAGACCGGCCGGATACAGTTCTTAAAGGACGCGGAGCAGTCAAAAGCCCTGCACAGCATACCGGGCAGGGCCATCATCATTTCCGCGAGCGGGATGGCGGATGGCGGACGAATTCTCCACCACCTGGAGCACCGGCTGCCCGATCAGAAGAACACGGTTCTGTTCATCGGCTTCCAGGCGGAGGGCACCCGCGGCCGATCAATACTGGAGGGAAAACCGCTGGTGAAGATTCACGGCATGGAAATACCGGTGCGGGCGCACATTGAAAATATTTCCGGGTTTTCCGCCCACGCGGATTACCAGGAAACTCTCGCCTGGCTTATGGGGTTCAACCGGCCGCCGCTTAAAACTTTTATCGTGCACGGGGAGCCGGATGCGTCAGTGTCGCTGGCCGAAAAAATAAGGACAAAACTGGGATGGAACGCAGTGATTCCAAAACTCAATGAAAGCTTTACGCTCGAGTGACAGTGCCCATGAATGATGTGAAGGACAAAAGAATGACGGAGAAGCAGTATGTCGTTGACGCGATTACGGTGATGGACACCTGGCGCCTGTTCAAAATCATGGCGGAGTTTGTCGAGGGATTTGAAACACTGTCCGATATATACCCGTGCGTTTCGATTTTCGGCTCGGCCCGGGTCCGGCCCGGTGATGACACCTATGAAAAAACCGTGGAGATTGCGCGCGAGCTGGCGGAAAACGGATACCATATCATAACCGGCGGCGGTCCGGGAATAATGGAGGCGGGAAACAAGGGCGCCCGGGAAGGAGGCGGCAAATCAGTGGGCCTGAATATCCATTTGCCCATGGAGCAGCAGCCGAATGCCTATGCTGATGTAAAGCTCAGCTTTAATTACTTTTTTGTGCGCAAGGTGATGTTCGTTAAATATGCGCAGGCCTACATAGGCATGCCGGGCGGATTCGGCACCCTTGATGAGATATTTGAAGCAATTACCCTAATTCAAACCAAGCGCATAAAACCATTTCCGGTGATACTGGTAGGCACTGACTACTGGAAGCCGCTCTGGCGCTGGATTGAAGATGCGCTGCTTGCGCAAAAGCTGATTTCATCCAAAGACCTGGAACTGGTCACCATACTGGATAATCCCGATGACGTGGTAAAGACCATCAAGCGCACGGTGATCGTATAAATGAATAAATCTGTTATTTACCTGTGTCAGACATGAAGTTTATTGCCCGTACTTGATGCGGCCAGAGGGAGAGCATGGCAGAGGCAAACAGAAATGATTTGTTCAGGCAGCTGCTGCGCGGCAGGGAGGAACTGTTCCTTTCGCTGCTTGATGCGATGCCGGAAGCAGTCATCGTAGTTGATGAGCGCATGCACATTATCTTCTGGAACAAGGGGGCAGAAGCTGTTTACGGATACACTGAAGATGAGATTTTAGGCGAGAACGCGGTCATACTCCTGCCACAGCGAAAGCGTCGCTCTGAACAAGGCCGTTTTGATGAAGGCCTTCAGTCAGCAGCCTCACCGAAGCTCGGGAAAACATTTGCTTCTGTCGGGGTGAGAAAGAGCGGCGAAGAATTTCCTTCCGAAGTGTCCCAGTCCATCCTCGCGGCGGATAATCAAAACTATTTTATAGGTGTTGTGCGCGATGTCTCCGAGCGCAGGCGCGCTGAATCATTATTGGAACAGAGCGAAAAGCGCCTGCAGCTGCTCCTGGAAAATTCAACTGACCTTATTATAATGGTAGACAGCAGCGGGACGCTGCTGTATGTGAGCCCGGTATCATTACAAATGCTTGGAAGAAGCGTTGGGGAGGTCCTCGGCCAGAATGTGATTGAGTTCATTCATTCAGATGATCACCGTGCGGTGCTCGGCGCTCTCCACAGCGCCTTGCAAACCCCGGGGTCCGTACAGAACGCCAGCTGCCGATGCCTGCATAAGGACGGTTCGTGGCGTACACTCCATGGCGTGGGCAGGGCGGCTGTAGATGAAGCGGGACAGCTGCTTATCGTTATTAATGTCCGCGATATTTCCGAGCAGAAGCAAGCCGAGGTCGCTCTCCGGGAAAGCGAAGAGCGCTTCAGCGCGCTTGCCACAAGCGCCAGCGATCCCATTATCTGTATTGACAGCACGGCTGCGGTGATATTCTGGAATGTCGCCGCTGAAACAGTTTTCGGCTATACCGCGGCTGAAATGATGGGAAATTCTCTTACCCGGATAATCCCTGAGCGTTACCAGGAATATATGCGGGAAGGATTAGAGCGGGTGGTGTCGTCAGGACTATTTGACATCGGCGGCATTGCCTTTGAGTTTACCGGACTCAGAAAGAGCGGCGCGGAATTCCCTGCCGAGATGTCTTTTTCCTCATGGAAATCCGGCAGCAACGTCTTCTTTTCGTGCATTGTGCGGGACATATCAGAACGCCGCATCGCAGAGGAATCGCTGCAGCGGGAAAAAGACTTTACCCAGACCATCATCGAAACCGCCGATGTGATCATCATCGCCCTTGATCTTGAAGACAAAGTGGTCCTTTTTAACCGCAAGGCAGAGGAGGTTACCGGTTACAGCAGGGACGAAGTGCTCGGGAAAGAGTTGTTAAAGACCATCCCGGTGCGCATGGACCGTGAGGCATTTGATAAAATGTCCCGGGAAATATCAGGCGGCGGTGCCGTCAGCCCCTACCACCAGTTTATCACCACCAAAAGCGGCGAGGAAAAGATACTGCTTACCCGGGGCACGCAGCTCAAAGACCGAGAGGGCAGGGTCATTGGCGTGCTTGAAACCGGCGTGGATGTGACCGAGCAGCGCTCCATGGAAACAAAGCTGCTGCAGGCAGAAAAGCTGCGTGACCTGGGGGAACTTGCGGGCGGTGTTGCGCACGACTTTAATAATGTCCTTGCAGCCATACTGGGGCGGGCGCAGCTTTTGAAGATGCATCTGGAGGAGTTTTCCGGCACCGAGCGCCGTAAAGCATATCACGAGCTGCAGCAGGGACTTGAAGTGATTGAGCGGGCCGCCGCTGACGGAGCGGAGACCGTGCGGCGCATTCAGGAGTTTGCCCGCATCAGGCCTGATGACCGGGATGCTGTGGCAGTTGATATCAATGAAGTCGTGATGCATGCGGTTGACTTTACCCGGCCGCGCTGGAAAAATGAAGCAGGGCTCAAAGGAATCCGCTTTATAATTGATAAACAGCTTACAAATGTTCCTCAAATTCTGGGCAGCCCGGCAGAGCTGCGCGAGGTGCTCACCAATCTCATCAATAATTCTCTCGATGCGATGCCCGAGGGAGGAACCATACGCCTGGAGACGTTTAAAGAAAGCCTTCATGTGTGCCTGCGCTTGACCGATACCGGCAGCGGCATGCCGCCCCATGTCGTGGAGCGCATTTTTGACCCGTTTTTTACCACCAAGGGACCGCAGTCCACGGGCCTGGGCATGAGTGTCTCATACGGCATTATCACCAGGCATCAGGGAACCATTGCGGTGGACAGCAAAGAGGGCCGCGGCACCGTCTTTACCATTTGCTTCCCCTTGAAGGAAATTGATAAGGAAGCGCGTGAAGAGCCGCCGCAGCAACAGGCTGAGCCGGACAAAGCAGCAATCCTCATTATCGATGATGAACCAGATGTGCGGGAGCTTTTGTGCGATATCCTGACCATGCATGGCCATGACGTATCGGTTGCAAAAAGCGGCAGGGAAGGGGTGGAGACCTTTAAGACCAGGGCCTATGAGATGGTATTTACCGATCTCGGGATGCCGGGCATGTCAGGGTGGGAAGTGGCCACGGCAATAAAGAACATAAACCCTGCCGTTGCTGTTGCCATAATAACCGGCTGGGGCATTCAACTGGAAAAGGAAGACAGGGAGAAGAGCAACGTGGATCTTATCCTGAACAAGCCGTTTACCGTGGATGATATCACGCGTCTGGTGCTGGAGGCGCGGGCGCTTAAGAAGATGAAAGGGTAAGCGGTAATAATAATTGATGACTTCTTTTTGAAATCCTCACTGACCTGTGATTTACTCCTTGTCAACACGCACGTCGTTTTCACTCTCATCTCCGACAAACGTGTCTGTATAGATATAACGGTCAAACTGCTTATTGTAGCCGGTCCATTTCGTGTCCGGCTTTTTCTCTTTCTGAATAAACTCGCGCACTCCCTCCATCTTGGAATCAAGATCATCCAGATAGTTAAGCAGAAGCGCCTCAAGGGTCTTGGGCCGGCGGGGTGAGGCAAAAATATATTCACCATGGTGGCTCAAAATCAAATGCTTCAGGATCAGCGCGAGTGCGAGAGGAAAATCAGCAATGAGCGCGATTTTGCCGCTGATGATTTCAACGCCGATGGTAATGTGCCCTATGAGCCGTCCCTGATCGCTGTAATCAAAGGAGTCGCGGAAGGAAAGCTCATGGATTTTGCCAAGGTCATGGAGCATGGCGCCGGCGATGAGCAGGTCGCGGTTCACGTGCGGATAATGCGCGGACACATCCCAGGCAAGGCGCGTGACCTGCAGGGTGTGCTGCAGCAGGCCGCCGATACAGGCGTGATGCAGGTTTTTTGCCGCCGGCGCGGTTTTAAACATAGGCGCAAGCGCCGGGTCATCAAACACCGCGTGCAGCAGCTCCCGGACCGGAGCAGTCTCGATCCGGTCAATGAATGCGAGCAGCTCCTGAAATGCCTCATTGCGGTCTATGGGTGCAGCCTGCAGAAAATCGCTCACATCCACGGTGTCCTCCGCGCAGCGCTCAATGCTGGTAACGTTCAGCTGCAGCGCCCCCTGATAGGTGATTGCCCAGGCTGAAACCTTTACGATGTCGCCCTCGCTGAACCTGCTTCCCCATTTTTCAGCGTCATCCCAGATGCGCGCTTTTACCTCGCCGGTCCGGTCGGAAAGCTTCAGGCCGATATACGGGCTGCCGCTTTTTTTCATACCCTGATTTTTGTCCTTCACCAGGAATGTTCCCTCCACCTGGGTCTTCTCCTTAATGTCTTTTATGAAAACTGGCTTACGCTCCATTTAAGCAATCCTTTCGTATTGTGTTGCCAAAAGCTGTCAGCCTTCAGCTCGCAGCTTTTAGCGTTACGGATAATAATTAGTCCGGTGAACCAGAAAGTCCCGGTCGGTTGTCTGACCATGCCTCATCAAGCAAAATACGCTGCGGGCTGAGGTCCCGCAAAAGCCCGTACAGGTTGAGCTGACCGGGGCTGTTGACGCAGTGCTCCCAGCCGGCTATGTGAAGGATGCGTTTCCGGGGAAACTTTGCGCAAAGATTTCGCAGCCTCCTGCTCATATGCCTGTCGCGATCGCTATCTGCGGGGCAGCTTACTGCAGGAAGGCGAAGGCGGTCGCCGGGCTGATACCACACAGCCGCGGCCCTCTTATAACACAAGTTGACCGAATTAAGGAGATTTTTATCGGGAAGCGCGAGAAGCGTCGCAATATTTCGCCTGGTGAGTGCTTCATCCTTTAGCATGCGCAGACGCTTGCGCGAAATGCGCGAGAGGTCGATACAGTAGAGCGGCACTCTGCAGGCGGCAGCATACTTTCGGGCCGCGCAATACTCAAAGGGAAATTGGACAGCTGCAAGCAGCTGCTCCACGGCAGCAGACAGAATATTCGGTGGTTCGCTGCCCGGGCCCTGCTGCGCCTGCGAGCGTATGCGCATGGACAGCTTCCGGGAATTTTTGGTCCGGAACCCGCGGCCATACGAACTCAGCTCCAGGGTAATAATGTCAGGCTGCACCGCGGCGAGTACCCGCTGCAATTTGTTATAACCGGCCGGATCATGATGCACGGCGCCGACCAGCACCAGACAGGTAGAGGTCGGCTTACGTGCGCTCAAGATGCAGCTCCGGCTCAACTTCAAGAAGCAGCTCTTTGAGATTCTTCTGCCCGATGCCGCCGGCTTCGCGCGGATACGGGGTGTGGATGTTCTGCTGCAGGAAACGGCCCACCGCGTCAGCGTGATAGGACGGGGGCAGGGACGAGTCGCAGCGCACGATATTGAGTATCTCGGCAACCGTAATGGTGCCTGGGTCACGGCCGAACACCAGTGTTCGCTGCTGCTGAGTTGACTCGACGAGAATGCCGCCGGCGCGAAGCGGCAGGGTAAGCTCTTCTGTCAGGTGGATCGGTATGCAGAGCTTTTCTGCAATCATCTGCAGTGGCGGCGGCGGCAGCGAGCGCAGATAACGCCCGGCAATGAAGAGCAGCATGCGCAGCGTCAAATGCTCACGGTCCTCATAATTCAGCCGCACCGGATGCGCCACGGTTAAATAGAACGCGTAGTGGTCACCATGGTAGGTGATCTCAGCCCCCAGAAGAAAGATCATCCAGCTGATAAACACCCAGAGCAGTAAGAGTGGAATCGCCGAGAGCGGCCCGTACACCAGGGGGTAGTAAAACACAAACCGGGTCGTGTATATGGTGAAAGCCTTGCCGGCCAGATGCCAGAGCGTTCCCGCGATAAAGCCGCCGGTGAGCGCGGCCGAGAGCTTCACCGGCGCGCCCGGCATAAATATGTAAAGGCCGGTAAAAGCGATCCACACCAGAAAGTAGGGGAGCCGGGAAAAGAGGTCAATATTAATGTAGCCTTCAACAATTTTAAGCGCGTTGCTGCTTTGCAGCGTGGCCATAATCACCAGCGACACTGCCAGCAGCAGCGGCCCCACGGTGAGGGATGTCCAATACATGGCGATACGGTAAAACAGGGGCCGCCGGTTGCGCGTCATCCATATTTCATTGAGCGCATATTCCATTTCGCTCAAAAGCAGGATGACCGCTACGACCAGTACCACGGTGCCAAGCGCCCCAATCGTAGAAAAGTTGATGCTCTCCACCAGGCTGTTCAGGGTGGTTATCACCTTTTCCTGGGCACCGGGAGCAATGGTGCTATATATGTAAGGCCGCACCAGCGACTGCAGATCGGCCAGCCCACCAAAGACTTTAAACAGGAAGAATACGACCGAGAGCAGCGGCACCAGTGAAAAAATGGTGGTATAGGTGAGGGAGGCAGCCCAGAGCAAACGCTTTTCATGAAAGAAGCGTTTTACGGATAAAAACATGATATAGAAAAACTTCCGCGGCGCCTCAAGCAGTAATGTCTGAATCACGGCGCTGATTGTACGAAAGACTTCCGGCTGCTGTTCTGCTGCCATGCAATGCCCCTTTAAGAAATAACGCGGCAGCGTGCTGCCGCAATCCAGACCCGTATCTTTGCCTCATCAGGAATCCGCATTGAACCCGGACTTTTCACTGCGGCATTTCGCAGCGTCCGGTGCAGGGCGCCGGGCTCCTGCGCTGCAAGCGTTTTGACATCCGCAATGCCTGCCGCGGAAAGAATCCGGTAATTCTGTATCCCCATGCCTTTGAGTAAGACCATGTCGGCGGCCGTCAGCCAGGATGAAAGCTCGTCCGGCGAAGCCGGCACGCAGCGCATAATTTTCTCCTGCTCCAGCTGCGAGGACTCCAGGCGCAGCAGATCTTTAACCAGGATGATGCCGCATGTTTCAAGGCACTGTTTCTGCATGCCTTCAATTGCCGGCAGGTCCCGGATAAACGGACGGAAGGAATCAACGGTATTTGTATCAATTGCCGCAAACAGCGTACTGCACCAGACAGCGGCGGCAAGCACAACAGCTATTGCCGCCGGCGGCCGTATCTTTCCGGAACGGCACACGACACCGGTGTCCAGCTCCCAGCCGCTTTTTTTTCTGAAGAGATAGACAAAACCGGTCATGGCATAGCACTCAAGGGCAAACGGTATAAAGCCGAGAAATCCCGGTGAGGTCATTTCAAATATTTTGAAGCGCTCAAAAAAAGGCACGGTATATATCCATTTAATGGCTGCCCAATAGTTCCAGAATTCCCACAGAATGCCGCAGATAAGGCCGGCGGCCATCAGGAGCACTGGTTTCCTCAGGCTGCCCTGCTCCCAGCTTTTGAGCAGCGACGGCGAACCGCAGCGGTAATTTATCGGTTCCAGCAGCAGAACAAAGCCGCACCACAGCAGGGCAAAGCAGGTGCGTGGAAATATGACGCACAGCGCAAGACTTGCGGCCCCGATGAGCATGATGCCGGTCAGGGCTGCGGCGGAAAAGGATTGCGGCCGGACCTTCCATGTTTTCAGCCATCGGGTGCTTTCCAGAAGTTCAACGGTTTCAAAAATACCGGGTAGAACCGTGGCAAACGAAATGCCGTACCCCGCCCAGCGCAGAACGGTTATTTCAATAACATTGACATAATACCAGTTTTTAAGCAACAGATTGAAGGCCTCGAACACGAGCCAGATGACAACCGATAGTGGCAGCAAAAAGAAAAATTCGCCGGTCCTGCGCAGCAACAGGGAGGTGTTGGTTCGCATGCAGACAATGCTGTCGATGACCAGTATATATGACCACCAGGCAAAGCAGTAGAACCAGCTGGAGAACGGTTCTGCATCGAGCAGCAGCATTACTCCGGCACAGAGAAAGGTCAGTATGCCTATGAAGAGATTACCTGCAGCCATAGACAGCTATTATAGCACGGCCACGGTCCACAGCTACAGCGGAAAGTTTCTGCCGGGGGGAAAGAGAACGAGGAATAATTACCGCATTCCCTTTAAATCAGGTTTGAGGCGCAGTTCATCAGAGGATTCGGCAGCAGTCCCTTCAGCCAGTCCCTCCATTTTAATGCGCAGGCGCAGGTCGTTGGCACTGTCTGCATAGCCGACTGCATTTTCATAGGATATGCGGCCGTCCTTATACAGGTCGAAAATAGACTGGTCAAATGTCTGCATGCCTTCACGGGTTCCCTGGGCCATTGCTTCCTTCAGGGTATCAATACGCTTTTTCATGATGAGATCCTTGACCCGGGGAGTGTCCAGTAAAATTTCTATGGCCGCCACCCGTTTGCCTTCAATTGTTGGAATAAGCCGCTGTGATATTATCGCCCTGATGTTGAGGGAGAGCTGGAAGTATATCTGATCGTGCCGCGTCGGGGGGAAAAAGTTCATGATGCGCTCGATTGCCTGATTGGCATTATTGGCATGCAGGGTTGTCAGGCATAAATGACCGGTCTCGGCGAACGCGATTGATGCCTCCATGGTCTCGCTGTCCCGAATCTCGCCGATGAGGATGACATCGGGCGCCTGGCGCAGAGTATTTTTCAGCGCTTCTCCATAGCCATGGGTATCCATGCCGATTTCACGCTGGGAAACGATCGATTTTTTGTGGGGATGAATGAATTCAATCGGGTCCTCGACCGTGACGATATGGCCCGGCGCATTCGTGTTCCGGTGTTGAATCATGGCGGCCAGGGAGGTTGATTTGCCGGTCCCGGTCCCGCCCACCAGTATGACCAGCCCGCGCTTGGTCATGCTGATATCTTTCAGTATTGGCGGCAGGTTCCAGTCGTCAATGCTCGGTATATCCATGCGGATCTCGCGGATGACGACGCCGACGCAGCCCCGCTGCCGGTAAATGTTGACGCGGAAGCGCCCGATATCCGGAAAGTAGAGGGCAAGGTTCATCTCCATCTGTTCGGCAAAAGCGGCTTTCTGCTTTTCGCTCATGATGGAATTTGCGATTTCCTCGACCGTAGGAGCAGTCAGAATAACATCGTTGAACGGCCGGGTTATGCCCTCAACCCGGAACATGGGCGGACTGTCTGCAGTCAGATACAAATCCGAAGCTTTTAATTTCATCATAGCAGCCAGAAGATCCCGCACGTTCATAAGCCTGCCTCCCTGTGAATAGTTCGTTGCATAAGAGAAAGGAATAAAAAATTACGTGTTCAGGGTATTGAGAAAGCCCTCAGCTACCTCGGCGTCAATTATATGACGGCTGATAAGCTCCCTGATCGCGGCATCCATGGTCTGCATGCCGAATTTCTGCCCGGTCTGCATGGCAGAAGGAATCTGCGATATCTTGTTTTCCCGGATGAGGTTGCGGATGGCGGGCGTGCCGATCATCACCTCGAGTGCTGCAATGCGACCTGTGCCGTCACGCCTCTTGAAAAGGGTTTGAGAGACGACTGCCATGAGGGTCTCGGAGAACTGGGTGCGTATCTGCGCCTGCTGTCCAGCGGGAAACACGTCAATAATACGGTCGATGGTTTTGGGAGCATTGTTGGTGTGCAGGGTGGCAAAAACCAGGTGGCCGGTCTCCGCAGCAGTGAGGGCGAGGGCGATGGTCTCAAGATCGCGCATTTCACCAACCAGGATTACATCAGGGTCTTCCCGAAGAGCGCTGCGCAGGGCATTGGCAAAGCTGTGGGTGTGGGCGCCCAGCTCGCGCTGGCTGATGAGGCAGCTTTTGGACGAATGCACAAATTCTATGGGGTCCTCGATGGTAATGATGTGGCCCTTGTATTCATTGTTGATGAGATCAATCATCGCGGCAAGGGTGGTGGATTTACCGCTGCCGGTAGGTCCTGTGACCAGTACCAGGCCCCGCTCATAGCGGCAGATCTGCCGTATTATCGGTGGCAGGCCTAAATGCTCGATGGACATTATTTTGCTCGGAATTGTTCTCAACACCGCGGCCTCGCCCCGGTTCTGGTAGAAGACATTAACACGGAAGCGGCCGTACTCGCCGAGGGCAATGGAAAAATCCAGTTCCTTGTGCTCCTCCAGCATTTTGCGCTGGGTGTCGTTGAGGATATCATAGATCATTTTATGGACGTTATCCTGCAGGAGACAGTCCATCTCAAGCTTTCTCATATCCCCGTGGATGCGCACTATCGGCGGTTCGCCGGCGCTTAAGTGAAGGTCGGATGCACCCTGTTTTATTGCAAACATCAGCAGCTCAGATATATCCATTGTTGCCATACAATAGGCCCCTTCTGTTGGTAAATGATGCGGCATGATTGCTGGTACGCACTGCAGGCGCTTATTAATAGTCGGCCATTATTTGCAGCGGAAATCGATTTTCATCATTTTACTGAAATATATTTTTACCGTATATCACTTAAAAGTTTCTATTTAAAGGAATATTTACATGTTATAATTCATACTTATTAATATCGGTTAGGAGCAATAAATGTTGACTAATAATTTTACAAGCTGCTTTTTAGCGCCTTCAGCTTCTCAGCTCGACAAAAGCTTTCAGATTCCGTTGCCCGAGATTCCGGGGCTCAAAAAGTGCGGTGATTTTATTATTCAGAGCGAGCTTGAGGAAACCTTTTCCACCAATATACTGACAAAATATGTGGATGAAGATAATGACTTCAGGCTGGTTGAAGTCTATAAAAACAGTGAAAACAGAAGCACCGGATCTTTCATCCGGCTGACAGGAACCATGAGCCTGGTAAAAAAGGGGTGCCCGGTAATGTTTCTGGACGCTGCGGTAACCAATGTCAGTATGCAGTCCGGCCAGAGAGAAAAGATACAAACACACATTGCCGTACACCTGCCGCAGGCGGACGCTGAGCAGCAGGAGCTGCTGTTTCGCGCGCTCTCGCAGGCAGCTGACCAAAAGAACCATGCCCACCGGGAACTCGGGATCGACGCACTTCCCGCATTCTGGGGGCATATATGGCTCGCTGAAGAAGATGAGTTCAGGCCGGAGATGATAAAAGCGTTACGTGATGTTGCAGCAGATGCATATCAGCATTTATTTAAGAATGTCCGGCCCCGGGAGCAGTTTGATTATGTGCCGATGCAACAGCATATAATATTTAATAATTCACGCGCCGAACACCTGCTGTTTCAAAAAGCCGGTCTAAGCGTGCCGGTGGAGGCGCAGGCCGCATTCTTCAGCGCCTTGGCGGTGTGGTAAAATTAATTCACCGCAGAGAGCGAGGGGAACGCAGAGATAGAGCTGTTAATCATCAGCGAACGTTTCATTTTAGCGGTAAAAGGAAGTCTACCCGATAAGCGGGGGGCTACACTTTTTTATGACATGACAATTGGAACATAGAGGAGGAAGCCGTGGTATCCGACAGTGAGTTGAGTATTGACGAACTGCAGAAAAGAATCGGGTATGATTTCAAGGATGGCGCGCTGCTCAGGCAAGCGCTCTGCCACAAGTCCTATGCCAATGAGATGGAGGGGGAAAACAGCCATGGTAATGAACGGCTTGAGTTTTTAGGGGATGCCGTGCTGGAACTGGCCATAACGCACCTGCTCATGGCGCAGTTCCCGGACTATCCTGAAGGAAGACTGTCCCAGCTCAGAGCGGCGATTGTGAATAAAGACGGCATTGCCTCGATCGCGGCAGCGTTTGATTTGGGCCGCTATTTGCTGCTCGGCCGCGGCGAAGAGGTAAGCCGGGGAAGAGAAAAGAAATCAATTCTGGCAAACGTGTATGAAGCAATTCTGGCGGCTGTTTATTATGACGGCGGCTATCACGCAGCCTATGATCTTATTGAAAAGCATTTTGCGCGGCAGATTATCGAAGCGCACGAAAAAGGCATTTTGAAAGATTATAAATCACGGCTCCAGGCCTACAGCCAGTCAGCGCTGGGGGGCGTGCCGGCGTATGAGATTGTGCGGGAGGAAGGGCCTGACCATGACAAGTTGTTTGAAGTTCACGTTATCATCAACGGCACGCAATATGAAACCGGGCTGGGCAGGAATAAGAAAGCCGCTGAACAGGCGGCGGCAAAAAAGACCCTTCAGCGGCTGAACGGCGAGAAGATTGAATAGCAGACCGCGGGCTGTTTCATCACTGCATGCGGAGCTGACGGCAGCCTGCCTGATAGTCACTGCTGAATCATTTTGTGCCGCCGAACAGGGCAAAGATGCCGTACTTGAAGAAGCAGTCCACATCCTTAAACCCTGTCTTCTCAAGAACCTGAAGCTGATCAAACAGCGGGCTGGGATGATTGTCTGTTTTTGATTTGTAGAGATCGGGCAGACCGTCGTGCGTGCCGATTTCAGCAGCGCGACCCTGAGCAACGAGCTGCTCGTTCATCCAGTCGCGCCACATGGCGAACTGCCACTGTTCGCTTTTCGCGGATGGCGGCTGGACCACATCAAAATTCAGAAACAGGCCGTTGTTTTTCAACATGCGGTAAAACGCGGCATAGAGCCGGGACTTGGCGTTGAGGTCGAGGTGGTGTATCGCATTTGACGAAAATACCAGATTGTATTGTGTGCCGGTATCTTTCCCTTCTATCACATCTTCAAAGCTCCGGCAGAGAAATGAAACGTTTTCCACGCCGCAAAAATATTCTTTCGCGCGGGCAAGCATCTCCTCTGACCCGTCCATCAGGACAAATTTGTGGTCAGGATATCTCTTTAACAGGCGTTCTGTTATTGAGCCGTCACCGCACCCCGCGTCCATAATCAGCAGATTGTCAGCCCCGGTGAAATGATAACCGATGATAGCAATCAGCAGTTTTATGAAGCGCTTTCTCTCGATGACAATGATGTCAGCCGAGCTTAGATAGTAGTCAATTAGATCTTTGCTGTCAGCTGCAAGCCAAGTGTTGGTTTTCTTGTTTTCCATGGAAATAAACCGTTTATAGGTAGTAGGGTTTTTCACAATGAGCGGGAACACGGACACTCGTAATATACTATGCAACAACACTTGTTTGTTGCTGTCAAGTAAAAGTGATAGGTATATTGTACATTACAGAATAACGCTTGAGAACTGAAAACTCGATGGAGTGTAGAAATCGCGCGGGCGCATGAAAAGCAAGCACTGCAGTATCAATAAAAAAGTTCAGAGAATCGTTTTTGCGGCTATCTTGCTGCTGGTTGAATCAGTGGCTGTTGGGGCGGAGGAGGGTGGCGGCAGGCGCATGATAAGCTTTACCGAGTATCTGCTGTTCCCGAGAATTTGGCTCAGCGTACTGGCGGGTATGGGTGGGGGTTTATTGCTCCTGACCGCCAAGGTCAAGATACGGGTGCGGTTGCTTGCGTTGTCGGCAGTCTTTATTGTCTTTGCGGTGCTGCCGGTGTTTCGGGAAGCTGCCGGGTTCTTTGCTAAACTCGCTCCCCATCCGAGCCCCCTCTGCGCGTTTGCCAGACCCGTCATGTTCAGCCTGCAGGAGGGACGGCTTGTATTCCCGCCGGTCTTTGCCGGTGTGCTTGCCATGATAGCCTTGTTAAGCATAGCGGGGAACAAGCTTTTCTGCGGCTGGGTGTGCCCGATCGGCGCGCTGCAGGAAATAGTATATCTTGCTTCACCGCGGCTTAAAAAGCGCCGCCTGTTGTTTGCCGTCGCCAACAGCGTGCGAATCGGGCTGCTCATCCTGTTTGTGCCGGTATTACTGGGCTTCGGTTTATATCTCTATGGTTATTTCAATCCCTTTGAAATTCTGCACTGGCCCGCGGGGACTGATTTCTGGACGCTCTATACCTGGGCAGTAATCATGCTGGTCGTTGTGTTATCTCTCTTCCTGTATCGCCCTTTCTGTCACATTGTCTGTCCCATCGGGGCGTTAACATGGTTTCTGGAAAAAACATCTTTTGCGCGCGTCCGCTTGAATAAGGAAAAATGTAACAACTGCAGAGTGTGTGTCAGCAAATCACCGTGCTCAGCAATGGAAGCAATTCTTGCAGACAAGCGCCTGCGCCCGGACTGCTACGCCTGCGGCACATGCATTGAGGTATGTCCGGCGGGGGCACTGCAATTTAAGATACGATGAAAATAAAAAGCCGGCCCCCGCGAATGCGTGAGCCGGCTTTGCATGTTATGCAATGGCGCGTGTCGTCAAGTTGTTATTTGAAACCGAGCACCATGCGCGGCCACACAAAGACCGGGCCGTGCACAGTTGCCGAACCATTCATGTCTATATCTTCCAGTTTATAAAAATACGGGCTCCAGGCCGTTATGCCGGAATCGATAAATTCATACGCGGCGCCCTGCAGCGGAGATCCGGCGGCTGGAATAAGGGTTTCGTTAATTTTACTATATCCGCCATCCCTGTTGCGTGACCGGTACAGGTTAAAGCCGGTATTGCTAATTTCTGACTCGGTTGTCCAGACAAGAATAATTTTCCCTGCCTTCGGGAAGGCAGTAAAGGAAGAGAGATTGATCAGCGTCGGTGTCTCGTCACACGCATCTCCTATCCCGTCCCCATCACTGTCTTTTTGGTCAGAGTTAAATACAGTAGGGCAGTTGTCCTGTGGGTCAAAGATGCCGTCATTATCAGGGTCGGTTGCATTTCTTACCGCGCGCACATACCAGTACTCATAAATAGGCGGATTCACCGTATCTTTATAATTAACCTGTTTTTTGCCAAAGTATACTCTGCCATCAGTAAAGTCCATGGCAAACGCTTTGTGCTTGTGGCATCCGCTGCAGGTGGTTCCTGTCCAGTACAATCCATTGCTTGTGTTGGGGAAATACGCAGTATCAACAGCCGGACTGCTTTTCCCGAGATCCACTAACCTCTCCTGCTCTTTTGGTGTGGGCATTCTCCAGTCAGAATAGCCCCCTAACAAAAGGTTTTCACAATATGCCAGTGCATCTTTCCATGTGTATTTGTTATCTTTATCCCGAGGCCCGCCATCATCAGTCTTCTGCTCCCACATAAGCCCCGTTACGTTGTCTGTTACTGTGTTATCTCCATTATCAGTGTAATCAGCAGTTGGTTCCGCAGGGCTGCTCACGCACCTGACTTTAAGTGGCCAGACTTCTTCACCGTAAGGGTATTTTTCTATGGTCCCAAAGGAAATCTGAATAGTCCACATCTTGGTCTGGTCAATCTGATATGGAGAAGCAGTCCAATAGTATATTTCGTTGCTCGTGGAATAAGGGAAATAAGCTATATCAAGGGCTGGACTTACTCTGCCAAGGTTGAGGAGGGTTGAATACTCTTTTCGTGTCGGCACTCGCCAGTCATTACGTCCTCCGAGACTGAGGCTTTCGCAGTAATTGCATGCTTCAGTATAGTAATAGAGGTATGGCTCATTTTCTGCTGTTTTCTGCTCCCAGGTAAGGCCGGTCAAGTTGTCGGTTACCGTGCCATCTAAGTTGTCAGTCAAACTCGGCTGATTAATGAGATAACTGCCGTCTTGACCGTAAAAATCCTGGCCCGGGCTGGGACAAGTCATTATGGCTTTCCAGTCATAGCAGAGGGTTTGACCTGTGTCTGGGACTATGAGATCAACTGAAAAAACCGGGCTTGAAAGTGCAAGCAGCAGAATAGCGGGAATGCAGAACCACGACAGCTTGATTAAAATTTTCATAATAATCCCTCCCTGTAGCATTGATTTGTTTCATGCCTGACAAAGCGCTGCGTCTTATTTTCAGATTCCCCCGCTGCTGTGGTTGTTGTTTTCCGGTTTATTTAAGATAGAATTTTCTGTTTGAGTTAGACTTTTTCAAATTAACTGACTTCATGAGCAGTCATAAAAGAGCGATTGAGGCATTATGGATATCCTGTTGTATTTAC
>Ga0172368_10002526_pt1 | contig 23181 bp, 25 predicted proteins | sample Lak11m_FD_114540 | JGI IMG/M metagenome (GOLD analysis project Ga0172368, IMG submission 114540) | Freshwater microbial communities from Kabuno Bay, South-Kivu, Congo - kab_022012_11m | ecosystem: Environmental > Aquatic > Freshwater > Lake | place: Democratic Republic of the Congo: South-Kivu...
CTTCGGCTCGATGAAAATGTTAAAACTTCCTCTCGGGTGGTTTTGCTGCTCAATCCATTGTTCGACCATTTCGCGGTTTTCGAACTTTTGAAACTCGGGGTCTATTTGCCCGCTTTCCGCCATTTCGATCTGCTTGGGCCCTCGTTCATGTCTGACTTCTTGCCGGATGTGTCCTTTGATGAACGAACGGGCGTATGCCGCGAATGTTTCGTCTTTTCCGGAATGGATTTCCGCGGCGCGGATTAGGCCTTTGAGTCCAGCACTTCGGATGACGCTGGCTGCAATGTCGGGGTTTTTTCGGATGCTTTGGCCAATAAGAATTTCCATGAGGGTGCGGTTTTGTTGAACCAAGGGATGGGTCTCATCCACTTCGCGGAGTTTGGGCTTTGCCCTGGAGGGCCGGCTCCATTGCGGTTTCAGCAGCCCGCGTCGGTTGGCCAGGTCCCGGAGGGTTCCGATTTTTTTGACGGTCAGGCCTTTGGATTTATATTTTTCTGCCAGTTCACTGGCCGGTATGAACCCGCGTGTTCGGCGGTTTTCAGCCATTTCCGTCAGGATTGTTTCCTCAAGGTCGCTCAAAGTGCGTCGAGGCTTGGTTTTGGGTGCGATGACGACTTGGCTTGCAATGATCTGGGTCAATTGGAGAATCTGGCTTGCCTTCATTTTGTCCAGGCCGTAGGCCCGTTTTCCTGCCTTTGCAGCAAACGCGGGAAAATCGACTGGTACTATGCCATGACGCTGCTCCAGATACGTGTACCAATTTCCATGCCCGAAATAACCTCGTCTCGCTGCCCGGTTGGCTAAATGAAACGGGCTTAGGTTTGTGACGGCATCTTGAACGCGGTTTGAAGTCCAATCCTCCAATTTCAGCGAATGACCGCTTTGAATGACCTGGGTAATCATCCGGTGGAGTTTCTCGTCACTGAGACGCACATTCCGGCGACCATACTCCACATTGAATTCCGTTTCGACGAACGTCCGCCAATTGCCGTGGCCAAAAAACTTCCGCCCCCTGGCTGTTTCATAGAGACTATGCGGACTTTGGCTGATTTCAGGAATGACCTGGTTGTTTTGAATCCAGTGGCTGCCCGAGGGGTTGACGCCGTTATGCAGAAGCATTTGAATGCGGCTTTTGATGCGTTCATCCGGAATTCTTGGCGCCATACGTTACGCTGACGTTTAACCTGCTAAAAAGGTGTTCGGCTTCGACCTAAGGAAGGAAGTCCTGCGTCTTGATTTTTTCGGGCAGGTAGCTCTTCGAGATGTACTGCAGGCTCTTGGAACTGAGGGCCTGGATTTCGGCTTTGAGCTTTTTCTCCAAGAAGAGGTTGATTTCGCGCTGCCACTCCTTGCTTTTGAACCAGTCGTACGCCTTCATTTCCTGCGCGCGCTTGATGTCGACTTCTTTCGCTTTGATCGTCACGGACGACAAGTCGTAATGCTCGATGTCCGACGTCGACATGCCCAAGAACTTCATCTCGGGACAACCCAGGCGTTCGGATTCGTGCGCCAATGCCATGGAGCCGTACTTCATGGTGGAGTAGATGTACCATCCGTACGGGTCGGAGTCGGTAAGACAGTAGATGGGCACCTTGAGTTCGCTGCTGACGCGCTGCAAGAGCCGCCGGGCGCCGCGGGCGGCCTGACCGGCCGTAGTCATGAGCAGGCACTTGTTCTTCTTCCAGTACTCGTCCTCGTTCAGACGGTCGAAGATGGCGTTCTTCTCGGCCACCAGGACGTACTCGATGGCGGAGTCCTCGAATTCGATTTGCTCCACGATGGAGGGCACGGCCCAGCCGCCGGAGCCCATTCGCGAGAGGTCGATGGTGTCGACCTTGTCGCGCACGCGGTCCTTGACCTTCAAGTCGCCGGCCATGCGGCCCTTCGGTTCGGCCCGCAGGTGCAGGCGTTCACGGAAGGTGTCCAGCGAGACTTCGAGGTCGACGATGGCGCCGTCGGATTCCTTCTGTTCGTCAATCGTGTCTTCTTTCGTGCCGGCGATGGTGTGCTTCTTGGCGTAGTATAAGTCACGAAGGGTGGCCGTCAGGTTGTTGGCCAGCAGGTCTTTCTTGACGTAGGAGGCGACCAGCAACGTCTGCATGAAGCGCCTCGCGTGGGCGACGTTGAACAAGTAGCGCTTGGCGATTTTGTCGCCCAGCATGATCTGCTTGGCTTTTTCGTCGTAGAAGACGTTGCCGGAGCCGCGGATGGGAATGTCCAAATGGGGGTTCTTGCCGGACTCGATCTCATCGACTAACAACTTGCCGAGTTCGTCGATCTTGGCGTCGATGATCTTGGCTTTCTCGGCCTGCGTCATTTCCTTTTCCTTCTTTGCAGCCATGGGTTATCGTCTCCGTGAACATATTGCGGTTTGTGGCGGGTCCCGTTCTCAGCCGTCGTTCTTGACTTCTTCTTCGAATTGGTCTTCGATTTCCTCAAGCGCGGCTTCGGCGTCGGGGTCGCCTTCCTCTTGGGCTTCCAGTAAGGCTGTGCGCTCCTCCGCGATCTTGCGCAGCTTGGGCTCCAAGGCAGATGCCTTGCGGCCGGTGACGTCTTCAAGCGCCTGGGCGATTTCCTTGATGTATTTGAAGAAGATCTGGCGGCGGCGTTCCTGCTCCTCGGCCTTGGCCAGGCCGTGCAGGTACGTCGAGATGTCGCGTGCGGCTTCCATCAAAGCAAAACGGATTTCCGAGACAATCTCTTCCTCCGCCGAGATGGCCAGTTTGCCGGCGCCGGTATAGGGCACGTAGACCGAGACGAAGTTGACTAGGATGGTCACGGGCATGGTTTCGAATTCCTTGAGGTCGTAGCGGTTCAGATCGAGGCTCTTGAAGGCTTCGGTGATGGCGCAGTTGCCGGCGTCGAACAAAAGCGGGACGCGGTTGGCAAAGCGGACCAATTCGCCTTTGCGGGATTCGTTCACTTGTTGGCCGGATTTGCCGCCGTAGCCGATGGCGACTTCCACGCTGAAGGGGATGCCGCCGCGAAAGACGCGGGCCTTGCGCTCAACGACTTTTAGTTTTTCAGGCTCCAGGAGGTTCTTGAGCGATTTTTCGAGTTGGTCCTCTCCGATGGGAATCAAGGCGTCGGTTTCCGGCGCAATCCACTTGACTTTCTGGAAGTTCTTGACCAGTTCCTCGGCTTCCGCCCACGACAGGGCGGCGGGGGCGCGTTCCAGGTCCACGGCCGGCATCAACGCTTGCAATTCCTTGACTTTTTCGGCGCTCACGCGCGTGAAATCGGAGACGAGGAAAGAGGAAATCTTGCGGGCGGAGGTGACCTGCGCCATGTCCATCAAGTCGGACGTCGTCAAACCGAGCGGGTGGGGTTGGACGTTCTTGGGCTTCTTGGGAATGTCCTTGCTGGCCCTGGGGAAAACGGTAATCTGGTTGTCCGGCTCGACCAGCGTGATTTGGCAGTGGGGATTGGCCAACGCGGTGCGGCGGAGGTACTCGTACGAGCCGTATTCCGAGCGGTTGTAACCGACTTCGGCGTATTCCGCCTCGATGCGTAATCCTTGGAACTTGCCGGCGTATTCTTTTTCGTCCGTGATGGACGGCTCGTTGCTCTTGACGTCCACCGAGACCAGGCATTCATAGACCTTGCCGTCGCCCAGGCCCGTCTTGACCTTGGTCGGCTTGCCCGTCGTGATCTGCGCAAAGAGCGTGGCGTATGCCGCGCCGATGCCTTGTTGGCCGCGTTTCTGCGCGCGTTGAGAGAACTTGGAACCCGCCAGCAGCTTGCCGAGGGCCTGGCCCACGTTCTTCTTGGGAATGCCGGTGCCGTTGTCCTCGACCACCAGCTTGTAGTGCTCGTCCGGCAGTTGGGCGATTTCGACGCGGATTTCCGGCAATATCTTGGCATCCTCGCAGGAGTCCAAACTGTTCGTCACGAATTCGTGAACGAGTGTGGTCAAGCTGCGGATCTTTCCGGAGTAGCCCAACATCTGGCGGTTCTTCTTGAAGAATTCCGCCACCGAGTACTCGCGGAACGACTTCTCCAGCTCTTCGCGCGTCGGAGCCTTTTCCTCGGCCTTGGCGGCTTTTTCCTTCGAGACTTTTTCGATTTTCTCGGCCATGATGATCAACCTGGATGGGTGGATTTCTGGGTTTCAATGGAGCGGTTATTTTTTTTCCGTTTTTGGATTGCGCGTTTGTGGGTTTGGTTTTTTCCTTCTTTTTCTTCGTTGCGGTTTTTGGTGCTGCTTCCGTCTTCTTTTTTTCGCGACTAGTTTCACGGTTTTGCTAAATGAAGCGTCTCTTACGGGCGTTCTCCTTTTCAAGGTACGCATACACGCCGTTGTGCTCGGCTCCCTCCAAGAGTCGCAGGATGGCTTCTTTTGCGGATTTCAAATCATCGAACTCGCCAAGGATGGCAATCTGGTCCGCTGTCACGGCCAAGTGGGCGCCGGAAAGTTCTTGGAGTTTCTTCTTGGCGGTTCCTTGCGCGCCGATGACGCGGGCCTTGTAGCGCACCATCTTCTTCTGGTTGCCTCGGAAGGCATCCTGGAGGTTGATGACGTCCATGAAGTACTGGTCGGAAAAGAGCTTGTAGGCCTGTTTGGCCAGAAAACCGTAGCCGAGGGCCTTGAGGATCTGCTCGACAACCCATTCCTGGCCGCCTTCGCCGTCAATCGACACTTCGCGCTCGTCGACGGCCAGCTTGACTTTGCCGCGTTGCTCAATCTCCTTAAGCAGTTTGGAGTCGTTGCGGGTCAGTGCGGTGATGGTCTTCTGCGGCAATGAAATGATGCGCATGGGGGTTTTCAGTGATCCTCCGGTTTTTTCCGCATATTTGTGCGGAATCCGGAGCGGTGGGACTTACTAATGGGCGCGTATTAAAATAACTTGTCGTGGTATTCGGCCGATTGGCTGGAGGCGTTTTTACGACGCAAACGAACGGTCCGCAGGGGAGCCGTCAGCTCCGGAATCCCATCTCCTGGAGCTTGGCTTGAAGCTTAGGAACCGAGAATGGTTTTGCAAGAAAATGCATGGCCGGCGCGCGGTTTGCATATCGTTCGTTATGTTCGGTAACGTAGCTTTGCATGGATTCCGGGTCTTTTTCGCCGCCCGCGGCGCCGCTGATGCCCAGTACGCTTACGTCGTGGTTCCCGGCTTTGCGTAAGGCTTCAACGAGTTGATTGCCCCGCATTCCAGGCATGTTGTAATCCGTAGCCAACAAATCCGGTTTATGCTTCTCGACCAGTTCCTTTGCCTGTACGCCGTCGGCGGCTTCATGGACTTTGAATCCGTGAATTTTGAGTATCATCGCAAGCAGTTTGCGTATTGCGGCGTCGTCATCAGCAACGACGGCCGTCCATTTTTCCGTCATGTTTTTTATTGATGCCCAAAAACCCTTTAAGGATTGCGCCCAACGCAAGGGTATGATGATGGACTCCATCCGCGTGCGAGCGCCGGCCACCACGGCCAACATGGGTGCGGGCTTTGACGTCTGCGGCATGGCCTTGTCCGAGCCGTTTGACGAGTTCGCTTTTTTGAAATCTGCTTCTTGGTCGGTGACGAACGAGACGGCATACCTTGCCGCGACCGATGAGCAAAAGAGTGTCTTTGCCTTCGTCTGGGCCGCCATGAAGGAAAAATTCGGGCTTTCCGGCAGCCTGTCGATTGCCGCCAAGAAAGGCATCAAGCCGTCCGCCGGCATGGGCTCTTCCGCATCCGAGGCCTCCGCGACGGCGTTTGCCGTCAACGAACTTTTTAGCCTGGGTCTGCCTTCCGAGGATTTGGTCTATTGGGCGGGCCACGGTGAGGCGTTTGCTGCAGGCTCGCCGCATTATGACAACGTGGCGCCGGCCGTGCTGGGCGGCGTAACCGTTACGTATTCCACGAATCCGTTGAAGGTCAAGCGCCTGGACGCGCCGGCATTGCAATGTTTGCTGGTGCTTTCGGACAAGACCAAACCTTCCACGGCTTTTGCTCGCAGCGTCCTTCCAGCCGAGGTACCGCGTGCCGATGCATTGGCCAACCAATTCACGCTGGCCAAGCTCTTGGTCGGCCTGTTTTCCAATGATGCCGCCTTGGTGGCCGACTCGCTGGATGACCGCATCGTCGAGCCGGCGCGCTCCAAAGCCGACATCCTGCCGCACCTTTTGGAGTTGAAAGACGTTGCCCGAACGCATGGATTCGGCGCTGCCGCTTCGGGTGCTGGACCCACGTTGATTTGCATGGGGCTACGAAAAGACTCGGCTCTGGAAGCCGACGTCAAGGAATTGTACGATTCGAAAGGCATCAAGACGCAACTGCTATGGATCACGCCTTCAAGGCGCGGGGTGAACGCCGTATGACGATGAGCGTCGAATTGAAGTGCTGCTTGTGCGGCAAGGCATATCCGGCGACCAAGACGGAATTCACCTGCACGTGTGGTCATTTGTTGGAAGTGCGCGCGGATTTTTCGTCCCTCGGCTTTTCCCTGGAGGATTTCCGCAAGCGGCCGGCCGATTTGGGCGTCTGGCGCTTCCGCGAAATGGTGCATCCCCTGTTGGAAGACCGCCACGTCGTCACGCGTGGCGAAGGCAACACGTTCCTCTATTCCTCCAATTGGGTTTCGGCGTTTGTTGGCGCAGACGTGCGTCTCAAACATGAGGGGGAGAATCCCACCGGCTCGTTCAAGGACCGTGGCATGACGGCCGGAGTATCGGAAGCCATGCGCCGCGGCGCAAAGACCGTCATCTGCGCCTCGACCGGCAACACTTCCGCCAGCTTAGCGTCCTATGCGGCCCTGGCGGGCCTTCAAGGCGTGGTACTGATGCCGGAGGGCAAAATCGCATTCGGAAAGCTCTCGCAAGCGCTGGCATACGGCGCGAAAGCCATCCAGGTCAAGGGCAACTTCGACCAAGCCCTGGCCTTGGTCCGGCAGTTGGCTGAGAAGAAGAACTTCTACGTCCTGAACTCGGTCAATCCGTGGCGCCTGGAAGGCCAGAAGACCATCGTGTGGGAACTCCTGTTCCAGCTGGCCCAGACGGGACACGATGCGCCGGATTGGATCGTGGTGCCAGCCGGCAACGTCGGCAACGTCTCGGCCTTCGGAAAAGCCATCCAGGAATGGCACGATTTGGGCTGGATCGATAAGATGCCGCGCCTAGCCGCAGTGCAGGCCGAGGGCGCCAACCCGCTTTATCGCACGTGGAAGTCTTCCGGAGGCGGCATTCCCGATGCGCTCATTGCCGTCGAGAATCCGGAGACGATTGGTTCAGCCATTCGCATCGGAAAACCCGTGAATTGGGTCAAAGCACTCAACTACCTCAAACTCACCAACGGCGTGGTCGAGCAGGTGTCGGACCAACAGATGATGGATGCCAAAGCCGTCGTCGATGCCGCCGGAATCGGGTGCGAACCGGCGTCTGCTGCAGCCGTCGCCGGAGCGAAGAAACTGGTGGACGCCGGGGTCATCGGTCGTGATGAAAAAGTCGCATGCGTGCTGACGGGCCACGTGCTGAAGGACGCCGACAACACGGTCAACTACCATTTGGGTAAACTGCCGTACCCACCGGCGTTCGCGAATGCTCCAATTCAGGTCGAAGCGACGCTGGAGGCATTGGACCGCGTTCTGTCGTAAGTGGCCGGCGGACGAAGTATTTTTTGGGTGAAACTCATGACGGATGCATATGCGCACTTGGCTCCCGTGATTGCCGAGGCCGGCCGGCGGCAGGCAGTCTGGGAAGATGAATTGGCTCGGATGCGTCGATTGCATTTTTCCACGCTGTGCGTGCACGGCGGGTACACGCCTGGAGAGGCCATACGCAATAACCAAGGCTCGATTGTCGAGCCGGTGTATTCATCCAGTGCGCAGGTCCATTCCGATTCCGATTGGCTGGAAGCTGCGCTGGCCTACCAGATTCCGGCGTGGGTCTATTCCCGAATCGCGAATCCCACCGTGGGCTATTTGGAGACCGTCTTGGCGCTTTTGGAAGGCTACCGCCTGCCTTTCACCACGAACGCCTGCTGTACGTCGTCCGGCATGTCGGCGATCAAGGCGGCGACCGAGCCGTTGGTGGCCAACCGAACCGACCGGCGTCAGCGCAACATCGTCGCGATGAGACAGTGCTATGGCGGGACGTACCAGCAGTTCGACGTGCGATACGGTCAGGAACGCGGCCTTGAAATCCGATGGGTCCAGGATCCGGCTGATTTGGGCGAGTGGGAGCGTAAAATTAACGCGGACACGTGCTTTGTCTTCGGCGAATTTCCTACGAATCCCGGATTGTCCATTTTCGACGTGCATCGCGTGGCCGAACTGGCGCATGCCCAAGGCGCTCCTCTGATCGTAGACTCGACTTTGGCAACGCCGGCGCTCTTCCGCCCGTTGGAACACGGCGCGGACGTCGTGGTGCAGTCGTTGTCCAAGACCCTGACGTCCAGCGGCCGGGGCATCGGCGGCGCCCTGATCAGCCGAAGCGGCATGACGTGCAACCTCTTGCCTCCGCAAGTGCGGGATAACTATGCCAGCTGGGTCAAGTTGTGGCCGTACCGCGATGCCGGCCCGGCGTTGGCGCCGGAAAGCGCGGCCCACACGTTGGATTCGATCAAGACGCTTCGCATGAAGGCGGATCAGCTCAGCCAAAGCGCACTGCAAATCGCCCGATTCCTGGAGTCCCATCCGGCGGTCGAGCACGTGAATTACTTGGGCTTGCCAAGTCATCCCCAGCACGAGTTGGCCCGCAGATTCATGCGGTTGGTCGACTCGGATGAAAACCGGTACGGGCACCTGCTTTCGTTCACAGTCAAAGGCGGAGCCGTTGCGGCCCGCAAAGTCTTGGACCGCCTGACGTTCGTCTTTCGTGCGACTGACTTAGGCCGCATCAAGTCCGTCGCCACGATCCCGGCCATCAGCACCCACCAACAGCAAGGCGAAGAAGCACGCTCTGCAGCCGGAATCTCTCCGGCGCTGATACGGCTATGCGTAGGCGCTGAGGACTCGCAGGACCTCGAGGCGGAATTGGATCAAGCGCTTGGCAGCGTATAGCTTACGGATGTTTTTCTGGCCGGAATCCTTTCAGGTCGGGGAATCTGTGGGCCTGGCATGCCGCCCAAACCGGTACGTGCTGATTGCCAGCATGAGCCGGATGACGACGATGTGCAGCACGCCGACGACGGCCGGCACCGGGCCGAACAAAGTCGAAATCAGCGTGATGGCGAACGTGTTGTTCTTGTAGTAGCAGAACGTCGCGTACGTGATGCGCTCCTTTTCCGTCCTGCCCAATGCTCGGCCCAGCAAAAAGACGACGACGGAGACGGCCGCAAGGGCCGCTACGATGGCGAGTGCATCCAGTGGGTGCTCGTAGAAGAATGACGCGCTTTGCGCCGTCACGCCCCAGACCAACAGCGTCAAAAGCACGATGTTCAGCGGATGCCGTATCGGTTGAATGGTGGATGCGACCGGAGTGCGCTTGAGGATGCCGGCGACGATTAACGGAATGCCCACCAGGAGGGTGACATTGAGCAGCAGCTTGGATAAGTCAACCGGCACGGCCTGTCCGGCCAAAAACAAGGTCAACGGCGGTATCAGTACGGGCGCCAGGAGCGTGCTGAACAACGTCAGCGATAACGCCTTGGCCTTGTCGCCGTGATTCAAATCGACGACGGCGGGGACGGAAAAACCGGAAGGCGTGAGGCCGACGATGACGAATCCGATGAGAAGCCTTGGGTCGAACCAGTGCGCGACGGCCCAGGCCAGCACGCCAAAGACACCGACTTGGATAATCAGCAGCAACAAACCGGTGCGGTCCAAGGCGCTCTGGACGCTCTTGCGGAACGGCAGGTCCAACAGACTCAGGACCATGATGGCGAACAGAAAGGGTACCGAATAGGGCGCGAACAAGAGCCCAACTGAAGGCAGAGCCAGGCCTAAAACGACTGGCAAGATAAAGAAAAACCAGAGATGGCGCTCAATCAAGGCGTGCATGGGCTTATCAGTCCAGCATTCCGTTGGCCTTGAGCACTTCCGCATGCAGGATGGCGCCTCCGGCGGCGCCTTGGATGGTGTTGTGCGACAAACAGGCATACTTGATCCGCCGAGGACCGTCGGAACGGAGGCGGCCCACGGTGGTGGACATGCCTTTTCCGTTGTTCACGTCCAAACGGTGCTGGGGCCGATTCGGCTCGTCACGCACGACGATTGGCTTTTGGGCCGAGGGCAGTTTGAGCGAGTGGATGGCGCCGTGGAACTGTTCCCACGCCTCGCAGACTTGGTTGACGGAGATGTCCGATTCGAATTCAACGAAGACGTTTTCCAGATGGCCTTCCAAAACGGGGACGCGGTTGCACGACGCACTGACTTCGATTTTTGCCGCTTCGATTCGGTCGGACTGGAGACGGCCGAGGATCTTGCTGGTCTCGCGCTCGATTTTTTCCTCCTCGCCGCCGATGAATGGAACGACGTTGCCCAAAGCGTCCAACGAGGCCACACCCGGGTAACCTGCGCCGGAAAGGCCTTGTAAGGTCGCAACGTGCACGCGGCGAACGCCGAACGGCAGAAGTGGCTTCAAGGTGAGCGCCAATGGCGTGGTGCTGCAATTGGGATCGCACGAGATGAATCCATCCCAGCCGCGGGTCTTTCTTTGGGCAGCAATGAGGCCGTCGTGGTCGGGGTTGACCTCTGGAATCACCAGCGGCACATCCGCATCCATCCGATGCGCCGATGCCTTGGAGATGACGGCGTATCCGGCGCGGGCGAATGCCTCTTCGGTGGGACCGGCCAGGTCGTTCGGCAGGCAGGAAAAAACGACGTCGACGTCACCGGCCTGCCGGATGGCGTCCGGTGTGCAGGCTACGACGGCTTTGTCGCCGATGAGGGCGGGTCGGGGTGTTTCCAAGTGCCAGTTGGCAGCGTCCGCATATCCCTTGCCGACGGAGCGCTCGGAAGCAGCCAGAACCGATACTTCGAACCAGGGATGGCCTTCCAGAAGCTGGATGAACCGTTGTCCAACGAATCCAGTGGCTCCAAGGATGGCAGCTTTCATGTAAAGTGGCCTTGTGCCGTTGTGGCCTTTAAATCGTTTACACTTTTCGTAGGGGTCGGACCTGGGTGCGACGTTTTGGCATATTTGCCGCCGAAGGGCGCGTAGCGTTTGCAATTGGCAGCGTCAAGGAAAATGTGGCGCCTTTCGCTCCGTTGCTCAGTGGTGGGTGCCATTGGCCGCCGTGGTATTGAACGACTTTGCGTACGAAATGGAGTCCCAACCCGGTGCCGCCTTCTCGGAATGTTGCAAACTTATTGCCCAGTTGTGGAAGAATTTCAGCCGGGATTGGTTTGCCGTCGTTGCTAACGGTGATTTTGAGGTGGTTCTGGCCGTCCTCCGCCGTTACGACGTTGACGTTGACATGGACATTTTTCGCTCCGTGTTGTTGCGCGTTGAGCAGGAGGTTTTTCATCATACGGCGTATCAGAATTCGGCGGCCTTTGATGTAATGACTCGGTAATTCGTTAGGCAAATGGATTCGAACGCCTTTAAGGTAAGGGTCTTTTCGAAGTTCATCCACGTCTTCGATAATCCGATGCAGCGACAGGGTGCCAGGGTGTGGGCTGAGCACGTCATTCAGGATTTCCGAAACGTTGGCCGCGTTCTGATGCACCATCTCCAACTGTTCCAGCGTATGCGCCAACGCATTCTAGCGTTTTTCGAGTTCTCCAATATCCCGCCGGAGCGCGACCTGGACATGTGATGCTCCAATCAGGGGGTTCGTTCGTTCAGCTTCGGTTTTCAAGGCCAGTTCCTTTTCGTCACGGGCTTCCTGGGGCGTGCGCAGGATTCCATGCATTCGCCTCAATTCCTTGGCGCGTTCCTGGATGAATTTGGCAGAGACATTGAGGTACGTGGCATGGTCGCGCAGCTTCTGCATGATTTCCGGATGCCGACCGGCAATATTGTTTTCCGCGGTTTCAACGGCTTTTCCATCGTTCTGCTCCGTTGCGGTTCGCAGTGCCCTGGAAAGTCCGCCGACTTCCTTCATCAACTGGCCCACTTCGCTGCTTGAGTTCTTGATTCGTTCCAAATGCCCCCGTACCTGGTCCGCATAGGCACTCAACTTCTGTTCCAGCGTAAAGCCCAACTTCTTTTGAGGTAGCGGTGCATTCAATAGACGGCTGATCACGCGCGCCTTTTCCGGACGAATCCCCGTTGTGCGGGTGCTGAAAAAGGCTTTGATTTTGGTTTTCGAGCGGCCATGGAGGAGGTTGCTGGCGTAGGCGTTGCGCGACACGATGTTACGCAAGTCGTGTTCCAGATGCTCCAGCATTTCGAATTCGGAAATGACCATCGTCAGATATTTCGTCGTTTTTCATGCCTTTAAGGCTTCATGATTTCGGCTTGTCTAATGCAAGCGGTATTTGTGGATTGATTACTTGGCTCTTTTCATGGCATCTGTTTTCGGACCATCAACTTGCGTTTCACGCGCTGGCGAAGAGCGAAGGCTCGCCGATTCTTATGGCCCATCGGCAAACTTCTGAGCGGTAGCGTCAACTCAAAGCTCGTGCGTTCCGGCGTGCTTTCGACTAATCGCAAGTCGCCTCCGTGCCGTCGGGCGGTTTCGCGGGAAAGCGTCAGACCAAGCCCGGTGGACCCCGCGGTGCTGAAGCCTTCCTCGAAAAGGCGCGTCTGCGCGTCCGAAGGGATTTGATTTCCGTCGTTAGACACTCGCAGGTGTAGCCAGTCTCCTTTTCTCTCGGCTTGGACTTCCAACTTCTTCGCCTTTCCGCGGAGGTCGGCGTTGCGAGCCAGGTTGATGAGGATGCGCTGTAATTCGACCGAGTTGGCTTTAAGGAAAATGCGATTCGGAAGGGGATGGATGTTGACCTCCAATTTCGTCTGTTTTATGGCGGGTAGGGCTTCCTTCAGGAAAGATGAGAGACTGAACCGTTGGGGCTTTCGGCTCTTTATCGAGTTTGAAATTCGATGCATCAGATTCGCATTGTGACTCGCGTAGTCCATGAACTCGTCCAGTGTGGCGTCCCGTCCGAGCACTCGGTCGTGAATGCGCGCAGCGGATTGAATGTATTTGCGCATCCGGTCAGTATGCGCCAGGTATGCATCCAAATTCCGAGCCCACGCTTTGGGTCCATCAATATCAAGGACTTCATTGCCTTTGGTCATTCCTTCACGGTTAGATGCCTCGTTAAGTTTTTCCAACGCGGCGCCGGCCTTCATTGCGCTTGCCTTGGCTTGTTGGGCATTACGGATGAGCGCCGGATTGGCGGACTTAAACCGCAATAGGACCAAATCCAGAAACGAGCTTGCCTCCCTTAACGGCGCGGCGACGTCATGGTGAAGAAAGCGAAACTCACGCGGGCTGATGGGCATCTATGGGTTCACTGGATGAATTCCTGATGCACTGCCTTTAAGGCTTTGTCCGCATCGGTGCGGGATATGGCGAGGGTGATGTTGATTTCCGAGGCGCCTTGCGAAATCATGCGGATGTTGACGCCTTCACGGGCCAGGCAGGAAAACAGTTTTCCGGAAGTACCGACGTGACGGCGCATGCCTTCGCCCACCAGGCCCAGCACCGAGACGTTCTCCTCCACATTGGACTCTTTGAGGCGGCCGTTCACGGCCTCCAGGCACGTGCGGAACAATGGCAGGTATTTGCTTTCAAAGCAGACCGTCAAGTCGGATTGCGACGACGCCATTGCGTCAATGGGCAAGTCGTGCTGACGGAGCTGGTCGAACAGCGGGTAGGCTAAGCTTGAAACGCTGCTGAGGGCGCCGCCTTTGAGGCTGACTAAGCAGGCGTCCTTCTTGACGGCGACGGATTTGGCCACGGCTTGGCTCTGCCGGCCTTGTTCCGAAATGAGGGTGCCGGGTTTCTCAGGCGTCAGGATGTTGCGGATTTCCGCCGGGATGCGTTTTACGCGCAACGGGGCCATGGTCTTGGGATGCAGGATCTTGGCACCGAAGTAACCCAATTCCTCGGCCTCAGAATAGCTCAAATCCGAAATCATGCGAGCCGGGGGGACCACTTTGGGATCGGCCGACATGAAGCCGTCCACGTCCTTCCAGACCCACAACTTGTCCGCGTCCAGCAGGTTGGCTACCAGGCCGGCGGAATAATCCGAACCGCCGCGTCCCAGCGTGGTGACGTGGCCGTCCGGGCCCTGGCCGAAGTAGCCGGTGAACACGACGACTCCATTTTCCAGGTCTGGAATCAGGTTGGCTTGCAGGTGGTTGCGGCTTTGTTCCATCAAGGGCGTCGCGTTGCCGAAATGGGCATTGGTGTGAAGGCCGGCGCTGTCCGCCATCCAGGCACGGCTCTGTAAGCCAGCGTCTTTGGCGTGGGCATCCAGCACGACGGCCGAGAGCCGCTCTCCGAAGCTATGGACCAAGTCGAGGGTGCGCGGCGTGAGTTCTTCCAGTAGGTGGATGCCGTATAGGATCTTGCTGAGGCGGTTGACTTTCTGGAACAAGACCGCGGAGGCTTCCTTGCGGACGTCGGCCGAGGACAGCGGTTGCAGAAAAGCCAGGTGCTCATCCAGCAATTTTTGCGAGAATTCGTCCACCTGGTTTGCCGAATGCTGCCGTGCCGCCTGGTCCAACTGGTCAGTCACGCCGTAAAGCGCGGACACCACGGCGACCTGGTCGGGTCCGAAGCCTTTGAGGATGGCCGCACTGCGGGCGTAGCCAGATGCGTCGCGCAGGATGCCGCCGCCGAACTTGTGCACCGTGACCATGGTCGTGTCCACTCAATGCTTCAATGCCGCTTGGATTTCAAGGACATCGTTAAGGACGGCTGACGCCGTGGGCACGCCGCCGGCGCCGCGGCCCGAAATGGTGACGGCATCCGCGTGTTTGGTGTAGAACGATAGCGCGTTCCAGGCGTCGCCGATGCGGGCCAAGGGGTGGACGGAAGGAAGGCGCCGCAAGGAAACGCCCAAATCGTGCCGGTCGACGTTGGCGATCAGCTTGTAGTGTTCGCCCGCCTTGAGCGCGCTCTGCACGGCGTCCAGCGTGAGGCTTTCGATGCCTTCGGGTTTGTGGTCTTTGAAGCGCGCGTCCTGGCCGAACAATGCATTGGCCAGGATGACGGCTTTGGCCAACGCGTCAAAACCGCCCACGTCGCTGCGCGGGTCGGCCTCGGCATAGCCTTTTTCCTGAGCTTCCTTCAAGGCCGATTCGTACGGATTGCCTTTTTCCATCTGGGATAGGATATAGTTGCTCGTGCCGTTGACGATGCCCTCCACGCGCTCAAGCTGTGCGCCGTTGAGGCAGTGGCGCGCCAATGAAAAGACGGGCGTGCCGCCGGCGACGGTCGCCTCGAATAGCAGCTGGGCATCGTTTTGTTCGGCCAGCGCTTTCATCTCGGCGTAACGGAATGCCAAGGGACCCTTGTTGGCCGTCACGACATGCTTGCCGCGTTCGAAAGCCGCACGCCAATATCCGGATGAAGGCTCCGCGGTTTCCAGGTTGGTGGGAGAAAGATCGACCAAGACGTCGTAGTCGAGGTTTTGGACGGCGTCCATCGGGTTTTGGGCAACGAAACCTTCGACGGAATCCAGGCGGGCCGATGCCTTGGCGGCTTGCTGTAATCGTTCCGGGGGTGCCCGAATGATGCCGCCGTTACGGATAAAGAATGAAGCCTCGAAGTCGTTCGGAAGCAAACCGGAGAATGAGCGGCCAACGTGGCCGAAGCCTAATACGAGCAGGTGCATGCAAATCTCTTTATACGCCGTGGACGTAACCGGCTTTAAAGTATCCTTTTGGGGGTCTGTTCCATGGTCTTGCGCAAACTCTTCGTGCTTCTTTCCGCATTCCTCTTGCTTGGCTGCATCGGCGGAGGCGGGGGCAATATCGACGCGGTGTCGGCAGCCAAGACTTCTGGACAAATTCAAGCCTTCCTTGAAGCCCATCCCAACGCCAAGATCGTTGTCCTGCTTCTGAACGATGACGTGCTTGGCAAAGAACTACAGAAGACGCCGGAATGCGCCTCCATCGGCGTCAAATCCGCTTACCAAGTCACGTTCACCGAAGCCGGCACTACGGCGGTCTCCTTCGTCAGCCTCTCGAACGGCCAGGTACTCTGCGCCGTCGTGAATGCCGCCAGCGGCTCCGGTTCAGCCACCGTCCAGGCTTCCGCGTCGGTCCAAGCAACCCCCCAACCTGGCACCCGAGCCGAAGCCAGCGTCAAGGCCGAGACGAAGGCCGACGTCTCCGGCGTGTCCTTGAGCGAGTACACTGACGAGGAACAGGGCTTCCGCATCCTCAAGCCGGAAGGATGGGACGCGGACGTCATCGATGATTCCTACTTGTTGGTCCAAAAGGACGAGAACACTGACGCGCTCATCTGGCCCATCAAGCTGCAAGGCAAGTACGCTGCCATGAACGGCGTCGATTTGGGCAATTACATCATCGGATTGTCCAAAGACGCGTATCCTTCCTTCAAGACGGACAGCATCCACCTGGCGCCGGACAAGTCCAGCATGGAAGTCATCGCCACGGTGAAAAACCCTGATGACGACTCCGTCACGCTGAAAGTCGTCTTCACCTCGTTCGTCGACGCCAAAGGCAACGGCCTGCTATCCGGCTACGAAGCACCGGTCGAGACGTTCGCCCAGGAAGAACCCGTGTTGCGCAAGATCGTGGCGTCTTACGCGCCCATCGTCACCGAGGCCACCAAGGCCGTTGTTGGCCCGGCGCCCGCCACCGGAACCGGCGCAACAACGGGTGGCACGCTCCAACTCATCTCCTATGCTGCCAGCGACGGCTCGTACACCATGCAGGTGCCCCAGGGCTGGAAGGTGGACTCGCTGGGGTCGTGCTCCACTCGCTCCATGATTGCGTACGACCCGTCTAACCCGATCCGCCGCGTCTTCGCCATCGCCAGCAACAACTACGTCATTCCCATCCAGCAAGGCACGGCTGAGGAAGTCGCCGCCAACGGCCTGCCAGTCATCCAGCAGCACGACGCCGCGTTCGGCTCCGTCAGCAACATCCAACTGGGTGCCAAGGAGCCTTACCCGGCGACGCAGGGCGCGCCGAACATCGTGGATGCAGGCATATTCGAAGCCTCCATGACGATTGACGGTCAGGCTGCCAAAGGCGCGTTGGGCACCTACCTGCTGGGAGGCTATGGAACCTACCAGCTCAGCCTGGCCGGCACCATCGCGGGCGCGGATGAGTTCGAATCGATGCGCGCGCTATTGGACCGGTCCATCAAGAGCTTCACCATCAGCCAGTCCTACGCCAACGCCTGCACGGCATCCAGCCAGGCGGACATCTCGCGCCGCACCGGCGACATCTCCAAGACGCTTTCAGAGACGTCGGACATCATCACGGGTGGCTACAACGAACGCAGCCAGGTCAATGACCGCATTTCGCAGAAGTGGTCCGACACCACGCTGGGTTATGATCGCGTGTACAACCCGGACAGCGACCAAGTCTACCGCGTGCCCAACGATTTTTACGACCAGTACGACATCAACCGCCAGAAGTTTGAACAGCAGAACCTACAGCAGTTGACGCCGGATCAGTGGAATCAGTACGCGCCCTTGGACGGCGAGCTGAACATCCGCTGAGGTTCGAACACTTGCAATTCCTTTCCGGTTTTTCTTTTCAGGCCGGTTATTCTTTCCCACACTCCGTTTCCAAACCTTCAAAAACCCGCTTGGCCCCAATTGTTCCCAATCAGCGCCCTTAGTGGCGAGGGTCGTCTAGCCTGGTTAGGATAGGGGACTGTGGTTTCAGCACGGTTTCGACGCCTTTAGCGTCCGTTCCGAGCCGGAAATCCCCTGACGGGGGTTCAAATCCCCCCCTTCGCCCTGGTCGCCTTTCCTTAGGCAAACACGAATGCGTTTGCTGGGCCTCGCAAAGCCGAAAAGCTTTGCGTTGTCTTTTTCAAAAGAAAAGTCGGCCTAGACCAAAAGAAAAGATTATAGTGAGCGAATCAATCTGCGGCGGTAAAATTCGGTGAACTGCTTATGACGTTGAAAAAGACAGTTGACGCGTTGGACAAGAAGTTTTTCGAGCAGGAAAAGGCCCAGGACGCGGCGTTGTCGCAGAGCCGCCTGGTGATTCGCGATTGTGCCAAGGCCATCCGTCACTTGCACACGGGCGACGTCGAGGATGCGCATTCGGTAATCAAGACGCTGGACGCCGACGTCAAGAAGCTACAGAAAGCCGCCGGCGAGGACTTTGCGCACATCGCGACGTCGGCCTACCAGGAGTACGCCGAAATCAAGTGCCTCGTCGCACTACTTGAGAAAAAAGAGCTTCCCACTCCGGCGGACTTGGGCATTGACGAATTGTCCTATTTGGCGGGCTTGGCCGACTGCGTCGGCGAATTGCGCCGGTCGTTACAGTTGGCCCTAAAAGCCGGCAAGAAAAAAGACGCCGAATACCTTTTCGAGAGGATGAACTACATCTACGACAACCTGATGGTGCTCAAGTACAGCTCGAGCATCGTTGGGCAGCTCAAGCGCAAACAGGATATGATCCGAAGCCAAGTTGAGTACGCCCGAAGTGAAATGCTGCGCTAGTACTGTTGGACTTCAAGTCCGGGGATTTTTTTGAAATCCGAGTCTAACGTATGCAACGTCGCCCGTTTTGCCTTGCAAATGCCTGCAATCCACAAGTCAGAGGCGTTCAGGGTAATGCCCTCTGTTTTGCATTGATGAAATAGTCTGCTGCTTTCTTTGGATGCCGGAATATCCATGGGCAGGACGGGATAACTCTCGATGAATTCTTCTTCCCGCTTGTTTTTTGCTCCGACAAGGAACTCATAATGGGAAACGATAGTCGTAACTACGTCTTTTCGGCCTCTCATTCTTTCCAAGACGCTTCGACCGATGAGCGTCCCTTTTGATACTTCAATCAGGACCGAAGTATCTAAGACGTTCATGGAATTTTCTCCTCTTTTCAAAGCCGCGGCTGATTTCCTTGCGGATATCCCGAAAGCGCTCTTGTTCTCGTTTTATGCTCTTTGCCGACGCGGGCCCTAGCATTCCGAAGGTTTTCTCAACAGGATTTTCGAATCGGCTCTTTTCCTCGACCAGCTTTTCGATTGCCTCGGTGATGACTTCTCCGATGGTTTCGTCCTGATCGATTGCCAGCTTCCGCGCCTTCTTATACGCCCCGTCCTTGACGCCCTTGATGAAAACGTTCACCATGAACGTTAACTAGGACAAGAAGTATATAAGGTTATACTCGATCAAGGAATAGCTTTCCTGAAGACCACGAACAGGTGGTCCGCCTCATATGGGTCCAGCCGCACCTTCTCGACGAATTCGAGGTGGGCGTGCGGGTCGGCCAGGATGTTGGCGATGACTTTTTCGTAGATCGTATCGGGATTCGCCGCCGAGTCGATGGAGCGGGACTTGATGGCCAGCATCGCAAAGCCGCCGACTTTGAGGCACGCGGCGGCGTTGCGGCAAAGAATGTCGTCCTGCTCGCGCGCCGCCACGTCCTCGTACACGACATCTACCTGGCCCACGTCTGCGGCGTATTCCTGCGGCTGGGCCGCGTCGGCGAGGATGGGAAAGACGTTGGCGCGTTTTTCGCAGACGAAAATCAGGTCACGCAAGGCGCGCTTGGAGATTTCCACTCCATAAATCTCGCCTTGCGGCCCCACGACGTCCGACAGGAACGAGGGAGTCACGCCTTGAGCCGCGCCGAGGTAGAGTATCTTGGTGCCGGGACCGAAGGGGAACGTCTTGATGCCTTGCACGATGGCGGCGGAAAGTTTGCTGTGTTCGGGCGCCCAGTGGCGGAACTCGCCGTCCGGAAGACGCATGGTTTTTTCGCCGTGGACCTTGAATCCGGGCAGTCCGGAGCGCGTGTAGGGCTGGCCGCGGATGCGAAAGACTCCGGGGAAGATGGATTCGGGTTTCATGAGGGCTTTGTTGGATGGCGGGCAATTAAAGAAGGCGGGTGGCCGTTCGCGGAAGATGCTGTCGCGTGCCCCGACTAGAGCTTTTTTGATCGGTTGGGAACCACTTGGCCGAGGTTGGCGTCGACGCGCACGCGTTGTCCGTCCGTTAGCTTCCGCGTCGCGTCTTTCGTACCCACGATGCAGGGAATGCCCAGTTCGCGGGCAATGATGGCGGCATGGCACGTCACGCCGCCTTCGTCGGTGACCAAAGCTGCACAGCGGCGGATATAGGGTACGAAGTCCTGCCGCGTCATGGCAGCCACCAAGACGTCGCCGTCGCGGATTTTCGGCAGGTCGAGGTTGGTCAGCACGAGTCGGGCAACTCCGATAGCGGTTCCGGGATTGGCCTCGATGCCGCAGACGGCTCCGGCGACGGTCTTGCGTTTTTTCAGCGTTTTGTTGGCGGTGACTTTGGTTTTTCCTGGGCTTTCAATCAGGACGAAGCCTTTTTCCCGTTTTTGGGCCGCTTGACGCAAGGAGGACCGGGCATTTGGATGGAGGACCAGATCGTGGATTTCATCCGTGGTCAGCAGGGAGACCTGGCCGATAGTCATGCCGGCGCGGCGGGCGATTTCGCCGTAAAGGTTGCGGAGGGCCAGGTTCATCTTCTGCCGCAGGCTGTCGCGGTGGTCCCGCAAGAAAGCCAGGTCGGACAGCATCCGGATTTGTGCGGCTTCAAGACCGGGGGAGTCCAGATGAAGCGAGGAAAGGTTCGAGGCGAACGCACGTCGGCGTTTTTTGAACGTCGCTTCCGTTTCTTCCAATTCGCCTTTTGCCGCTTTCCTTCCTTCGATGCGGTCCAGTTCGGCCTTGAAGTGCTCAAGCGGCCATGGTTCGTGGTTGAAGTCAAAGACGGGAATGTGCCGATACTTACGCCAGTGACGGTCAAGCAAGGACGCATGCCGGGAGGCCGGTTGCAGGGCGATGCGAAGAAGGTCCTGACGCTCGCGGATGGCTTCATTCGGCCTCAAAGGAGAGGAAAAAGCCAAGAGCAAGCCATCGGCCTCACCCGGCGCGAAGCGCGCGAGCGTGCGCATGACGGCTTGCGCCAGAGGTTCGTTGATGAGAAAGACCAGCCACATGCGCGTATAGTATTCATCCGCAGTGGCGCTGACTTTTCGGAACCGCCGTGCCAGTTGTCTGTCGGAAAGACGCGAAAAATCGGTTTGGCATTCTTTTCGGATGGCTCTGCTTTGGCTTTCCAGGAACCGCCGTGCATCGCGGGCAAAATGCCGGACAAAGAGGGCATCCCGGAGTTTTTCCCGCATGCCTTGCTCGAATTGACGCAATTGGCGTGCGTCGACGAAGTATTGTGTTTTATGTCCGTCCCAGACGATGCGCGTATCGTCGATTCCGATGCCGAACGGCTTTTGCATGAGCCAGAACGCATGATTCCACTGTTGCGCCACCTGGATGCCGATGCGGCGGGTGACGAGCAATTCCCATTTGCGTGCCATGCTTGGGCTTAGGGCGACAAGATTGAAAAAGCAAAGTCCGGTTTCGCTTCTTTTCGAATCATGGAAGCTATTTAAGTCGGCATGCCGTTGTAGGCTTTAGGTCCGCATTGTCATGGCTTTGGAAATCTTCGAGACGCTCAACGAACTGGGTTTCGTCATCCAGCTGTTGGTGTTCACGTATTCGTTGTTCTGGATGTACATGACTTTCCGCGACATGCCGCTTCTTTTCGGAACCGCGTCCGTCGCCGTCGGCTTTCTCATCTTCACCCACGCCGTCTCCGTCACGTTCCTCGTCGCGGGTTTCGTCTTTCTGGTGCTTTTCGGCATGCAGATCCAACAAGTGCTCTGGTTCGGCCTCTTTCCCCTGCTGGGTTTTCACGTGATGGGTGACCGGTTGGGCCGCTCGTACGAGTCGGACCCTCACGCCATGGAAGTGCGTAGGTATGAATTGGGCCAGAAGTTGGAGCAAGGCATCGAATTGTCACAGGAAGAAGCGGACTGGATGCACAAACAACAGGCGCAGTCACAGATGAGCGGGGCGCAGATGCAGCAGCAGATGATGCAACGCAATCTGAACATGGGTTGATGGGTCGGAAGTATGGTTTTCGAAGACATCGCGTTCTGGATGGACATCGCCAAATGGATCATCCTGTTCTTCGTGGGCTGGTGGTGGTACAACTGGGTCCGCGAAAAACTGGCCTTTTCGCCTTTGCTGACCTTGGTCGTGTCGGCGCTGGTCGTCTATTACCTGGTTATCGAGCACCCCATTATCGGCTCGATGGGCGTCTTCGGCTGGATCCTTCTGACTTCCGGCATCCTGTTCATGTTGCCGTCGTTCAGCCTCGTGTTCAACACGCTGTTCCCACGGCAGGTACCCAAGGAGCCTCAGACGGGCTATTCCGGAGGATATTAGACCATGATGCAGCGACTCAGGAAATACACGTCGTTCTACAAGATTGCGCACAACCAGCGCGTCAAGCTCTACCACCTCAAGTGGCGGCTGTTCATGATGCTGTTGGTTGCGGCGGCCATGATCCTGATCTATGAATACCTGCAGGGCCGCTATCCGTACGGCGTGTACGATGCCATCAAGGAAACCAAGTTCCTGTTGTCGGAGCGCATCTTCGAGTGGTTCGCCATCGGCGTCATCTTCGGCGTCGTAGCCTTGGCCGTGATGTATGAAGGCGAATTCATCCTCAGCATCCGCCGCCTCGTCAAGCACTTCGAACAGCAGACGCTCTCGATCCTGCATCAGGCCCGCGCTCGGAAATCCGGCACGTCTCTAAAGCCGGTGAAAAGGCCTGCCGGGTCAAAAAAACGCCGCTGACCGTATTTTTCTTTAAGGCAAAAGGCGACATCCTTTACTCCATGGCGTCCGGCATATTCTCGCGATTCGTCCACCTGATTGACAAGCAGCCGGAGGAATTCTTCTGGCGGCTGTTTCCCTTCCTGCTGGTCATCGTGCTATTCTATCTGCTGCGGGGATGAACGACCGGCAACCGCCTTGGCGCTACGTTTTGGGCTTGCGGAAGGCGACGTGAAAGACGGCGTCGTCGCCCATGGGCGCGACGCTGGCATTCTTGAGGCGGATTTCGCGGCCCGAATAAAGCGGCGTGCCCTCCGGTCCGGCGAGGATGGGCGCCGTGACGAACCACGCCTCGTCTACCAAGTCCTGTTCCAAAAAGGCGGTTGCGGTCTTGCCGCCGCCTTCGACCAAGAGGCTTCGGATGCCGCGGCGGCCCAGTTCGGCCAGCAATGCCCTCAGCGGCACGCTGCCGTCCCCGTCGGCTTTCGGCGCAGTCCAGACTCCGATTCCGGCGAGTTGAAGCGTTTGTTTCGCTTTTTCCGGGGCCGCC